>CEVA01055404.1_pt1 | contig 16750 bp, 10 predicted proteins | sample 361521 | NCBI WGS metagenome assembly CEVA01 (sample SAMEA2622823, study PRJEB7988) | marine metagenome | isolation source: saline water (ENVO:00002010), including
ACATGTTTTTGGACTGGAGCAGGTTTTATCAAGATGTGTCAGAGCAGTCCGAAATGGTCAGGCGAATTAGAGACTACCCATATACTCGTCAATACATAGATACAATTCCTTACTGGTACCAGGTCAAACAACTATCAATATGGGGATTGGGTTGGCCTCTTGGAGTAATATCATGGTTCGGATTAATTGCTATTTCAATAAGAGGTATGAGGTTAGGCCACGGAGCTACATACTTGATCTCGGGATGGTTGATACCGGCATTGTTGTTACTGTATTCGAACAGCTTTGCCATGACCGTGGTTGCATTGTTTATAGCACTGGCTTCACTAACAGCCTCACTGTTTGTCCGTAGACCCGATACGCGAACGGATGTTTTGCTTCTTGCCTGGGTGGTTCCTTACTTCTTAATCATTGGTTCGTTTGAAGTTAAATTTATGCGGTATTTATTACCGATAACTCCATTTTTAATACTGTTCGGAGCCCAAAGCACTTTGTCTATATGGGCAAATATGCTCAAACAACATCCTGTGATAAAAGGATCTGTTGTTCTATTTTTTCTGGCAGGAATTGCCGCTACATTATTTTACTCAGTGGCGTTTACTTCAATGTACGGGGAGAAACACACTGCAGTTAAAGCATCAGAATGGATTCGATCTAACGTCCCCGCAGATACCAGTATTCTTAAAGAGCACTGGGAGGAAGCGTTGCCAAATCTGCATGCTTATGAATTTGATGAGTTAGAGATTTATAACCCAGATAATTCTCAAAAAACATATTCGATGGCAAGCAAACTGGCTTCAGCCGAGTATCTAGTTTTTTACAGCAATAGGTTGTATGGAACAATTTCTCGACTGCCCGAAAGATATCCTGTTACCTCCGGATACTATGATCTTATTTTTTCTGGACAGCTTGGGTATGAAGTGGCAAATTTTGCGACGAATTATCCTGAATTTCTTGGTATCAGTTTTGTAGACGATACTTTCAGTAGGTCTGAGATAGCGGCGCCGGATCAACTGAGCAAATTCAGGCAGTCTAGATGGTCTTTACAAATGGGTTTTGCAGATGAAAGTTTTTCTGTATATGACCATCCGAAAGTAATTGTGCTGCGCAATGTTGGACACTACAGCAGTGATGCTATAACAAAAATCATTGAAAGCAAAAGAGGCTATATATCTGATACCCCCATTATTTCAGAGCCAACTGGCTTGATGATTTCTGAAGATGATTTGAAATCTTATCGTATGGGAGGTACGTGGACAGATATTGTTATAAATGACAGCTGGATTAGTAAATCACCAATGCTCTCATGGTTATTGGTGATAGAGTTTTTGGCTTTATCCTTTCTCCCTATTGCTCTATGGGTCTTCAGAGCTCTTCCCGATCGAGGATTTCTCTTTTCCAAAGTACTTGGATTGATGTTTGTTGGGTTGGGAGTTTGGCTATTATCCAGCTTGAAATTGATTGAATTTTCACGATTCGGGATTTTTCTATCCCTGTTTATTATGCTCGGGCTTTCGTCGGTTGTGGCCGTTGTTAAATTTCAAGACTTGTCCAAGTATTTTCGCACCAAATGGAAATTAATCTTGATATCAGAGTTCGTATTTTTAGCTGCCTATTTTTTGTTCGTATTTATCCGAATGGTAAATCCTGATTTATGGCACCCGTATAGGGGCGGCGAAAAACCAATGGACCTAGCATATCTAAATGCAATATTGCGTTCTACGTTCATGCCTCCGTATGATCCATGGTTTAGCGGGGGATATATTAATTATTATTACTGGGGGCAATTTCTGGTAGCTATGGTTATTCGAGTTACTGGAATTCAACCGGTAATAGCTTTCAATCTAGCTGTAGCTACCTTTTTTGCATTTACAGTGGGGGGAGCATTCTCGCTTGTGTATAACCTTGCTGAATCCACAAGGATTAATTTGACAACCTCCACTTCTTTGGCTAAGGCAGCATTTGATAAAGCGAAACATCAGATTAATTTTATGTCCGTGGTGGCTGGTTTTACCGGAGTTGCTTTCGTGGCGATATTGGGTAATTTAGATGGGTTTTTTCAATTGATAGAAACAAATTGGAAAGCTGCCTATAATGCGGAGCCCTTCTGGGATCAACTCATTGCTGGATTCGATTTCTGGAGAAGTTCTAGAATGATGGCACCAGATCCTCCTGGGTTCGAAATTACGGAATTCCCCTTTTTCACTTTCATATTCGCGGATTTGCACGCTCACATGATTGCCATACCGGTCACCCTTGTTACTCTGGGGGCATCTTTCACAGTATTGCTTGCATCTCAGGGATTAAGGGAAAGAGGTCTAAATTGGTCGTGGAACCAAATTATATTGATTGTGCTGTTAGGATTTGTAGTGGGTTCCCTGAGGGTAATCAACGCCTGGGACTTCCCTACTTATTTGGTCATAGCGATTGCTACAATTTTTGTGGCGGAGTATTTTGTACACGGCGGACTTGGATTAACAGTCATTTTCAGGTGGCTGGCCAAAAGTTTGTTAATGCTTCTCGTTGGGTATATTGCATTTTTGCCGTACCACTTGAAATACGAATCATTTTTCAACAGCTTGCAATTGACCACAAATACCACTGGTATTTGGCAGTTTTTGTCTATAAACGGTTTGTTTGTTTTCATAATCGCATCGTTCTTCATCGTTGAATTTTGGAAGACTGTATCTACTAACTGTAGAAAAACGAGTCGATTGAGGTTTGCTTTCAGAGAATCCGTGCTTGAAATTAATCTGAGCAGTAGTGTGAACGGATCAACGATTTTGGGAATTGTGATGATTGTTGGGGCCTGCACTCTGCTTTTAATTTACAACGATATATTGGGTACAACTGTGCCATACGTTGTTTTGTTCCTGGCAGCCACATTGTTAGTTGCTATAAAGTGGGTTTTATCGCAAAGACCTGATGTTCTTGTTCTTGCTTTTGTCGCTATTTTAGTGGTTACTGCCTTGTCGCTAGTTTTTGGGTTGGATGTGTTCCGAGTTGCAGGTGATATCGACCGTATGAACAGTGTATTCAAGTTTTATCTGCAAATTTGGGTACTAATGGCGGTAGCTTCAGCTTATATTTTATGGAGGATTTTTTATTTTAATTTGCTCTTATCAGTACGAAAATTCTGGGTAGGCAGAGCATGGTTAGCCGCATGTGTAATGTTGGTCATGGGGACTGCCATATATCCGATTTTGGGTACTCACGATAGGATATCGGATCGATTTGATGACAGCGATACATTATTTACTTTGGACGGAACTGCATATATCAAAGGGTCTGTGTATCGAGATCCGAAAGGTATTATTGATATCGAATCTGATTTTGAAGGTATTGAATGGCTACTAGAGAATGTTGAGGGATCTCCAGTGATTTTAGAAGGATTGACTGATTCGTATAGGTGGGGTGGGCGAGTTTCTGTTTACACTGGTCTCCCAAGCGTCATCGGGTGGAAATGGCATCAAGAACAGCAGCGGTGGGGTTACCAAGCGGAAGTTGACTATCGGATACGAGATGTAAATCAGATTTACAACACCATTAATGAAGACAGTGCACTGGGATTAATAAAGAAATACGAAATAGAATACATTTACGTCGGACCTTTGGAAAAGGTCTACTATTCTTCGGAATCTTTGGGAAAATTCGATCGAATGTCTGGTTCTACTCTAGACATAGTGTTTAGATCTGATAACGTGATCATCTATAGAGTACGTGGATAAAAAGTTATAATTTCCCCATCTTTTCTAGAGCATCCCAAAGGTTCAATTGTTCAACTGCATGACTTCTGTAGAGTCCTACTGCGTCAGCACCATTCGCTTTAGCGGCTTTTGCTCCGTCAATCAAATGTTGAGATGTCTGGAAACTTCCTGGGTGGTAACATGAAAACTCTGCTATGAAGGGGATTTTCCCGTTGACAATATCTGCCACATGCTTTGATTGTTCCTCTACCAATTTGATCTGAGAACTTGTTCTCCACCAAATGTACAATTCGTCGATGATTCCATTTTCGATCCATGCAGGCCAATCTTGTAGTACTTTGATATAGTCGCCTGGTCCTCCTGCTATTATAGTGGCACTGAACTGGGCTTTAGGGTCTACTTTGATAACCGCATTTTTAACTTCACTCATGAGTCGAGTAACATAGTCTGCTCGAAATTGCATCCAATCATTGTCGTTGTTAGGAATGTCGAAAGGACTTTTGCCAAATTGTTCAATGAACGGCTGAACTACCGCATCCTCATAACCATAGGTTGAAACATTATTGATATCCTCGTTTCCTATCACAAATTCAACCTGAACCCCATCCCCTTTAGTAGTTTGTAGAGCATCTACGAACCTTTTTACCTGGCTATCTCTTACTTCGGGAAAGGCCAAGCTCAGACAACGCTTCTCTCCCGGTTCCAAAGACATGCGTTTGTCTCTGGTGAGACTCCAGAATTCAGGGTGCTCTTTAGCGAATGAATCCAACACTTCTTCTCCAGCAGAAGAAGCTCCCCAAATTGGTCTATGTTCGTCAAGTATTTTGCGAGCCTCAGGTGAATCAGCAGGGACCCGTAAGTAAGCAGTCGACCATCCCTGGCTCTTGCCACGTGATCCGTAGTTGGGGAAGGCTGTATAATTGATATACGGAATAGCTTGCAAGCCTTCTCCATGAGCTGCTTCAACCGTTATAGATTTCATGCCTGCTGAGATCATCTTGGTGACCCCTATATCGGCACATTTCCTAACCCATTCTCTGATCTCTTTTCCCGTTGTGGGCTCCCCTGGTTCATGTGGAATGGTAGGTGGTCCCCAAAGTACAAGCTGATTTGCCAAAATATTACTCCTGTAATTTATCATTCCAGACCCTATCAGGTAGCGATTGTATTTCCGCTGAGCAGGTATAGTCAATGCATTGGCATGGAACTTAACGTCTATATCAGGACAATTCGTAAAACGCTAATGATGTGATTGACAAGAGGTTGGATTCGTGGCTACCCTTACAGCAAATTAACGAGAATGTGGCTTGTTCACCCGTGTCGAGTAGTTTGATCTGGGTAAACATTGACCAAATTATTTAAGGAGAGAGAGAAGTATGGCATCCGGGAATATGACTTTGGAGTCGCTCAGGAACGACCTTCCTATTACAAAAGAAGTTGCTTATCTCAACACAGGTAGTCACGGTCCAGCGACTGATTCAGTACTGGCAATTGTAGCTGAGGAGGCGAAAATCCAGTCTCATAATTATGGCACCCCAGCTGTTTCGGCTGATCAAGGGAAGCGTGAAGCTGGTGCTAGGGAAACAATTGCCAAATTTATTAATGTAAAATCTGACGAAATTGCCATGGCACCGAATACGACCCAAGCTATGAGACATATTTCACGTAGTATTGGTTGGAGCAAAGGCGATGAGTTTGTAATAACTTCACTTGAGCATGTCAGCACTGTGTCTATGGGCACAGCTCTGGAAGAAGATGATGGAGTGAAACTTACCGTAGTTGAAGCTGACCAAGGAGATGCAGAATTCCTAGAAGCATTAAAATCAAGTCTATCTGAGCGGTCGAAATTGCTTTGTATAAGTCATGTTGCTTCTCCAGATGGCAGGATTTTACCAGTGGCAGAAGCAGCGGCGCTGGCCCATGAAAAAGGTGTCCCTGTAGTTGTAGATACTGCCCAATCGCTTGGGCAGTTTCCGGTAGATGTTCCATCCCTCGGATGTGACTTCATGGTTGCTTCTGGTCATAAGTGGCTACTCGGACCAACTGGAGTAGGAATCCTATGGGTTTCCCCCGATCAGTTGCCGAGTTTCAAATCTGATCCGGTTCCCGTACGGGAACCATGGAGTATGCCTGGTTCTGATCCTTCACCAATAACGGCACGACATATGGCAGAGAAAGGCACTCATAACTCTTCGGTAGTTATAGGTACCGGACGCGCCGTCGAGATTATTGAAGAAATTGGAATTGATGTCATAGCAGATTACACCAATAGGCTTGCTTCCATATTAAGAGAAGGGGTTGCACAAATTGATGGTGTAAATATCCTGACCCCGCTGGAGCCTGGTAAGTCATCGGGTATCACCACTCTGACTTTTGACGGATATGCTCCTGAAGACCTTCAAGGATTAGTAGGTCGAATCTATTCTGATCATAATACTGTAGTGAAATTCCAGTGGTTGACAGCCCCTATGAGCTTAGACAAAATCGGGATGAGGATATCCACAGGAGCTATAAATTCGGAGGAAGAAGTTAGAGGTTTAATTGCGGCCATAAAAGATGGAACTTCTAAGTAAGAGACAATAAATTTTATGGATTTGACTGAGCAGCAAATTAACTATTTTCAGACCTTTGGCTTCCTGAGATTCGATAAGTTATTTATAGACGATGTAGATACGATAACACAGAACTTCGAATATATTTGGGAACAATCAGGCGGAGGGCATGGGGGTCAAGATCATGATTATTTACAAAGGTCAGCCCTCGCCCAGTTCATTGATAGTAATGAATATATGTCTAAGCTCATTGATGATGAGCGAATCGTAGGAATAGCCTCTTCTCTACTTGGAGAAGATTTCAACTATTCCGGTAGTGATGGCAATTACTATGTCGGAGATACGGCTTGGCATTCCGATGGCTACGTTGATAAGAAATATTTATCTTTCAAGATGGCTTTTTACCTCGATCCCTGTTCGGCAAATACCGGTTGCCTTCGTGTAATACCGGGCAGTCACAAATTTGGGGATAAATTTGGAGACGGTCTATATTTAGCTATGAAAAGTTCTAAGGATAATCGAACTGAAGAGCTTTGGGGGCTTGCAGGTGCGGATGTCCCAGCTGTCGCATTGGAGACGGTTCCCGGTGACCTGCTTTTGTTTGATCATAGGATTAAGCACTCCTCCTTTGGAGGCGGGGCTCGGCGTAGAATGTTTACCATGAATATGGAGCAACGTTATGCAGATGGTGATATTGATCAATTAAAAGATTCCATAGCAGATGGAGCCAGATTCTGGGTTAATAGAGCCTACGGGGATGTAATGATAAACACTGCGGACGATTCGCGAATGGTTCACTTAGAGCAAAGATTATCAAATGATTCCCACCTCGCTGAGTTGTCTAGAAAAGCTCGAGAACAGATGGATGAACCAAGCCGTAGTTGACCCCCACCCGAACTAGGTAAAAAGATTCAAATTGATGGTCGGTTATTTCCCCAGGGGCGAACGGATTCCAGTTGGGCTGCTAGCCTGAAAAGAGAAGCTTCGTCTCCGAATCTTCCAGTGAAATGAACTCCAATTGGAAGTCCGTTATTGTTCCAAAATAGGGGTATCGACATTGCTGGCTGCCCTGTCAGGTTCGCAATATAGGTGAATGGGGCGAATTCCGCAGTTTTCCTACGGTGTTCAAAAGGATCTCCTCCCGAGTATGAGAGTTCTCCGAGCGGAAGGGGTGGCTTACCGAGTACTGGAGTTAGCCACATGTCAAAGTGCTCATAAAATTGGCCGATAGTTCTGGAGAGGCTGTGCATTGATTGGACCTGTAACAAATATTCTCCTCCGCTCACAGATTTCCCCCTTTCTAAGAAGGATGCTACAAATGGTTCAAGGTCTCCCTCACTCGGTTCGCGACCTAACCGTCTACTCCAATCGGCAACACTCCACGAGATTCCCGCGGACATGATTGTGGTAAAGGTTTTCCACAGAGCTTCAGATTCTACGGGGGGAGATGCTTCTACAACCTCATGGCCTAAAGCGCTACATAGTGAAGCCGCATCTAGAACTGCATTCACACAGTCTGGGTGGACCTTGGTTCCAAGTGGAGCGTCAGAGGAAAACGCTATCCGTAATTTACCGGGGTCTACCCCAACTTCTTGAGCAAAAGGACGCATTTGAGGAGGAGACCAGTAAGGATCACCCACTGATGGACCTGAAGTTGCATCAAGCAATGCAGCTGAATCTCTTACACTTCGGGTCAGTGCGTGTTCTGCAACAATCCCGCTTATTAAATCTCCGTAGGATGGTCCCAAGGGGTTTCTACCCCGGGTAGGTTTAAGGCCGAATACTCCGCAACATGAAGCTGGTATACGAATTGAGCCGCCAGCGTCGTTGCCATGTGCCATTGGTAACATGCCTGAAGCGACTGCTGCAGCAGCTCCACCACTGGATCCCCCGGGAGTCCTGTTGGTGTCCCATGGGTTTCGGGTTGGACCAAATCTTACGGGTTCGGTCGTGGCTCCGATGGCCATTTCTGGTAAGTTAGATTTGCCAATGGCTATAAGTCCAGCTGATTTCCATCGTTTTACTAATTCAGCATCATCTTCAGGCACATAATCTTTAAGAAAATTTGAGGATTCGGTGAATCTAATCCCTGCGTATTCTGCCAAGAAATCCTTCACTAGAAACGGAACTCCAGCTAAAGGACCATCACATAACTGGTTAGCTGCGGTTTCAAGAGCTACATCGTACATGGTGGTTATGACTGCGTTTAGAATAGGGTTGAGATGTTCAATACGTTCAATAGTATGTTCCACAAGCTCAAGGGGAGAAATTTCTTTCTTTCGGACCAATTCTGCCTGGGTCGTTGCGTCTATCCAGTTTAATTCGTCGAGTTTTGGCATTGAGTTCTCCTATTGGGATACTATTTCGGGAGTACGCAAAGCAAATGGTATTCTGCGCTTTCGGAATGTGTCAATCGATGAGAGGTTTTATTTGGAATAAGCGCTGATCATTCTTCCGGCATCATTAGCCTAGAAAATTGCCCCAAAATATATATTTGCGGGTTCATGATCATCTTCTACGATTGACGTTAGTTCTGGTGAAGACTACACTCCGATATGCCTTGTAGGTAGTTGGCTAAGTAAACATGTCCAGAGAATTAACGATCGTCGATTTCTAATTCAGGGAGGTTAGCCGAGATTGTATATTAACAGGAGGCTTTTTACCTATACTCAAGGGTATAGAATGATGCTCTCAGTTGCGGTACTGTTTGGTTTGTTGGCGAGTGTGGTTGGGGTAAGCAGGTTAGCTTTGTCTGGATACGCATTAGCTCTTGTTATTGAAGGCGATGAGCTAAGTAAAACAACGATCATAGTTTTAGCAATAGCTGGTTCAATTTTCCTTCGCGCGGTATTCCAGTATTTTAAAGAGACAATAGGACACCGAGTGGCGTTATCCATCCAGATTAGTATGCGGCGTGAAGTTTATTCTAAGGCAATTGAATTAGGCCCGGGTACTTTAGATCAGAAACGTTCTGGAGATATACTCTTATCCCTTGTGGAGGGAGTGGACCAACTTGAAAGCTATTTTGGAGAATATATTGCCCAGTTCTTTGTTGCACTGGTAGCTCCTGTTGGCCTTTTCATATTCATGGTTTGGCTGGATGTTACCACCGCGATTATCTATCTTGTGGCTGCGATCATTACTTTACTACTTCCCTCTGTTTTCCATTTCTGGAACTCTACATCTGGAGGTTATCGTCGTGAATCATATGCAGAATGGAGTGCTGAATTTTTAGACAGTGTTCAAGGATTGGCAACCTTGAAAGCATTTGGACAAAGTGGAGAACGTGGCAAATTATTGGCGGTGAAAGCGCGTAATGTTTATCGCAGCACGATGAAAATCCTGGCTGCTAATCAGGCGACTACTGGTGTAACTTGGCTAGGAATCACCTCTGGTGCAGCCATTGCCTTAGGTTGGGGGGCACTCCGAGTAGATGATGGGTCTTTGGAATTAACAACCTTGTTAGTGGTGATGATGCTTGGAGTAGAAGTGTTCCGCCCTCTGAGAGAACTCACATCGCTCTATCATAAAGGGATGCTTGGGATGTCATCTGCTATTGCTGTTTTTGATTTACTGGACTCAAAATCAATAGTTGAAAATGTCACTGAGGGCCATGAGGAACAGATTTCAATGCGGCCCACATTAGAATTTCGTAACGTTACATTCAAATACCCTACGCGAGATACTAACGCCGTATTAGACGTTTGTTTCAAAGTTGGATCTGGCGAAACCGTTGCGGTAGTTGGTTCTAGTGGAGCTGGTAAGAGTACATTAGTATGGTTAGCTCTCAGATTTTTTGATCCTACTGAGGGGCAGGTTTTCATTGGTGATTATGACTTGAAATCAATCCCACTTCAGTTTGCGCGTAAGCAAATTGCTGTAGTTACACAGGATACTTATCTTTTCCATGGAACTGTTGCTTACAACCTGAAATTGGGCAACCCTAATGCGTCGCAAGATGACTTGGAAAAAGCAGCCAATGCCGCCAATGCATTGGAATTTATCAGAGATCTCCCTCAAGGATTCGATACGGTAATTGGTGAACGCGGTATAAGGTTGTCGGGAGGACAGCGTCAGAGAATTGCTATTGCGAGAGCAATTCTGACGGAAGCACCCATTCTTATTTTGGACGAAGCCTTATCTAGTGTTGATGTAGAGAACGAAGCGATTATCCAGCAAGCTTTGGAAAGGCTTATGGAAGGCCGCACTACATTGGTAATTGCACATAGACTATCAAGTGTCATTAACGCTGACAGAATAATGGTGATTGAAGATGGGAATCTAGTGGAGCAAGGCACACACCAAGATTTGATTTCTATACAAGGATCGTATTCAACCTTAATGAAATCTCAGTTAGAGTATGAGCATAGAACCAAGGAATCTATTGAGCTAGACCAGAGTGCTCATTTTGATACCGAGACTCCCAAAAAAGAATTGAAGGAGCAGTATCAACAATCTTTGGATACAGAAATTGATCTGTCATGGAGAATCATATTTGGACGGCTTCTGGAATTAACAGGGCCTCTAACATGGATGCTAGTAGCAACTTTTGTTTTGGGTGTTCTTCGAGTAGTTGTTCTTGTTGGTATCGGGATAATCAGCGCCTTAATTGTTCGAGATCTTGTAATAAATAACGATCCTAAGCCATTGTTGGTAACTCTCGGGGTGTTAGCAACTATGACACCAGTCCTCCATTGGTTGGAATCGTGGGTTTCCCATGACATGGCTTTCAGATTATTGGCCGAAATGAGGGTAGCTGTTTTTAATAAGCTTGATCAACTGGCGCCTGCGTACATGTTCAGGCGCAGATCAGGCGATATTACTTCATTGGTAACATCAGATATAGAAACCCTAGAATTCTTTTTCGCACATACCGTTGCTCCAGCTTTTGTGGCTATAGTTGTGCCGGCATCAATTCTGGTTACAGTGGCAGTCGTTCAGTTACCCCTTGCCCTCGTTCTGTTGGTATTTTTGATATTTGTTGCGTACACTCCTTTTCAAGCTCGAAAGACTCTTGACAAACTTGGCTACGACTCTAGAGAGCAATTGGGTGAAGTAAATGCTCATATGGTAGACGGTATTCAAGGGATGAGGGAAATTGTAGCATTTGGGCAAGAACGAAGGCGTATTGATGAAGTTGAAACTAACCAGAGAGCTTTTGGGGCATATAGGCTTAAATTTCTGAAATATCTGTCAGGCCAACGAATTTTAATCGAGATGGCAAACGGACTTGGAGGTTTGAGTGTTTTAGCAGTCGGTGCGTATTTTGTAAGCGAAGGTAGCTTATCTTCAGAAATGTTGCCTTTGTTAAGTATCATTGCACTATCTTCATTCATACCTGTTTCTGAAGTTGCTCAAGTTGTTAAGCAACTAGCTGACACATTGGGGAGTTCACGCAGGTTATTTGAAGTTCACGACCACCCAGTGCAGATTACTAGTGGTCCGGGTGTGGCGAAAGAAAATTACCCTGGAAGCGTAATTGCTTTTGAAGAAGTGGATTTCCGTTATGAACAAGGCCTGGAACGCGTTCTCAAAGATGTTGCTTTCGTTATTCACCAAGGCCAAAAGATAGCCTTGGTTGGGCGTTCAGGAGCAGGTAAAACTACAGTTGCTCATCTACTACTCAGATTCTGGGATCCCGAAAAAGGTAGTATTAAACTGGATAGTCACAACCTTACAGAATACAAATTAGACGAACTGAGGGATTCTGTTTCATTAGTGGCTCAAGACACCTATTTATTTAACAGTACGGTGAGAGCTAATTTGACTGTAGCTAACCCCACTGCAACGGAAGATGAACTACTTGATGCGGCAAAGAAAGCTGCTGCACATGAATTCATAATGACTTTGCCCGACCAGTACGACACTCTTGTAGGGGAGCGTGGTTTCCAGCTTTCTGGAGGCCAAAGGCAGCGGATCGCCATAGCTCGTGCATTTTTAAAGGATGCTCCTGTTTTGGTTTTAGATGAAGCGACATCTCATTTGGATGCAGTTAATGAATCGTTGGTTCACAATGCGTTAGGTGTGCTAATGGAGCATCGTTCCAGCCTGATCATAGCGCATAGACTTTCCACGATACGAGATGCAGATATTATAGTGGTGATAGATGATGGACGAGTTGTGGAAAGCGGTACGTCAGATGATCTTATGGCTAGCGGGGGTGCATATTCACAAATGGTTGGGGTTCAGATTGCTAATCTATCTGAAGAGAATTATTAGCTCTCGATTTCATCAATTTGGTTTAAACCTGCTAATATCAGCGCAAAAATAGTTTTTCGCTAGATAATAAATTTTTGTGTTGTAGGTACCGTATACTGGTTGTACCTCAGCTTGCATCCAAGCCTCTGCACCTTCCATGGAGGGGAATTCAATAACCCAGGCCCTATGCCAGGCGTCTTGTGGAGCGATAAGCCTGAATCCTTCCAGTCTCATAAGTCCATGTTTTAGAGCCACATTTTTCATTAGGTCGACGTGTTTCTGGTCTCCCCTGTCTTCAGCAGACATCAAGTCGGTTCCAGGTAGTCCGCGTCCAAACATAAGTACGACAACACTCTCATCGTCTATTTTTAAGGCAGGAATAGAGTGATCATTTTCTTTTGCAAGAGGCAACATGGGCTTACGTTCCAATGTTACCCAGCTAGAAAAATAATCAGGATCCCAGGGCCTGGCGAGATAGTATTCCCAGTATCCGTCACTGCCATACGGCGGAGCCATTTCTGCTTCTATCCATTGCTCGGCGCCTTCAAGCGTTGGGAATTCAATTACCCAAAATCTATGCCACGGTTGTTGGTATCCCATTAACCTGAATGACTCGAGGCGCTGGATACCATATTTATAACCAACTTCCAGAATCAGTTCTACATGCTGCTGGATATAATCCTGTTGTTTTTCTGGACTCACATGATCCCAGCTTTGTAGTCTGCCTGCTTTAACAAGGACTACAACTTTATCCTTGTTTACTCTGGGTGAATATGCCATATGGGACTTCCCTCCAGTCCTTGGTTCTTTGAATAAAGGGGATTAGCTTAGGTCTATTTCTATACCACCTGTCCATTTTAATGCAATGTTGAATATCCAAGTGGCCAATAGCGAATATAAAAAAGTCACTATAAGGTATAAAATTGGTATACCTAGCATTACGCCTATACCTGCTCCAGGATCTGTAGTTGTTATGAGGATTAGGCCTATTAACACGCATACAGGGATCACTATCAAGCCGACTGTAACGGAAAAAACTTTGGATGCAGATACGATTCCAACTCTCTTCAATACTCGTGTTTCGCTGCTGACCACATCATTATCAGGTACCATCCGACTCTGAATTGACGATGTTCCTTTTCCGCATGAACCGCAGTAAGGTGCTTCTCGTTGCAATTCTGAACCACAATACTCACATTTGGCTGTACTAGACATAAACTCACCTCCGAGACTCTAACCAATAATTTCTATGTATAAAAATCCGAAGATAGGGATCGCTTTAATCGTCAACTTCCTCAGTATAAACCTTAAAGTCAACTTAGATTAATTGGAGTAATCCATCAGGTATTACACGAGCAGGTTAATTTGTGACTTTGTATTGTGTTACCAAATTTAATTGTTACGTGTACAATTGTGAACATAATGATTCCTTTAGGTATTTCAATCATTCCAACTCACCGTAGTACAGATATTGCATCTTTCGCTACACGTGTTGAGGATTTTGGATTTGATTCTCTATGGGTGCCTGAACAGCATACATTGCCGGTTCACGCTGAGAATCCGGTTCCGCGTGAATGGGGTGATATCGTGGATCCATTCATCGCACTGTCGCGTGCTTCGGCTACAACGAATATTTTGAAGTTAGGTACTGCAGTGTCTGTTGTTCCTGCACGGAATCCAATCACTCTTGCCAAAGAAGTGGCCACGTTAGACATGTATTCTAAAGGTCGGTTTCTGTTTGGAATAGGTGTGGGCGGCCTTAGGGAAGAAGGCGAAATTCTAGGGGTGGATTTTGATCATAGATGGACACAGGCAAAAGAATCCGTAGAGGCAATGAAAGAGCTTTGGCTAAAAGATGAAAGTTCCTATAAAGGAAATTATTACGATTTTCCGCCTCTATACTGTTATCCAAAACCAATTTCCAGTCCACATCCACCCATCATTCTTGGGAGTACAGCAAAAAACGCATTTAAAAGAATTGCCGCCTGGGGAGATGGATGGATACCTCTTGGGGTCACAGTCGAGGAAATAGCTTATGGGAGATCTGAGCTTGACAGGCTGGCAATGGAAGAAGGAAGAGATCCGAAAGCAATAGAAATTTCAGTTATGGGTGTGCCGGCCAATCTAGATGCGATCAAGCAATATGAAGATGCTGGTGCCGACCGCATTATTTTGGGAATCGATGTTTCAGAAGATCAACAAGATATGGTAGGTCTGGAGAAAATAGCTGATGATGTTTTCTCCAACTGATTGTGTTTAGCAGGAACTATCTGTGCTTGCCGTAGACTCAAATAATGGAGGGCCAGATTGAGAATCGATAAGTTAGAGATTTATCATGTTGCTATGCCCTTACTCTATCCGTGGCGTACGGCTTATGGTGAGGATTATAATATTCACTCTGTTTTGGTAAAAGCTGTGAGTGGAGAATATCATGCATGGTCTGAAAGCTCACCCCTACGTGCTCCTAGTTATCTTTCAGAGAGTGCATTGTCAGTATTTCACAATATAGCAGAATTTTTCGGACCGCATATTATAGGCAGAGAATATGATAGAGCTGAAGATATTAATGACAGGCTAGGCATCTTCAAAGGGAATACTTTTGCGAAAGGAGCATTAGAGATTGCCTGGTGGTCTCTTCAAAGTAAGATCACAGGATTACCGTTACATCGATTACTCGGAGGAGAGACTAGAGAGGTACAGGCTGGAGCAGATTTCGGTATACAAGATTCCATAGAGATGCTTATTAGTAATATTCAGACTGCTGTTGATGCCGGTTTCCCTAGGGTGAAGCTCAAAGTGGCAAGAGGTTGGGATCTGGACATGCTAAAGTCCGTGACTAGTACCTTCCCTAAAATGACTTTCCATATTGACTGTAACAGTGGATACACAATAGAAGATTTGCCATTTTTTAGAGCTATTGATGATATGGGTCTTGCTTTTATTGAGCAACCCCTAGCTTATACAGATATTCTTGATCATGCGGAACTTGCAAAAAATATTCAGACACCTATTTGTTTAGATGAGAGCATAGTAAGCGTTAGATTGGCAGAGCAAGCAATTAGAATCGGAGCTTGTGAATATATAAATATAAAACCTGCAAGAGTGGGTGGTCTTTCAAATTCGGTGGCAATCCACAATATTGCCAGGGATTCAGGAATACCTGTTTGGGTCGGAGGAATGTTAGAGAGCGCTGTAGGATCTTCGGTTTGTGTTGAATTGGCGACATTACCCAATTTCACTTATCCCGGAGATCTTTTCCCAACCTCTAGATTTTATGCGCGAGATTTGGCGAACACTTCGATGGAACTCACGCAAGACAATAAATTTGTGCCTTTCACCGGTCCCATGCCAGAACCAGATCCTGAAATGCTGTCTAAAGAAACTGTAAATTTCAAAGCACTTGCGGCGGATAATACCTGAAAATAAATACCCATGGATGAATTATAGGTATTGGTCTCGGGTATTTTCTTAAAAGGAGCCACATGTCGGAATTGCCATTACATGTTGAGATTAACAAACATGTAGCATGCATATATTTCTCTCGTTCATCTTCGGACAATGGAATCAACGCAAATTTTGCTGAAGAACTAAGAGGAGCAATTGATTGCCTTGAACATAATGACCAGATAAGAGTGTTGCTAATTACTGGCAGCGGAGGTTCATTTTGTGTAGGTACTGATTTTGGTTCTTTAAATCAGAACAGTATTGAAACATTTAAGTCACTCAAAATTTCGGACTTTGTGGCAGGTTTTTCCAAGCCAGTAATAGCAGTTCTAAACGGGAAAGCTTTAGACCAAGGATTGGAGGCTGCATTGGCTTGTGATTTTAGGTTGGCTGCCGAAGGGGCCAAACTGGGTCTTCAGCAAGTATCTAATGGATTAATCCCTTGGGATGGAGGCACTCAGAGATTACCTCGCCTTGTAGGAGAAAGCCGCGCTATTGAGATTATTTTGAGTGGACGGTTAATTGACGTTGATGAAGCTCAGTCGATTGGTCTGGTTGACGATGTTTTTTTAACGGACGAACTTATGGATGGTGCTATGAGCTTGGCTGAAATTATTGCGGGTCATGGTCCAATAGCTGCTAGATATGTGAAGGAAGCGATTAAAACTGGTCAGGACATGTCCTTAGATAATGGACTCCGTCTTGAGGCAGATCTTAATATTTTGCTTCAGAGCACGAGTGATCGATCAGAGGGAATCCAATCATTTTTGGAAAAACGGAAACCAATATTTAGAGGAAATTAGCGGGAAGGGATACTAAGAGTTGTTCGAGTTATGATTACAGGTAATA
>CEVA01025284.1_pt1 | contig 16741 bp, 16 predicted proteins | sample 361521 | NCBI WGS metagenome assembly CEVA01 (sample SAMEA2622823, study PRJEB7988) | marine metagenome | isolation source: saline water (ENVO:00002010), including
AATTCAATAAGGTTATATTATGGCTACAATACGTATCATGTATTGGAAAGAAATCCCTGTACAAATTCAAATATTAGATGGCCCTAACAGCAAGTCAATTCAATTAGACTCTCGATTTCAAGAAGGAGTTGATGCAATAGCAATGTTTGATGGGTCTGCTGGAACTGATGCCTATATAGATTCTTGGCATTGGGGTAAAGAACAAAATATAACAACAAATGCTGAGACTGAATCTAAAAATTTAGCTGACCAATATAATAAGAATTTCCCAAATGACTTCGTCAAACGTATTCGTGATTTGCATAGATCTGGAACTCGTAAACCATCACCTGGTGCTGTAGACCACTGGCTAAACTAATAAATAACCATTTAATAAAATCATGAATCTACTAAATATAATATCCAACTCATCTATATTTATATCAGATGGAGCTATGGGAACAAACTTACAATCTCGAGGCCTCGAAGCTGGAGGGTGTCCTGAATCATTTAACTTGCTCCATCCAGAAATAGTATCTAATATTGCAAAAAGTTTCTTTGATGCAGGTTCCCAAATGGTATTATCTAACACATTTGGTGCAAATCGGTTTATGTTAAAAAAATATGGTTATGGAAATAAAGTTAGCGAATTCAATTCACTTGCTATCAAAAATGCTTCAATCCACAAACCAGACAACCGATTTGTACTAGGAGCTATAGGACCAACTGGTGAAATTCTTAAATCTAATAGCGGATTAACTGAAGATGCTGAAGTTCTCGATGTATTTACAGAACAAACATCAGAATTATATAACGCTGGGGCTGATGGAATAATTATTGAAACTATGATTTCTACTGAAGAAGCATGCCTTGCCGTTAAAGCTACAAAGGCTACTTCTAACTTACCAATATTTACAACTATGATGTTTAATAAAGGTCCTCGTGGTTGGTTTACAATGATGGGAGACTCTCCTGCTAAAGCTATATCAAAATTAGAAAATGCTGGAGCTGATGTTGTGGGGGCCAATTGTGGTAATGGAATTGTCGCTATGGTAGAATTAGCACAAGAAATAAGAGACTCTACAGACCAGCTTACATTAATTCATTCTAATGCTGGGATACCATCAATACGTAAAAATGAATTGATTTACCCAGAATCACCACAATATATGGTTGAAGGATTTCTTAAAATGAAAAATATTGGAATTAATATTGTGGGAGGCTGCTGTGGTACAACTCCTGAGCATATCAATTCTCTTTCCAAAGAATTGAAAATATAATTAAATCAGATTACTATATACAAATACATTATTTGATATTTTATAAATAGGATATTATGAGTAAAAAACTTAGCATAGTAGAAGATACGATACAGAAATATGGTAATTGTGAAAGCCTAATTTCGATAGATCCTAATTTCCATGAAATATCTATTTCTCTCTTCATAAAAGATAATATAGCTACAGTTTGGTCTTTCAGTCATAAAAAAGGGATTGATCAGCGAATAGAACAAATACGAGATCAGTTAATTCATTTAGGGGGAATGACACCTATTCCTGGAACTCATAATCAAGCACAGTTTCCTAATGGAGAAATGTATAAAAGACCACTAAAGTTTTTAATAAGACAAGCAGTTGAAAAACCGGCTGATTTCAGACATCCTGCCGGACCCATTAGAATAAAAGATCTCCGCTCTCCATTAACTATTGAGATAATACCTCAGGAAGTTTCTGGATGTTGTGTTTATGAAGTAACAACTATAGGAGAACACAAAACTGCTGAAATACGAAAACGTGCTATTGTTCAAGGATTAGTTCGTTATGGTGATATGGAAAAAGTTGAACCTACCAAAGCAATTTTCCCTAATGGTTATAGACGAGACGAACTTGTCCGCATTGTACTTCCTTATGCACGTAATATTACAGGTACTCAAGATATGTTAGAAGCTGATTCTATGCGAGGACAGATGACTACTGGAACATTAGGATTTTCCCCTCCAGTATAATTTTTTCAAATATCAGATAAATTTCTACATTTAAGGAGAAAAAATGACTTTTAAAGAAACTATGAACCCTAAAGAGAGATGCCTGAATGCTCTCTCTGGTTTAAAAGTAGATCGTCCTCCAATATTGAACCCAACAAACGTAGCAACTGTAGAATTAATGGATCTTGTTGATGCTCCTTTTCCTGATGCTTGCAGAGACCCTGAACTGAATGCACGTCTTGCTGCTACAGAATATACTGAGCTTGGTTTTGATTGTATTACTCCATATTTTTCTATAATACAAGAATCTTCTGCGCTTGGTTGTGAAATTCAATGGGAACAAAAAGACAATTGGCCAACCGTTAGAATGACTAATCCCATTTGGAAAAATCCAGAAGATGTTATGATACCTCCTAATTTTCTTAAACATCAAGATTCTATTGCAATCACAGATTCTATCAAAATCCTTAAAGAACAATATGGAGAAGAAGTTGCAATTGTAGGTAAAACTATGGGCCCTTGGACTTTAGCCTATCACGTTTTTGGTGTTGAAAGGTTTCTCTTAATGTCAATAGATAATCCTAAAGAAACTCTGGACTGCCTACATAGACTTAAAGAAATATCTGTTCTCTTTGGTGAAGCCCAAATCGATGCCGGAGCAGATGTTTTAACTTTTCCAGACCATGCAACTGGAGATCTAGTTAGTGGTAAATACTACGAAGACTTCTTGCTCGAAATACACCAGGAAATGGTTGAAAAACTACCTGTTCCTTTAATTTTACATATATGCGGTAAAACAACAGACAGAATGGGGTATATTGCACAATCAGGAATGGCAGCTTTTCACTTTGATTCTAAAAATGACCCCCAGGAATCAATGGATATTGTAGATGGTAAAATTCGTCTAGTAGGTAACATTAATAATCCAGAAACACTATATTCAAAAGGCCCAGCAGAAGTTCGTGCAGAAGTATACCAGTGTATGGATGCAGGAGTACAAATGATTGCACCTGAATGTGCTATACCCTTGGCCACTCCTTTAGAAAATCTATTGGAAATACCAAAAGCAGTCCGAGATTGGTGCTCTGAGCGTAAATGAAACAAGTAGTTATACCATGAGTCAAATCGTCAATCAAGCGCCTGATTTTATCATCATAGGTGAAAATATTCACGCAACACGTGTTTTGTTACGAAATGGTAAAAGAGCAAAAACACTCCCTGATACATCTGAAGTTGTTCCATTCATTAATTCATCGAATACAGAAGATTATTTAGTAGTACCTCCATGGTTTCGTGAAACTCAACCATATCAACAAAATCAAATCAAACATTTTATGATTGCATTTATGAACGGAATCAAGGGAAATGATCAAGAAAAAAATATTGCTTCGGAATATATAGGATATGAGGTTCGAAGACAAGAATCCGCTGGAGCACACTATTTAGATATTAATGTTGATGAAATTCACTATGATTTAGAAATACAAAAACGAGCAATGAAATGGGTTGTCTCGACAGTAGAAAGTTATTCTTCAATACCTCTTTGTATCGACTCCTCTAATTCTGACATAATACTTGCTGGACTCTCAGAATATAAAGGTAAAAATGGACCACCAATAATTAATTCATATGCCGTAGAAAGACCTGAGGTCCTTGAGATGCTGAAAGAATACGGTGGAAAAGTTATTACAATGGCTACAAGTGGCACAGGTATGCCTCAAAATTCAGAAGAGCGAATTGAAAATGCTAAAATTGTAATAGACAACCTTCTAAAAATTGATATTCCACTAAATGATATTTTTCTTGATGCTATTATTTTCCCAATATCAGTTGACCCTCAAAATGGTAATCACTACCTTGAAGCTGTAAACAAACTCAGAAACATATATGGAAATGACCTCTATATTGGAATGGGCCTAAGTAATGTTTCTTTCGGTATGCCTAAACGAAAATTAATTAATTTAGCTTTTATTCACTTATGTATCAAAGCTGGTATTAACGCTGGTATTACCGACCCAATTCAAACAAAAGTTAATGACGCACTTACAATTAATCCTGAATCATACCCTGTAAAATATGCCATTGATATGTTATTAGGTAAGGATGACTTTTGTATGAACTATATCTCTGCATTTAGAGAGGGAAAGCTATAAATTGTTAAATGTATACTATTCTTTATAATTGACAAGCTATTTGGAGAATAATAATATTTTCATAACACATAAATATTTCCCTGGAATTTATTTTTAAAGGACTCACAAAAAACTATGCCAATAACTAATCCCCAACTTGAATCTGAAATGGTGCATATCGCTAAACCATCCGAGGTTGAACATATTCGTAAATTATTCAAAGATGCAGATCCATTAATGCAAGAAATCGCATATGCTCTAATTACTGGAAATGATTCTGAAGTAAGCTCTCTGTCAAAAAAAGCTTTAGAAGAAGGATTTGATGCAAATACCGTACTTGACGATGGCCTGATTGCAGGAATGGCTATAGTAGGAATAAAATTTAGAGACAACATTATATTTGTTCCAGAAGTCCTTATTTCCGCACGTGCTATGAAAGCAGGAATGGCCCACATTGAACCAATTCTTTCTGCATCTGGGGTGGAACCAAAAGGTACAGTTGTGATGGGAACTGTAAAAGGGGATCTTCATGATATCGGAAAAAATTTATGCATCATGATGCTACGTGGTAATGGTTATGTGGTACATGATCTTGGCGTAGACACAAAATCTGAAGATTTTATCAATGCAGTTGTAGAGTATGAGGCTCCTATTATGGGAATGTCTGCTTTACTTACTACAACTATGCCGAATATGGGAAGAGTAATTGAAGCATTTGATGATGAAGGTTTACGTGAAACAGTAAAAATTATGGTTGGAGGAGCTCCAGTTACTCAGGAATTTGCCGAAGATATGGGAGCTGATGGTTATGGAAAAGATGCTATTTCCTGTGTAGACTTAGCTAACGATTTCATACAATCTGAAGAATCTTAAAAAAATGCATTCAGTTAATAAATCCCGCTATGAAAAAAGTTTGAAAACTTTATATACGATCTTTCAGGATATTTCTAAAACTACAAATCAAGTCTCTAGATCACGATGCCCTTATAAAAACGTTAAATCAAATTGTACAGCTTCTTTTGGCTGTAGAAATCAACAGAAAATCATTAAATCCAATCAAAGTTATTTAAAATGTATTGGCAGTGACAATCTTAATTATCAGGATGCATGGCAAAATTCACCAATAACACCTGCTAGTAAATAACCATCTTAATTAACAAATACTATTCTATCTATTCTTGGCGAAATTGGATAAAATCATAAAAATCCAATTAATATTATTTATTATCCAACAAACATAAGATTATGACTACAGATATACTAATACTACAATGCTAATACTTGGTAACAAAAAGGCAAATCTAGTAACCGGAAAATCCATATTTGATTATGCAGATGACTTGAAAGTTCGTGTGCCAACTTCTTGTGGTCGTAGTGGTAAATGCCATGAATGCATAGTAGAAATCAAAAACGGATACAATAAACTAACACAACCCACAAACAAAGAGTCTTTTCTTAAAGAACCATATCGCTTAGCTTGTCAAACTAAAATAGATTCAACAGATGAACCGATAGAGGTATCTGTTTTAAAAAGACAACCTCGAATATTAGTAGATTCTAAAATGTCTAGTAATTACCCATCTTTTTCTCCCACAATTAAAAAAATTGGAAATTATGTATTTCACAATGAAGCACAAATTGATACTTATAAAGATTGTATTTACGGTCTTGCCATAGATTTAGGCACAACCACAGTAGCAATGAACCTCGTAAATCTTGAATCAGGAGAGATTATAACTACTACATCATTTGAAAACCCACAAAAATTTGGTGGAAGTGATGTTATGAATAGAATTTCTTACGATTCAACTGAATTTCAGGGTGAATTGCAAAAAGTGATTATATCTTCAATCAATTTTGAAATTGGAGAACTATCGCGACGACTTAAATTTCATAGAAGAAGAATATATGAAATCGTTATTGTTGGTAATTCAACTATGAGGGACATCTTTTTTGGTTTAAACGTACAAACAATTGGAGAAAAACCATATAAGTCTACCACTGAACTAGAATTTGAAAAGGGTACAAAGTCATCTACAACGCTTGAAACTCGTGCAAAATCAATTGGTCTTCGAATATTTCCAAACGCACCCATATATGGTGGTCCGCTAATTGGATGCCATATTGGATCTGATATAGCAGCAGGTATGGCTACACTCAATTTTGAAAAAAGCGAAAAACATATTATGCTGATAGATATCGGGACAAATACAGAAGTAGTAATCGGCAACAGCAATCATATAATTGCTGCATCATGTCCAGCAGGCCCTGCATTTGAAGGAAATGGTATTGTATATGGAATGCCTGGATATGATGGTGCAATTGAAAAAATTAATATTGCTAACGGAACAATAAAATATCAAACGATTGGGGGAGTTGAACCTCAGGGCATTTGTGGCTCAGGGTTAATCGACTTATTAGCTAATCTTAGGAATAATGATCTAATGAACCCTCTTGGGGTTTTTAAAGATACATCAAATGAATATATCTTTGCACCAAAACAGCAAATGTCTATATCTCGTTCTGATATAAGTATTCTTGCACAAGCTAAATCAGCCAATTACTGTGGTCAATATATTGCCCTTAGATCTTATGGAATTCCTTTAAATAAAATAGAAAAACTATATTTAGCTGGTGGATTTGCAAATTATATTTCTATAGATAACGCTATTGATATAGGCTTCTTGGCTAATATAGACCCTTTACGTATTGAAAAAATCGGTAATTCTGCACTACATGGTGCGACTATCTTATTGCTTTCAAAAGAAAAACGATCTTCCATCGAACAGCTAGTACCAAAAATTGAACATATTGAACTCGAAACTACACCAGATTTTTTTGATATCTTTGTAGAAGGATGTCAGTTCAAACCAATGATAGATATCAAATAATAAACATCAGGAGGTATTTATGAATCCAACCGTACTTATTACTGATTACGTATGGCCATCGATAGATGCAGAAAAACGTATATTGAAAGAAATTAATGCAAATATTTTAATTGCCCCTACAGGTGACGAATCAACATTAATTAAAATGGCAACTAAAGCAGATGCTATAATTACATGTTTTGCGCAAGTAACTGACAAGGTTATTCTCTCTGCAAAAAACTGTAAAATAATTAGTCGTTATGGAGTAGGTGTTGACAATATTAATGTTGACACAGCCACGAAAGAAAATATTATCGTAACTTATGTACCTGATTATTGCATACCTGAAGTATCGGATCATGTTATAGCAATGATGTTAACGTGGAATCGTAAAATCCTTAAACACCATAACCAAACAAAAACACAAGGATGGAGTAGTGTTTCGTTGAATGACAGAATAATGCGTCTTAACGATAAATATCTAGGGATAATTGGATATGGTAGGATTGGCAAAACTGTTGCGTCCAAAGCTAGTGCATTCGGTTTAAATATATTAGTATATGACCCTCTGATTCCAGAAGAAACACAAGATTCATTGGTAACATTTGTATCACTTGAAGAACTACTAACAAAATGTCATTTCATAACTTTACATGCACCTCTGTTAGAAAGCACAAAAGATTTAATGAATGAAGACCAATTCTCTCTTATGAGGCCTGATGCTTTTTTAATTAATGCAGCAAGAGGTGGTTTAATTAATGAAAAAGCCTTATATAATGCTATTACTTCTAAGAAAATCGCTGGCGCTGGACTAGATGTACTAGTAGACATTGACCCGCCCATTGATCATCGGATTATTAATCTCGAAAATGTAATTATCACCCCCCATACTGCTTTCTTTTCCCAAGAATCTGTCATTGAACTAGAAGAAAGGGCTGCAAAAGAAGTAGTACGTGTAATTAAAGGAGAAATGCCAGATAATATTATTAATCCTAATGTTATCAGTACTTCAAGGGCAAATATAACAACTAAATAATTGTATTCAAACCTAAGAATTCAATTAACCAAACATATCTACTATAGTAAATCAATGTCCTATGTGATAGAATAAATCTAATTTAATAACATAATAAATAATGAAAACTAGCAAAGTTAAGGCCTGTTTTTATCATAGATAGTATGTTACTGTAATCGTATTATTATAAGAATTAGAACCTTTCTCTCGTAGCAGGAGGAACAAGAAAAAATGACCAAATTGAAGTTAATATTATCAATCTCTCTTATTATTGGTGTAGCAATTCCAACGTTACATGTATATGCTGCGTCAAGCACAACTGGTACTGCTATTATATTTGACTCACTTTCAAAAAGTGATGCAATTGTTTACTCTATCGAAAATGCTGTTACCCCAGATAGTGGTAAAGAATTAGTTGGATGGCTAGTATCAGATGATGCAAAAACAAATAAATCGACTGGTGCAATGACTATCTCGGATACTGGTGCAATTGCACATACTTTCGACCAATCATCTACTGGGTACAATGGTGATAATTTGCTCGATTCTTTTGCAAGTATAGTTATCACTCAAGAAACTATTGGGTCTAATCCTACTGCACCATCAAGTAATATCGTTCATTCATATTCAGTGCCGTCGGGGTCTATTTCTCATATACGTAAATTAACAACCGATTTCACTTCAATAACTTCTGAGCTAAACATTGCTATTACTGAAGCTTCTAAAGCTTCTAGTTCCTCATCTCTTGCTACAGGAAATCAAGTGTTAGAAAAAGTAGTTAATGCTATAGAAGGTCCTAACGGTTCAAACTATGGTGATCTTGATAAAAATGGAACGACAGAATCTGTTGGAGATGGCACAGGGCTTTTAGTTCACTTAGCAGCTGCAACGTCAGCAAATGCTATTAGTGGTGCCGGAGGAAATGCCACAGTTGATACTCACGGTAAACTTGTAGACACTAATACAGCGAATGCAAATTCGTTGCTTGTTCAAGCTCGTGATGAAGCTATTGCACTTAGTTCTGAAACTAATTCAACTATCTTTAATCTTAATGTTGCTAGAATTGCTGTCCTTTTACAAAATGCTCGCGATGGGATAGATGCTGATGCAAGCGGCACAATAGAATCAACTACAGGTGAAGGCGCTGTTAGGCAAGCTTATGTAGAAACACAAAAAATGGCTACCTTCAATATAACTGGAGATGCAACTCCGGTAACACCAGTTGTTGGGACACCTAGTGTTGGAGACTCACTTGTTCCTGTGTCAATTAAATTAGTGCTAGTATTTGCTGCGTTATTATTAGTGATGGGTACTGGTTCGTTATTAGCAAGAAAACTAATCTAAGTATTTTTTGCAAGTAACTGAATCTCCTCCCCGGTATATTAGTATTTATTACTAATATAGATTCATTGTTTTACTAATAACATAATACTGATTAATTAACCAAATATTTATGCATATTACACATATTTTTTCCAATAATGAATTAGTCTGTCTTCAGTATACCTGCGACATATGTGAAAGTGAGATGTTAGAAATTCAATGCAAGATTATATGTAAGAAATGCGGTTATGCTAGAGATTGTTCAGATCCATAATTTAGAAATTATTACATAAAAAAACAATTTCTATTTTCATAATGGAAAAAGTGGTTAGTCTAACCAATATCATTGTATAATTTAAATAGACACATTAGTAATAATTAAGATTTAGGAGACCTATATTGAAACTTACTGGTTCACAAATGGTATGCGAGTCCTTAATTCAAGAAGGAGTCGATGTTATTTTTGGGCTCCCTGGGGGAGCTATATTACCACTATACCAAACATTGCCTGAATATCCAGCTTTACGTCACATATTAGTACGACACGAACAAGGTGCTGCTCACGCTGCAGATGGATACGCTCGTGCAACAGGTAAGCCTGGTGTCGCATGGGCAACTTCAGGTCCTGGGGCAACAAATCTCGTTACTGGAATTGCAACAGCTCAAATGGATTCTGTACCATTGGTCCTAATAACAGGGCAGGTAACACGTGCTGCTATCGGGTCTGATGCTTTCCAAGAAACAGATACTACAGGCATTACATTGCCAATAACTAAGCATAATTATCTCGTTATGAACGCAACTGATATTCCCAGGGTAATTAAAGAAGCATTTCATATTGCATCTACTGGTAGACCTGGTCCTGTACTTATAGATCTTCCTAAAGACGTACTACAAGAATTGGCAGAATTTAAATACCCTGAAACTTTGAATTTACCTGGATATAAACCAGCTACAGGAGGTCATCCTTCACAAATTACTAAGGCTGCATCTTTAATAAATCAATCCAACAAGCCAGTTATATTAGCTGGACATGGAATTATTATTTCAAATGCATTTAACGAATTAAAAGCTCTAGCAGAAAAAGCACAAATCCCTGTTATTACAACATTGCTTGGGATCAGTTCTTTCCCAGAAGATCACCTGCTTTCTGTAGGTATGCCTGGTATGCATGGAGTTGCTTATGCAAGCTTAGCAATTGAGGAATCGGATTTGTTAATTGCTGTAGGTATGCGATTTGACGATAGAATTACAGGTAAACCTAGTGCCTTTGCTACAAATTCAAAAAAGATACATATAGATATAGATCCATCTGAAATAGGGAAAAATATAGATGTAGAAGTTCCTATTGTAGGTGATTTAAAAATTGTTTTAGATAAACTAAATACAAAAATTAAACCAAATACTCACAAACAGTGGCTCTCTCAAATTGATGAATTAAAATCTAATCATCCTTCTCTTGACATTCGTGATACTAAAAAATTACTACCTCAATTTGTTATAAAAGAATTATGGGAGGCTACAAAAGGCGAATCTGTCATCGTAACGGGTGTAGGTCAACATCAAATGTGGGCAGCTCAACATTATCAGTACACAGAACCTAGAACGTGGATCACGTCAGGTGGATCTGGTGCAATGGGATTTGAAGTTCCAGGCGCAATGGGTGCCCAAGTAGGAGCTCCCTCAAAAGTTGTTTGGTCCATTGCCGGAGATGGTGGTTTTCAAATGACTATGGGAGAAATAGCGACCATGGTAGAAAATAAGATTCCTGTGAAATTCGCAATTATAAATAATGGAAATCTAGGAATGGTTCGTCAATGGCAAGAATTTTTCTATAAAAAAGATTATGTAGCAACTATATATAAAAACAACCCTGATTTCACTAAATTGGCTGAGGCATTTAATATTCTTGGTATAAGAGTAACGCGTAAAGATCAAGTTAAACCCGCTATTCTTGAGGCTATGGAGTATCCTGGTCCTGTAATTGTCGATTTCGTAGTTGAAGAAGAAGAAAACGTTTATCCTATGATTCCTGCAGGGCAAACTGTTGGCGACATGGTAGAAGAACCTCGTACGACAAAGGCAAAATTATAATTATGAATAATCATTCCCAAACATCAAAACACACTATTTCTGCTTTGGTTCTAGATAAACCTGGAGTACTTAATCGAATTTCAAGTATGTTTAGAAGAAGAGGGTTTAATATTGCTAGCTTAGCTGTCGGTCAAAGCGAAAACCCAGATCTTTCTCGAATGACTTTTGTCGTAGTAGGAAATAACTCTGTTGTTGAACAAGTAACTAAGCATTTAAATAAACTAATTGATGTGATCAAAGTATTAGATTTATCATCTGAAAACGTAATATCTCGTGAATTAGCCTTGTTTCGAATAAATTCTTCATCTCAAGCCCGTAGTGAGATAATGAATTTATCTAATATTTTCCGTGCTAATGTAGTTGATATAGCTCGTAATACTATGATACTTGAAATTACTGGAGATGAAGAAAAAATTGTTGCTTTTGAAGAAATGCTACGTCCATTCGGTATTATCGAAATTATGAGAACGGGGACTATATCTCTGAAACGTGGGATGGATGCATCAACATCTCTACCACAACCTAAAGAAAGAAAAAATCAATCCAGCTGGGGAGAAGCTGCATCAGTATAGCAAATTAGAGGAGAAATATTTCAATGACGACTATTTATTATAATAATGACGCTAACCTTGATTTACTAAAAAACAAAGTTATAGGTATCATAGGTTATGGAAGCCAAGGACATGCACATGCCCTAAACTTAAAAGATAACGGTCAAAATGTATTAATAGGATTATATCAAGGAAGTAAAAGTTGGGAAAAAGCTGTTTCTGACGGACTAGAAGTTACTCTTGTAGATGATTTAGCCAAAAGAGCAGACATAATCATGATGTTGCTACCAGACCACACTATGGCATCAGTATATAAGGAATCTATAGAACCTTACCTGTCAACTGATAAGACGCTTATGTTTGCCCATGGATTTAATATACATTATAAAGCTATTGTTCCACCCAACAATGTTGATGTTTCAATGGTTGCACCTAAGGCTCCTGGCCATAGAATGCGTGAGGTTTTCATAAAGGACTCAGGAGTTCCTGGTTTATTAGCGATCCATAACGATGCTTCTGGAAAAGCAAAAGAAATTGCATTAGCTTATTCAAAAGGTGTTGGTTGTACTAGGGCAGGTGTACTCAATACAACCTTTAAAGAAGAAACTGAAACAGACTTATTTGGAGAACAAACAATATTGTGTGGCGGAGTAACAGCTTTAATTAAAGCTGGCTTTGAAACCTTAATCGAAGCTGGATATCAACCTGAGTCTGCTTATTTTGAGTGTATGCATGAGTTGAAGCTTATAGTTGATTTACTTTACCAAGGTGGAATGGAATATATGCGCTATTCAGTCAGTGACACAGCAGAATATGGAGATTATTCTAGAGGACCTATGGTGATTGATTCTTCTGTCAAAGAAAAAATGAAAGATGTATTGAAGTCAATCCAGGATGGAAGCTTTGCTCGAGAATGGATCGCTGAAAATGATGAAGGTCGTGCACGTTTCAATCAACTCAGAAAATCAAATGCTCAACACCCTATCGAAGTCGTAGGTAAAGAATTAAGGGGTATGATGAGTTTTCTGAATGACTCAGATTAAATGTACTGTGATATATGTTGTCACCTAGCAGGAGGAATGATTTCTCATGACAAAAAAACAGGTTCTAATATTTGACACCACTCTAAGGGATGGAGAACAATCCGCTGGTGCTGGATTAACTACTCATGATAAATTAGAAGTCGCGCGTTATTTAGATTTATTGGGTGTCGATATAATTGAATCAGGATTTGCTGCTAGTTCTCCTGCAGATTTCGAAGCCGTCCGTACAATATCAGAAGAAATTCAAAGACCAACTATTGCATCCCTAGCAAGATGTAATTTCAAAGATATAGATTCTGCATGGGATGCAATTAAAAATGCTCAGAACCCTCGAATTCATGTCTTTATATCAAGCTCTGATGTTCAAATATGGCACCAATTAAAAAGTAATCCTGAAGAGGTCCTTGATCTTGCTATATCATCCGTACAACATGCTCGTCAATATTGCGAAGATGTAGAGTTTTCACCAATGGATGCTACACGAACAGACCCTCAGTATCTATATGCTTTGCTTGAAGCTGTTATTAAAGCTGGTGCTTCAACAGTCAACATTGCTGACACTGTTGGTTATTCAATACCTTCAGAATTTGGAAAATTAATCAATTCAGTCCGTAAAAATGTTCCTTCAATTAACAAGGCGACTATCAGCGTACATTGTCATAATGACCTTGGCAATGCTTCAGCTAATAGTATCTCTGCAATAGAAAACGGAGCTACTCAAATTGAAGGATGTATTAACGGCTTAGGAGAACGTGCAGGCAATGCTGCTCTTGAAGAAGTAATTATGACTATCGAAACTCGCCAACAAAAACTTGGTGTTCATACTAATATTGATACTACAAAATTATTCCGTACCAGTAGATTAGTCAGTGATATCTTTGGTTTCCCAATCCAGGCAAATAAAGCTATAGTTGGTGCAAATGCATTTCGTCATGCATCTGGTATACACCAAGATGGTATTTTAAAAGAACGTACAACCTTTGAAATAATGAGTGCTGAATCAATTGGATGGCCCAGCAATTCATTGGTTCTTGGAAAACTAAGTGGACGTGCCGGGTTAAAATCTAGATTAGAAGAACTGGGGTATAGGCTTAGCAAAGACCAGTTAAATCAAACATTTACAGAATTTAAGCTCTTGGCAGATCGTAAAAGAGAAGTAACCGATGCTGACCTTGAAGCACTAATGTCTAGTCAACGCGATGCAGCTAACACATTAACTATGTATGCATTAGATACGATTCAAGTAACTTGTGGTAATCATCAAACTCCCACTGCTACTATAACTATCATTGACCCAGAAGGTAATCCTCATACTAATACATCTACTGGAACTGGACCAATTGATGCTGTATATAAATCAATTAATTCTATTGTTAATGTTGCTAATGAATTAACTGAATTCCGAGTAGAAGCTGTTACCGAGGGAATCGATGCTCTTGGAGGAGTCACTGTACGTATAGCACATGAAGGCAACACATATGTAGGAAGAGGGTCGGATACCGATATTATTATTGCTAGTGCAAAAGCATACTTAAACGGACTTAATAGATTACTCTCAGCCACATCTCTAAAAAATTAAAAGATTAAAAGGTTTAATTTATCATTATGGACAAAACTATGTTCGACAAAATTTGGGATTCACATGTTGTCCATAAAATATCTGAAAAAGAATTCATCCTTTATGTAGATTTACACCTTATACATGAAGTAACCTCACCTCAAGCATTTGACGGTATTCGACTTGCAAAAAGAACTGTTCGTCGTCCTGATCTCACTCTTGCAACTACAGATCACAATACCCCTACGATAAACCGGAATCAACCTTTAAAAGACAAAATAGCTGAACTACAACTCAAAACTCTGGCAAAAAACTGTAAAGACTTTGGAATAACTCTCTATGATATGAAAAGTCCTTTCCAGGGTATTGTTCACGTCATAGCACCAGAACAAGGGTTAACTCATCCTGGTAAAATTATCGTATGTGGGGACAGTCATACATCTACACACGGTGCTTTTGGTACATTTGCAATTGGTATCGGAACATCTGAAGTTGAGCATGTATTTGCTACTCAAACCATTAGACAATTTAAACCAAAAACAATGCAAATAAATTTAACCGGTTCATTACCATCTGGTATTTCATCCAAAGATTGTATTTTGTGGATAATCTCTCAAATTGGCATTAGTGGGGCTCGAGAACATGTTGTTGAATATACAGGAAATTGTATAGAATCTTTTTCGATGGAAAGTAGAATGACCCTATGTAATATGTCCATTGAAGCTGGTGCACGTGCTGGCATGATAGCTCCTGACAACATTACTTTTGAATACTTAAAGAATCGAAAACACTCTCCTAATCACCAGTCTTTTGAAAAAGCTGTGAAAATTTGGTCTACATTAAAATCTGATCCAAATGCAAAATACGATAAAGTAGTAGATATTTCAGTAGAAGATATTGAACCTATGGTGACTTGGGGGACAAACCCTGGCATGTCAACACCTATATCGGGTAAAATCCCTGAGCTCGCCTCTTTTGGGTCAGAAGCTGAACAATTGCCTATAAAACGAGCATTGCAATATATGAACCTTGAAGCAGAACAACCCATTTCAGAAATAAATATAGATCGTGTATTCATTGGATCTTGTACAAATTCTAGAATTGAAGACCTAAGAATAGTACGAGATATTGTTGCAGGATATGCAGTGAATAAAACCGTTCAAGCAATGGTAGTACCTGGTTCAACTTCAGTAAAAAAACAAGCTGAAAATGAGGGTATTGATAAAGTAATTAAAGATGCTGGATTTGAATGGCGAGATGCTGGTTGTTCTATGTGTCTTGGAATGAATGAAGATGTTTTAAAACCGTATGAACGATGTGCTTCAACTTCAAATCGTAACTTTGAAGGCAGGCAGGGACACAATGGAAGAACTCACTTAGTAAGCCCTGCAATGGCAGCAGCATCTGCAATTAAAGGACATTTTACTGATATTCGTTCCTGGAAATTTAAAACATAGACGCTTAACATTTTATATTGAGATATGAAACCTTTTAAAAAACTTACAAGTACAATTCTCCCATTAGATAGGTCTGACATAGATACTGATCAGATTATTCCAAAACAATTCTTGAAAAGAATTACTAAGTCAGGATATGGAGAATTCCTTTTTTATAACTGGAGATATAACTCAAAAGGCAATCCAAATCTTTCGTTTGAGCTAAATGACCTGAAATATAAAGATTCACAAATCCTGCTTACTGGTAACAATTTTGGATCCGGGTCTTCAAGAGAACATGCTGCGTGGGCTCTATTAGATTATGGGTTTAAATGTATAATCGCACCCAGTTTTGCTGATATTTTCTACAACAATTGCTTTGAAAATGGAATTTTGCCAATCAGTTTACCAAATAAAATTATTGAGCCCCTTATGCTGAAGTGTATCAATAAACCAACTTTTAAAATTACCATTAATCTTTTAGACCAAACAATCACAAATATATCTTCTTCTAAATCATTAATAAAATTTGAAATAGACTCTGCTAGAAAAAACACGCTGCTCAAAGGAATAGATAATATAGGTGAAACACTTCACTATGAGAGCAAAATTAAAGCATTTGAGGATAAACAAGGAAAGCATAAAGGAATCTTGCCTTTCTAATATAATTTCTACTTCCTATCGTTAAATTTTCTAGAAAGCAACTGCTGAATACCAACAAATTCTTGATAAACAATTGCTTTGACCTTTGAATTA
>CEVA01188560.1_pt1 | contig 16731 bp, 12 predicted proteins | sample 361521 | NCBI WGS metagenome assembly CEVA01 (sample SAMEA2622823, study PRJEB7988) | marine metagenome | isolation source: saline water (ENVO:00002010), including
GGATATCGTAGGAGCGCGATAATCTGCAACATAACGTAGCAAACTGACTAATTTTTCTGGTTGCCCGGATAGCGATCTCGCCAGTTTTCAATCACATGAATTTCACTGGACACTTTGTCATCGTCAATGTCTAGAAAAGCTACAGTCGCGTCGGTCAAAAATGAACGATATGCTTGGCCCGGATTAATATAAAGCACGCCATCTCGTTCCTCATTCATAGGATCATGGGTATGTCCGCTCAGCACGATGTCAATCGTTTCATCGAAATCATTTAAGATTATTGCGGGATCAAATGGTGGTCCACCCCAGTAAGGATGTGTTATAGCTATGGTCTTACCATGAATTTTCAACACTTCTTGTTTTGGTAAGGCTGCTGTTATATCCGGAGAGTCCGAGTTTCCATGCACGACGATGGCTTGTTGGGCCTCTTTTTTCAGTCCTTCTGCTATTGCTATGTTGGTGAGATCGCCACAGTGGACTACTATATCTGCTTTTGGGACAAGCTTTCGAATATTTGGGTGGACTTCCTCCCATGTGCGGCAATGAGTGTCGCCCATTACCAAGATGTGAGTCATAATGTCTCCTAGAGTAATATTGTGTCTTTGTAATTATTCATCCATAAAGAAAAAGTTAGACGTTTCATGTGATAGAAGACATCGCCTAAATTGGAACCTCGTTAAAACGAGGCCGATTAAGCATCCGCTTCATTTAGTTTGCCCAACGAGCGAGTTTCCCATGAAACAATCAATTGGCTAGCGATGAAAAGTGAACTATATGTGCCGCTAATCACACCGATTGTCAAAACAATAATGAATGGTTTTGTACTTTCGGGACCTAAAAAGATGAGGGCAGCCAAAACTAGTAGTGTAGTTAGACTAGTGTTTACCGACCTACCTAAGGTTTCAATAATGCTGAAATTAACAGTTGTTACGAAATCTTTTGTTACTCCCTTGAGAATGTTTTCGCGCAACCGATCAAACACAACGATTGTGTCGTTAACGCTGTAACCTAGAACCGTCAACAGACCAACCAGGTACATCGAACTGATTTCAAATGGCATGATTTTAGCTATTAGCGCAGTTATGGAGATTACAATTAGCAGATCATGAGCCAATGCTATGATCGCAGCCATACTATATCTAAACGTTCGTGGAATTTGGCGAAAGGCCCACGAAATATAAATCAAAATTCCAATCACTGCGGCAATGACGGCCACGATGGCATTTCTGACAGTTTCTGAAGCTATAACAGGCGATACTGCTGTAAATTCAAATGCGTTAGAAATCCCATGTTTTTCTTCCAATATCCCCAGAATTTCTCCGCGCTGACTTTCTAAATTTTCAGACGCAGGGAGGCGAATGAAGAAGCTCCCATCTGAAAAGCTTTGCACTATAGCATCTGTGTAGCCAATTTGAGATAAAGTGTTCTTAATGTCATCTTCTGTAACTTGTGAATCAAATTCAATTGTGGCTGTAACACCGCTTGAGAATTCGATTCCCCATCGCAAATCGGGGGAGATGAATTGGCCGATCAATCCTGCAAGGATAATGATTCCTGAGGCGATGAAGTATTTAGCTCGTAAATTTACGAAATCAACCATTGGTTCTCCCGTTATGTATGGAACAACTTTGTTTTTTTACTTAAACCAGTGCTTGTAAACGTGCGCAAAAAGGTTCGGGTAACAATGATGGCTGTTAGCATGCTAATCATAACGCCAAAGAATAAAGTCACTGAAAAGCCCATGACAAAACTTGCTCCCAACCGCTGTGCGAACCAAAATAGAATTGCACACGTAATTATTGTTGAAAAGTTTCCGTCTCTAATCGCGGGCCACGCGCGATCAAATCCGACATCAACGGCAGATCGTAAGGATCGCCCTGCTTTGATTTCTTCTTTTAACCGTTCGAAAATCAAAACGTTTGCATCAACAGCCATACCGATCGACAATATGAAGGCCGCTAATCCGGAAAGTGTTAACGTCACAGGAATCAATTTGAAAGTTGCTAGAACCAATATTGTATAAATCATTAAAGAAACTGCAGCAGTGAGGCCTGCAAGTCTATAGTATAGGATGAGGAAAAGTACTACCAACCCTAGTCCAAGGAGCGCCGCACGTACTCCTTGCTCAAGAGCTAATGAACCAAGCATCGGATTAATGTCAGCTTCTTGAACGAGTTCAATAGATAGAGGAAGTGCCCCTGAGTTAAGCTGTATGGCTAGGAGCCGCGCTTCGTTTAATCCTAATCCATCGATTATTCCACCCTGACCCGCCAATATGGCACTTCTTACATTTGGAGTAGATATTGGACTGTTATCGACAAATATTCCTAAGGGGCGTCCAATATTTCTGGTAGTAACTTGTTCTAAGACTTCTTCTCCAGGCCCGTTAAATCGTAGAGTGACTTGAAACGATCCTGCGGTCTCATCTCGTCCAACTTGGGCACCGTCCGGCAGTAGTAATGCACCTGTCAATTCAACAGGAGACCCGTTTACAATACCTGTAGCTTTAACGAACTCTGGTGTGCCATCATTCATTACCACTTCACCTGCATCGTTGTACTGTAAATTACCATCTTCATCAAGTGCAGGTGTAGGTTCTCCGACTACAACTTCTCGGAAATCGAGTTCCGCAGTAGCTCCGATCAGGCCCTTTGCTTCCTCAATATTAGTGATTCCGGGCAGTTGAATTAATAAACGACGTTCTCCCATTTGCTGCAAAATCGGTTCACTAACGCCAAATTTATCGATACGTCGGTTTATATTTTGGATTAGACCTTCCATTTGGCCGGGTGATGGATTTTCATCCTCTGTTTGATACACCAAATGGGTTCCACCTTGAATATCGAGACCGAGACGCAGTCCGAGAGGGCCGTCGCCGCCCCGTTCAAAGCCGAGAAGGTTTATCTGTGGGAAATATATGGCGGTTGCCGCCATACCTGTAATCAGTAGTATTGCGGCTATGCTAATAAGGTGGCGTTGCACGGTTAATCTCTCTCTCCAGGAGTACCCAGGGTTGTTGCTAGTGTTAGCGCTTCCTCAGAGGTCGTAATGCGCCCTTCAAATTGCGCCTCCCTCACCTCTTCAAGAATCCTACCAAGTTTTGGGCCGGGTTTCATTTTAAGAGTTGTTATCAAATCGTGTCCGGTAATCAAACGGGGTGAATTAATCACTGGTGCTTCTTCAAACCCTCCATCAATCGTAGCTTCTGCGAGGCGAATATGTTGCTGCCATTCATCATTTTTAAGATTTGGCCCCACCGCGGCTAAATGGTCTGCAAAGCTCAATACTATCGTATCAATCGCCGCATCGTCGAGATCTCGGAAAAAGCGGTAAATTGCTCTTTTGGAGGGTTTTTCCCAATTCTGGCTGATTTGAATAGGGCGTAAGTGTTGTTCTACCATTATTCTCGCTAACTCGATTTCCCGTCGGCTAAAACGTAACCTATCCATAATTTGCTTAACCACTTTGCTTCCATTGGTTGTGTGTCCAATAAATCGTATGCGTCCATTGGACTCAATGGTTTTTGTGGCAGGTTTGGCTATATCGTGCAATAAAGCTGCCAATTTGAAAATGACATACCTTGGGAGCCCTGCGGTGATTTCTTCTTTAAAATGATCAGAGAAATTGGATTTCCAAGGGATTTGTTTGAGGATTGGGTTGTTCTTACGTGTGTTGGAACAAACGATGCGTTCTGCAAAACCTAAGGTTTCAACATTGTGATCAAAAACATTCCAGTAATGCTCTTTAGGCTGCGAAATATTTTTGTTTGATGAGAGTTCGGGGATCACTGTGCATAAAACACTAGTTCCATCCATCAATCGTACCAAGGGTAAACTCGAGGGTAACATTAATATGCGAACAAATTCATCACGGATACGTTCTGGAGCAGTTTTTGTGAGCAAATTTGCATGTGAACGAATCAATTTGGCCGTATCGTCTTGTAAAGTAAAATTAAGTTCTCCCGACAATCGAATAGCTCGCAAAAGTCGGATTGGATCGTCCGCGAAAACATCTTTCGACAGAGAACGGATTTTTTTAAGGCCTATATCGCTGAGACCACCAAGGGGATCAATGATTTCATTAGTGGATATATTTGTAAGTGGCATAGCCATCGCATTCACTGAAAAATCACGTCTTCGCAAATTGCCTGTCAGATCTCCGTTGGTGGGAGAAACATCGATCGTCCAGCTTTGTTCGTTGTACTCTATCAAGGCTCTTCCTATATACCGGTCAACATCCAGAGGATAAAAATCTCCGCCAAATTGGTTCGCCAAAAAACGTGCGATTTGCAGGCTGTCTGCGTTGGTGACTAGGTCTATATCGTTAGTCTGCTTCCCTAAAACTAAATCGCGTACGATGCCGCCAACTAAGTAAGTGCTATCCAATTCAGGAGCGAGTATCCTTTGAATCGTATTGAGAATATCCTTTTGAGATCCTTTTTTTAATTCATTCATGATGTCGTACTTTGAGGGTCGGCAGGTTCGATTTTTTCCAGTTTTTCGTGGCTTGCAAGATGGTCGGTGTACAAAATTCCGTTTAAATGGTCGATTTCATGTTCCAACGCTTGCGCAAGCAATTCATCAGCCTTGATGCGAATTTCCTTACTGTCAGGGGTCATAGCTTTAACGGTTACGCGCAAGGACCTCTCAATGAAGCCTCGATATCCTGGAATGCTGAGGCATCCCTCTTCAACCTCTCGATTGCCAGAGCGTTTAACGATGCTTGGGTTGACTAGCCGGTAAAGTATTGCGTCTGCATCTTCATTGTCTTCTGGCGGGGGGATCTCTATTGTGATCACGCGCCAGAAAGAACCGACTTGATTCGCTGCGAGTCCAATGCCATGGGCGTTCCGCATAGTTTCAACCATGTTGTCTAACAACATATTTATGGAGTGGTCTATTTGTTTAACCCTTCTCGCTCGTTGACGCAAAGCGGGATGAGGTACTGTCAATATTGGTAATAGCGCCAATTTAAAGTTTGTCCTTGACTGAATTTGCATAAACCATTTATGGAACCGATCCAAGTATGCCAGTCGGCATGACCGGTCGCAAGTTAACAAAAATTCTCTAACTGGGTTTAACTCTTCAATGATTGGAGAAACGACAGCGTTTTTGATTCAAATCAACGATACTGGATTGACATCAATTGTCCATGTATTGCCCAAAGCAATATTGTCTAAAATTTGTCCGGGTCGCGCACCTTGAATAATTAAATGCCAGCGATAACGTCCTCGTACACGTTGGATGTATGCCGGTGCCGGTCCAATCAATTTGATTTCTGACAATCCTTTAAGGGAGATTTCATCGCGTAAACGCTGAGCCATTTTTGTAGCATTAATTTCAGCACGAGATTCTGATGGATGGGTGCATATTAGGCGAATCATGTTTGTGAAAGGAGGGTAGCCTAACATATGCCGGAACGATATTTCCTTCTCATAAAAATCTTCAAATGATATTTGTTTTACGGCTTGCATCGCGTAATTTTCGGGATCATAAGTTTGGACTATAGAGTTGCCTTGTGTAGTTCCTCTTCCAGCACGACCAGATACTTGAGATAATACTTGGAACGTTCTTTCGGCTGCGCGGAAGTCCGGAAGATGTAAACCAATATCTCCATTTATTGCGCCCACAAGGCTTACAAGAGGGAAATGAAGGCCTTTCGCTAACATCTGAGTTCCGACGAGAACATCAGCTTCGTGCTTCAAAAATGCATCAAGGATTTTTTTGTGAGCGTTCTGTCCTGTCGCTGTATCTCTGTCCCATCTCAAAACTCTTGCTGTGGGGAATGATTTTAAGACTTCTCGGACGACTCTTTCAGTACCAATTCCCACGAAGCGAATCTTTTCACTCCTACATTCGGGACATATCTTCGCTGTTGTGACGGTGGCATTACATTGGTGACAGCGCAGTGCATTAGGGGCATGAAAAGTATATGCAGTTGAACAATTTTTGCATCTCTCAATATACCCACAACTTCTGCATTGGACTGATGTTGCGGTTCCGCGGCGATTCAGAAAAAGGATGGCTTGTTCATGCCGAGCAAGAGTTTCATTAATGCCATTATGAAGAGCCCTGCTGAATATACTGGTATTTCCAGCCTTTAATTCTTCTCTCATGTCGATGATGTTTACTCTCGGTAGTGATTCAAGGCGTATAGCATTATTCCCGTCAGGAACAATCCTTTCAGGGAGAGTTAACAGTTCATATTCACCAGTTGTCGTTTTGTGATAGCTAGAAATATCTGGGGTGGCGCTACCTAAAACTAAAACGGCGTTTTCCAAATGGGCGATCTCTTCCGCTAATTCTCTAGCATGGTATCTAGGTGCAGGATCCTGTTGTTTGTATGCTGCATCATGTTCTTCGTCAATAATAATTAAGCCAATATTTGGAAGAGGAGCTCCCAAAGCACTTCTAGGGCCGATAACGACATCAAACGCACCATCTTTGATAGCCTGCCATTCGCTTCGGCGCTGTCCTTGTGATAATTGGCTATGTAAAACACCAACTCGGCCTGGAAATCTTTCGGAGAATCGTTGAATCGTTTGTGGCGTTAGCGATATTTCTGGAACTAGTACAATGCCTTGCTTGCCACGCTTTATAACTTCTGCGAGGGCTTGGAGGTAAATTTCTGTTTTGCCGCTACCTGTAATGCCATATAGCAAAAAAGGCTTGCGTCTTTTCTTGTTATCTAGTGAAGAAACAATTTTGGTTAATGCTTCATTTTGTTTAGGAACAAGACTAAGCGGTGCAGACAGAGGAGCCTCTAAATTTACCAATAGGTCTCGATGCACATATTGCTCACTTCTACGGATGAATCCTTTTTGCTCAAGTGCTAACACTACTGATGAGGTTGCACCAGTACTTTTGAGTGCATCTATTTGTGCAAGTGATTTGTTCTCTTCGGACAAAAATTGCAGAAGTTGATATTGGCGTGTTGCGTTTCGATCTTGAAGATCCTTTAAAGCTTTCTTAAGTTCATCACCGCTAATGCTAAGTTCCAGGAATTTTCTTGTTCTAGGCTCCAATTTTTTAGATTCATTTTTGATTTCTCGTACAGCAATGCCTTCCTTCTCCAATTTTCGTAGCGCATTCATCCCGCTTGGCCCTAAAGATCGTCGCAAGCTTGGTACAGATGCCTGACCATGCTCTGCAAGGTAATCAACAACCTTCGTTTCATTTTGTGTCAGTTTATTCTGCTCTTCACGTTTTACGGTTGGCGATAATTTCACAAAAGCGGTATTTCTTCTACGAAAAGATGGTGCTAAAAATAAAAGAGCAGATTGGAAAAGGGATACGTGGTACTGGGAGGAGACCCATTTCACAAGTTGTATTTGTCTTTCAGTCAGAACAGGTTTCTCTTCAGATAAGCTTTCAACGAAACGTGTTGCTTGGACTGGAGGTACATTTGTTAATGATATGACTATACCCTGGACTCGCTTGGCTCCGAACAATATCCAAATAGCGTGCCCTAGAGCGATGTTCAGCCCAATCGGGATTTCGTAGGTGTAAGTCTTGGAAATCCACGTTACAGAATCAACGGCGACTTCAGCGTAGCGCATGGTTAAACCCTTTGGGAGAGATGCCGAAACGGCTGTTATCCAGCACTGGTTCTATTTACGTGGAGAGACTTTCTCCTTTATACGTGCAGCTCGTCCAGTCCGGCCCCTAAGGTAATATAATTTGGCTCGTCGAACTGAGCCCCGCCTAACCACTTCTATTCTCTCTAGACGCGGATTACTAAAGAGGAATGTTCGTTCGACCCCGATATCTTGAAAAACCCGTCTCACGGTGAGGCTAGCGTTTGCCCCTCCTTTTTTGATACGGAGAACGAAACCCTGATACACCTGTGTGCGAGTTCGATTACCTTCAACCACTTGCCAGTGGATTCGGACCGTATCTCCAGGGTTGACTTCCTCGAGGTCGGTTCTATCTTTCATTTTTAATAGATGACTTATGTCAGGCACAGATCGCCTCCTAATTGATGCAAGGATACTCAGGGAGGAAACAGTATATCAGAGTTCCCGTGGCATCGTACATTTAATGTTTACTTAATGGAGAGCGTTTTTGTTGTGCAACTTATTCATTTTCAAAATTGTGAGCAGAAAGTTTTTCTTTTAGCCAAGCTTTCTCATCGTCAGTTAAATTGGCTTCGTTTATCAAGTCCGGTCGTCTCAGAGCGGTTCGCAAGAGTGCTTGATTCCTGCGCCAGCGAGTGATTTCCTGATGGTTTCCTGAAAGTAAAATTTCTGGAATTTTCCAACCTCGGAAATTTGCCGGGCGTGTGTATTGTGGCCCCTCCAATAGGTTTTCAGCATGTGATTCAACGATACTTGATTCTTCGGATCCTAACACTCCGGGTACTTTTCGCATTATTGCGTCAACGATCAACATTGCGGGTATTTCACCACCTGTGACGACAAAATCACCAACACTGATTTCTTCAGAAATTAAGTTTTCTCGTACGCGTTCATCGACGCCTTCATACCGACCACAAATCAAAATGATTTCAGAACATTCTGCGAGTTGATCTGCTCTATTTTGGTTGAAGGTTCGGCCCTGTGGGGTAAGCAAGATTACGGGAACATCTTCCATTGGTGAAGTTAAACCTTCTTGCACATTCTCAATAGCATATGTAAGCGGCTCTGGCTTGAAAAGCATGCCTGGTCCGCCACCATATGGAGAATCGTCGACTGTTTGATGATTTCCTGTGCCATATTGGCGGAGATCGTGCGGGATGATTTCAAATGTTCCTTGGGTGATAGCGCGACCAGTAATGCTTGCACCCAAAGGTCCAGGGAAAAGATCAGGAAATAGAGTAATGATGTGAATTCGCATTGTCATTATGCTAAAAAATGTATTTCAGGCATCAAATTCTGATTCTACGGGAAGTTCTGTTCGCAACACAGGAATCTAAAACCAAGATTGGAATTCATCATAGCAGATAAATATTTTATTCTGATTGCGCATTTCACAGTCGTGTCAAGTGAATCATCCCCTGTTAGAATGAAAATTAAGTGGTCTTGATTTTATTTTTCACAGCTAAATTTTTCGAACTGGAGCTGTTCTGACCAAGCGCATTTAGTTTGGTCTTGTGAATATTGGGGCCTTGTGGAATCCTCGGTGCGAGTTCAGTAGAGCAGCGCCTTGTATTCTGACTATCAGAAGATATATTTGGAGGGTTTGGATGGACAGAGAAAGCCGTGATCAACGGCTCCGGGAGACACTTCAAAATCGCATCATGATTCTTGATGGAGCTATGGGGACTAGTATTCAGGCCCATGATCTATCGGCTAACGATTTTGGTGGATCTGAGTACGAAGGCTGCAATGAATATCTCAATATTCTCAAGCCGGAATTAATCAAGGATATCCATCTGGATTACTTTCAGGCGGGTGCTGATATTGCTGAAACCAATTCTTTTGGGAGCACACCAATTGTCCTGGATGAATATGGTTTGGGTGCACAAGCGTTTGAGATAAGTCGTCGGAGCGCAGAGATTGCGCGCGAAGCGGCGGAGGTATCTTCGACAGATGAAAAGTTATGTTTTGTTGCGGGTTCAATGGGTCCTACGACGAAGGCTATATCTGTCACGGGTGGTATTACATGGGATGGATTAGTTGAAAATTTTCGGATTCAGGCTTCTGGGCTAATTGCGGGTGGAGTTGACCTTCTCTTGATTGAAACGTCACAGGATACTCTGAATATTAAGGCTGCATTGGAGGGCATTGACAGGGCATTTTCCGAAATCAATACGTTTGTTCCAGTAGCCGTTCAGGTAACGATTGAGACAATGGGAACAATGTTAGGTGGTCAAGATATCGAATCTATTTATAGGTCAATTGCACATCGTGATTTGTTATGGATTGGAATGAATTGTGCAACGGGGCCTGAATTTATGCGCGATCACATTCGAACCTTGGCGAGAATCAGCCGCTTCCCGATATCTGTTGTCCCGAATGCCGGTTTGCCGGACGAAGATGGCAAATATAATGAAACTCCTGAAAAAATGGCAACAACTATGTCGGATTACATGGATTCGGGGTGGATCAATGTTGTTGGAGGGTGTTGTGGGACGGTTGGTGAACATATTCACCAGTTAGCTGAGCACGCATCTAAAAAACATATCTATGTTCCAGATGGCGAGCAGGAAAGTGCCGTTGTGGGATTGGAGACCCAATTAATCAATGACGAAAATCGCCCATTAATTGTCGGTGAACGCACAAATGTTCTCGGTAGCAGAGAGTTCAAACGCTTAATTGCGGATGGGAGGATTGAAGAGGCTGCTGAAATTGGTCGTCGCCAGGTGCGAGCGGGTGCTCATATATTAGATGTTTGTCTTCAGGATCCTGATCGAGATGAAATGAATGATATCTCTACTTTTCTTGAGGAACTTACGCGAAAGATTAAAGCGCCAATCATGCTTGATTCGACGGATGCACGTGTTCTCGAAGAAGCTTTGAAGAGGACTCCTGGTAAATCCATCATTAACTCCATAAATTTGGAAGATGGAGAGGATCGTTTTCGTGCTGTTATCCCCTTAGCGAAACGTTATGGCGCAGCCCTTGTTGTTGGGTGTATCGATGATGACAAAGAACAAGCTCAAGCGATAACAAAAGATCGGAAAATAGAAATTGCTCGGCGGTCGTATAATCTTTTGACCCAGAAGTATGGCGTTGAACCACAAGACATCATATTTGATCCGCTCGTTTTTCCAGTTGGAACTGGTGATCAGAATTATGTCGGGTCAGGTGTCGAAACTCTTGAATCAATAATGGAAATAAAAAAAGAATTTCCTAAAGCTAAAACTATCTTGGGTGTGTCAAATGTCTCGTTTGGTCTTCCCGCGGCTGGGCGCGAGGTTCTAAATTCTGTGATGCTTTATCACGCCGTGCAGGCAGGTTTAGATATGGCCATTGTCAATTCGCAAAGGATCGAGCGGTATGCTTCACTTTCCGATCAAGAAAAAAAATTGTCTGAAGATTTAATTTGGTGGCGGGGCACTGATCCGATTGGTGCGTTCGCGGATTATTTTCGAGAGCGGAAAACACAATCGAACGAATCCGATCGTAAAGCATTACCACTTGATGAACGGCTTGCGTCTAATGTTGTTGAAGGAACGAAAGAAGGCCTTCTTGAAGACCTTGATGAAGCGTTGCGAAGTCGGAAACCACTCGAAATTATCAACGGACCACTAATGAATGGTATGAGTGAAGTTGGCCGTCTTTTCGGTAATAATGAATTAATTGTCGCAGAGGTTTTGGAGTCTGCTGAAGTGATGAAGTCCGCTGTATCACACCTTGAGCCTCACATGGAGAGCCTGGAAGAGAGTAGTCGAGGGCGGGTACTTTTAGCGACGGTTAAAGGCGATGTTCATGATATCGGCAAGAATCTAGTTGATATTATTTTTTCCAATAACGGCTACCAAGTCATAAATCTGGGAATAAAAATCCCGCCTCAAGAGTTGATTCAAGCGTACAACGACCACGAACCAGATGTAATCGGTTTGTCTGGGTTGCTTGTAAAATCGGCTCAGATGATGGTAGATACCGCTCGAGATTTTCGCGAAGCAAATATCGACGTACCATTATTAGTGGGTGGAGCGGCTTTAACGAATCGATTCACTCGGTTACGGATTTCGCCAGAATATGCTGGTTTGGTGGTTTACGCTCAAGATGCCATGACTGGACTTGATTTGGTTGGGAAAATTCGTGATGACGAATCTCGTGCGGCCTTAGCAAACACACTTGAAGAAGAAACATTGAGGTTGAATAAGAATGAATCTGTACGAGAGCTTAAGTCTGAAGACCAGATTGTCTCCGGGTCAACTTTGGAGCCTGCAGCCAAAGTTCCCGTTCCCCCTGACCTAATCCAACACATTCTTACGGATTATGATTTGAGTGAAGTTTTTAGTTATATAAATCCGACTATGCTTTACAATCGGCATCTAGGTTTTCGGGGTTCCAGATTTTCGGAGGCGCTTGAGAATCGAGAGAAGAAGGCAATGGACTTGCATGAGAAAGTGCAATCTGTTGAAGATTACATGTTGTCTAGGCCAGATATTCAGGCACGTGCTATATATCGCTTTTTCCGCGCAGGGTCGGAGGGGAATGATATTTGCATCTTGTCACCAGACGGCGAGACTGTTTTAGAGAAATTCACTTTTGAAAGACAATCTACAGGTGAGGGCCTCTGCCTTGCAGATTATTTGCATCCAATTGCGACAGGGGAAACAGACTATATAGGTATGTTTGTCACAACCGTTGGTCCAGGCGTGCGTGCTTTGGCAGAGGAATGGAAAGACCGGGGAGATTATCTTGGTTCCCATATCATGCAAATATTAGCTTTGGAAGGTGCGGAAGGTTTCGCAGAGCTTTTACATCAAAGGATGCGAGCAATGTGGGGAATGCCTGATCAATCAGATATCTCAAAGCAAGACTTATTTAAATCTGCTTACACTGGGAGGAGATTTTCATTCGGCTATCCAGCATGTCCACGATTAGATGATCAAGCAGGCATGTGGAGACTTCTCCAACCAGAGAAAGAAATCGGTGTCGAGCTGACTGAAGAATTCATGATGGACCCAGAAGGATCGGTAAGTGCCTTAGTAATCCATCATCCTCAAGCGAAATATTTTTCGGTAAATTCAGCTCTGGCATGATTTACTAGGATTTATCTTCATCCTCTGTTTATCAAAAGCATTATTTAACAGCTGTTTGAGAACTTCGAAAATATCAAGATTCTTTTCTCATACGGTTTAAAAAAGAGTACTTTAAATGTTTAAACACCGTAAGGTTTTATTTAAAGCTTCTATCCCTGTTTCCAGTTACGTTGTATAATCCCTTGGCTGTGAATTCATATCTGTCCGGCCTCGGCGGATGGTCTCGCAGCAAATGGTTGGCGGAGGGTTGTTCTTTGGACAAAAGGAGGGCGTTTTAATATGTCACTTTTACGTAGCCTTATGTTCGTACCAGGAATCAGAGAGGATTTTCTTGGGCGTGCGACAGACTTACAGTCTGATCTGGTTTGTGTTGATTTAGAGGATTCAGTTCCCCCGGGAGACAAAGATAGAGCTCGCGACATTGTTCAGGAGTGGCTTCCTAAGCTGGCACGTCCCAATTACATGTTGATTGTCAGGGTAAATGGTTTGGATACCGGATTATTAGAAGACGATTTGGCAGCGTTAGTTTCGAATGAGTTAGAAGCGATCAGTTTGCCGAAGGCACATACACCGGAAATTGTCCAACAGGTTGATCACTATCTTACTATCTTGGAACGTGAGCGGGGACTTCCTAATGGTCACGTGAAGATGATTCCATGGATAGAATCAGCCGAAGCGGTTTTAAATGCGCAGGCGATAACCCGAGCGAGCTCGCGTTTAATTGGAGCTTCAATTGGTGGTGAGGATCTCACGATCACTTTAGGTGTTGAGCGCACAAAAATCGGAAAAGAAATTGAATGGGCTCGTTATCAGGTGGCTACTGCATGTAGGGCTGCGGGTATTCTTCCAATCGACTCACCTGTTATGGATTTCCGTGACACAGAGCAATTGGAGCGGGAATCGCAATTTGTTAGAAGTATTGGTTTTGGCGGAAAATATTGTATTCACCCTTCACAGATAGAAGTAATAAATCGCGTTTTTTTGCCAAGCGATGAAGAATTGTCTCAGGCACGTCGCATAGTGGAAGTGTACGAGGAAGCAGAAAAGCAAGGTCTAGGGGCAGTAGGTATGGATGGCCTTGTGGTTGATCGACCTGTTTATGTGAGGGCCCAAAATCTTTTGGATTTTATGGCTCAACAAACTGAAGATATGAAGGAGTAAATATGTTTATAACTGAACGAGGGCAGCGTTTTGTCATCCCACGTACCGAATTAACTTATCCGTGCCATGTGTTGCGCATGCACGAAAATGCCGCGAAAGCACCAGTTGATCATGTTATGGCCGATTTTGAAGACGCATGCCCGTATGAATTTAAGGGTGAATCTTCTAGAGCAACGATGGTGGAGGCGCTGAACAAAGTTGATTTCGGGTCTAAGGTAGTGACTGTCCGGCCAAATAATATCAAGTCAAAATTTTTCCTGGGCGATATTCAAGCGATTATGATGGGTGCCGTTGATCGATTCCATGGCATCATTCTCCCAAAAACGAATGAACCTGAGGATATTATTTATCTTTCGAGCCTTCTAGATTCCCTCGAGCTCGAAGCAGGCTGGACAACAAAGGTGCAAATAGAGGCTTTGATAGAAACCCCTCTTGCTGTTGTGAACGCATATGATATAGCGAAATCTTCAGATCGTATGGTTGGCTTGATATTTGGTATTGCCGACTTCACTGCTGCAATGGGAGTTTCCGAAATGGTGAAGAGTCAAAACAAGAATTTTCACTATGCAAAACAAGCGACGGCTGTTGCTGCAAAAGCAGCGGGTCTTCATGCAATTGATAACGCATATCTTGATCTTATTCGTCGAGATACTTCGGAAGAGGAAGCTGACGTTATACGGGGCGATATTCGGAAAAAGAATGAAGAAGCGGCGGCTTTGGGAATGGATGGCACGTGGGTCATTCACCCTCAACAGGCCGAAATAGCGAATGAAGTTTATTCACCTGATGATATCGAGGTTGCTTCGGCGAAACGAGCGGTTGATATTTATCATGAACTCGGTGGCGGAGCAATAGCGGACCCTGAGACCGGAGAATTTCATGATGAAGCAACGATTAAAGGAAAGCTCATGTTGTTAGCGAAGGCGGTTCAAGCAGGTACTGTAGATCCCGAATATCTGGCCGCGCAGGCTGCTAAGTCGAAAGAAGTCACGGGATACGACATTTTGGAGATGATGCGGCAGGTTGTATAGATTCAAAATCAAGGTCCCAATCAAGGAGATGTAGATGCGATTCTACGAATATGAAGCAAAAACATTGTTGGGTAAGCAGGGCTTGCCTTTACCCCCTGGTGGGGTTGCCGAGACCGCTTCTGATGCAGAACGGATTGCTAGCGAGATCGGTGGTTCGGTGGTTCTGAAGTCTCAAGTTCTCAGTGGAGGGCGAATGAAAGCGGGTGGAGTGAAATTTGCCGATACCGCAGGGGAAGCGAAATCTGCTGCCGATGAGATTCTGAAAATAGAGATAAATGGCCAACTGCCCCGCTCAGTATTGGTGGAAGGCAAGGCTACTGTTGCTAAAGAGTATTACTTGGGAGTCACGTATGATGCTGTAGTGAAGAGCCCTGTAATTCTTTTCAGTGATATGGGTGGGATTGATATTGAAGAGGTTGCAGATGAACACCCTGAGCATTTAGCGAAGGCTCATATATCGAACATCAACCCTTTCTCAGATTACAAAGCGAAAGAGATTATTTCCTCGCTTGGAATTACTGGTAGCCAATTAACGAGATTAACTCCCATTTTGGTACGTTTAGTGAGTGTTTTTCGGGAGTATGATCTTACTCTTGCGGAGATCAACCCGCTTGCACAGCTAGAAAATGGTACGTTCATTTCTTTGGATTGCCATGTAGATATGGAAGAAGAAGCACGCGTACGACAGGGTGGAATTCTTGGTGAATTGAATATACCTTCTAACGAAGTTAGACAAGGCCGCCCACCTACGGATTTTGAAATTGGGGGCATGGAAGTGGACGCTGTTGATGCTCGAGGCGTAGCTGGCAGGGTCGTCGAATTTGATGGCAATTTGGGTCTAGTTATTGGTGCTGGTGGTGGTAGTTTGACTTTATTCGACGCTGTACGGAAATATGGGGGTCAGGCTGCAGACTATTGTGAAATTGGTGGTAACCCCAGCGTGTTAAAGGCGTATGAATTAACAAAATTGATTTTAAATAAACCGGGTGTAGAGAAAATTGCCGTTATGATGAATGTTGTAAGTAATACTCGAGTGGATATTATGGCTCGTGGTGTTATCAAAGCGGTTGTTGAGGAAGGCTACGATCCGGCTGACAAGATCGCGATTTTTCGCATACCAGGTTCTTGGGAATCAGAAGGATTCAAAATCTTACGTAAATATGGGGTAGATTTTGTTGATCGTACGGTTTCTATGGATGAAGCCGCTCGTCGTGCAGTATCTAAATTGGTGGGTGAATAAATGTCAATTCTTATAGACGAAAATACGAAATTTATTATTCAAGGCATTACAGGGCGAGAAGCCGTGAATATGACGCGGGAATGCCTCGACTATGGTTCAAAAGTTGTGGCTGGAGTGACGCCAGGTCGTAAGGGACGTGATGTGTATGGAGTACCTGTATACGATACTGTCCGCGAGATAACTGATCAGATGGAAGTAGATGGATCGGTTATAACGGTGCCTGCTCCCTTTGCTGCGGATGCTGTTCTTGAGGCCATTGATGCAGGTATTAAATTGATCGTTGTCGTAACTGAGCGGATACCTCGTGCGCAAGTCGCTCAATTTATTGAATTTGCCGATGCAAAGGGCGCGCGACTCATAGGTCCAAACTGCCTTGGGATTATATCGCCTGATAAAGCGAAAATGGGTGGTATCGGTGGAACGGCCCTTGATACTCAAAAAGCTTATACGCCAGGGTATGTTGGTGTGATGTCTCGCAGCGGAGGAATGACAACCGAAATCTGTGATACGTTGACAGCGGCAGGTTTGGGTGAAAGCACAGCGGTTAGCATAGGTGGGGATCCAATGATCGGTAGCACATATGCTGAACTGATGCCGTTGTTTGAGGCGGATGAACAGACGCAGGCCATTGTAATTTACTCT
>CEVA01243260.1_pt1 | contig 16705 bp, 15 predicted proteins | sample 361521 | NCBI WGS metagenome assembly CEVA01 (sample SAMEA2622823, study PRJEB7988) | marine metagenome | isolation source: saline water (ENVO:00002010), including
GAGGAGGAGACCCGCCGGTTCTGTGAACTGGTCGAACCCCACCACGACGCCTTGGTGGCCAGGATCGATGCCACCGCCGGACCCCGGTGGATGCCGGCAGTGCGCGTGGCGGTACGACCGGACACGGCGGGCTGAGCCGGCTCTGGACAGCGTTCGATTCATGTCGGCCCTGCGACGGCTACGGGGGAGGCGAAGGAGTGCCACCAGCGTCCGGACCTCCGAGCACCGCGCGATAAGGACGAGCGATCCAGGGGGTTATCGGCAAACGAGGATCTCCAAAGGAGTCCGGGCATCACACCCGGCGACAACGCTTCACATAACTGCGCGGACGTCGGAAAAGTAACGCTTCCTCTGAACGTGAATTTGATATACGGTCCGCCCCAGGGGGTTGGAAACCTTGACAACGTCGCTAGTCACTGGTTGTTCCACAGGTATCGGACTCGCCACCGCGGTCGAACTTGCGTCACGAGGGCACAGGGTCTACGCCTCGATGCGCAACGAGGCTTCCTGTGGTCCGCTGCTGGCCGCGGCTGAGGAGGCTCAAACAGAGGTGCGCATTCTCGGCCTCGACGTCGACGACCTGGCGTCGATTGAGGACGGGGTAGAACGCGTACTTGACAACGAGGGCCGTCTCGATGTGCTCGTTAACAATGCCGGCTTGGGCGACCTCTCATCGGTGGAGGAGGCAGACCCTCACCTACTACTCCGGATGTTCCGCACGAACGTCTTCGGGCCCATCGCGTTGATCCGCTCGGTCCTACCCTCGATGCGCTCAGCAGGATCCGGAACGATCGTGAACGTCAGCTCGGTTTCGGCGCGCATCGTCTCCGCGTACTCGGGGCCCTACGCCGCGACCAAATGCGCCATGGAGGCGATTACCCAAGCGCTCGCAATCGAAGGGGCGAGTCACGGAATACGGGCCTTCGCTATCGAACCCGGCTTTGTCAAAACCCCGATGATCGGAAAAGCACTCGCAACCCTGCGCGACGCCAGCGCACCTTACAAGACCGTCGCCGGATTCATCCGTGACCTCTATGAGGACGGTCTCGAGGGGGGCGAAGATCCGATTAAGGTCGCCCGGGTGATCGGCGATGCTATTGACTCAGCTGACGCCACCATTCAGCGTCCAGTCGGACCGTCTGCAGAGTGGGTCATCAAGGGCAGGGAATCGACTGCCGACGAAGCCTGGATCGACCTCTGGACGTCTCGAACTCAAGCCGAATTTGGTGAAAGATTCCAGGAACTCTTCGGAGATCCGCCATAGGGAACTGCTGGCGCTCTGAGGGACGGCTCTGAAAGCCAACGGAAAAAAGACGAACAGGCGAAAACGAATGGAATTCAAGAGATGCGACGATCTTGACGAAGCCCTCGATTCCCTTTCTGAACTAGGCGACGCTGCCCAGGTGCTGGCGGGTGGTACCGACGTGATGATCCAACTCAACCTCGGCGAAATTGCTGCCGAAACGCTCGTGCACATTGAGAGGGTTGCAGGCATCGGATCCATCTCGGAAGGCCCCGAGTTCGCGATCGGCAGCCTTGCCACCCACCGAGAACTCGCCCAGAGCGCCTCGGTTCGGGAGAGGTACCGATCAATCGCCTATGCGGCGTCACTGGTCGGAGGTTGGCAAACACAGGCGGTCGGGACAATCGGAGGAAACGTCTGCAACGCATCTCCTGCAGCCGACCTCCTACCTCCACTGCTTATCCACAACGCGACCGTCCAACTGGCCAGCAAAGAGCGCGGCAAGCGTGACTTGCCTCTCTCGGAGTTCGTCGTGGGACGGCGGACGACAACCCGTGAACCGGATGAACTACTCACCGGGTTCACGCTCGACCAGCCTAGGGAACGTACAGCCGACGTCTACAAGAAGGTCGGGAGGCGGGGCGCAATGGAGGTGGCCATCGTAGGTGTCGCCGTCCGACTGTCCATGGACCAGGACGGGATCATCGATGACGCCCGCATCGCCGTGTGCTCAGTGGCACCGACGCCGTTCAGGTCCCATGTGGCCGAGCAGGTTCTCCAGGGAACGCAGGGAGGCAACGAGGAGGTGGCCGCGGCGGCGACCCTAGTGCTCGAGCAGGCAGACCCCATCGATGACGCAAGGGCGACCGCCAGATACCGGACGATGGTGCTGCCACGCATTCTCCAGAGTGCCGTCGCCGAATGCCGCGCACACGCCCTTGGGAACCCGGCATGAGCGCGACCGACGCTTCCACCCTCGTGAATGGGCGAACCGCGTCACTCGACTGCACAGCCACAACGACCGAGGATTCCGATCACCCCCGACGATGTGCTTGACGCCCTGAGCAAACAATGAGCGAAGCACCAATAGAACTCGGCCCCTCAGAGTTACGCGACCTGGCGACAGGATGCACCGTTCTCGCCGGCGGTGGAGGCGGCGACCCTCGGGTCGGCCTCTTGATGGCCCTGCACGCGGTGGCCACGACCGGGCCGGTACCACTGGTCCACCTCGATGACCTCGATCCCGACGGCCTGGTGCTCCCCTCCGGAATGATCGGAGCACCGACCGTGATGATCGAGAAGATCCCGAATGGGGGCGAGAGTCGCGTCATTCGCTCCGCCCTCGAGGCCCGCTTGGCCAAGTCGGCGGTGGCACTCATGTGCCTCGAGATGGGCGGGATCAACGGCGTCCTTCCCGTTGCCTGGGCAGCCAACGCCGGACTCCCGATCGTAGACGGCGACCTGATGGGACGGGCCTTCCCCGAGGTCCAGATGTGCACACCGCACCTGCACGGAATCCCGGCATGTCCCTGCGCCGTCGCGGACGAACGACTTCAGGTCATCACCTACGAGACCCGGGACAACGTCTGGTTGGAGAAGTTGGCGAGGAACACAGTCTCGACGCTTGGAGGTTGCGCCTGTTCGAGCCTTTATCCGATGACGGCGGCGCAGGCAACGAAACCAACTATCCACGGAACCCTGTCGATGGCGATCTCGGTCGGCAGGGCCATTCGTACCGCCCCCGACGATCCCTTCGAATCCCTCGACTCCCTCATACCGATGGTCCGACTCCTCGAGGGGAAGGTCACGGACGTGGAACGAAGAACGGAGGGCGGATTCGTCCGCGGTTCAGCGACCTTGGCGGGAACGGGAGTCGACGCAGGACGTTCGCTCACGATCGAATTCCAAAACGAAAACCTCGTCGCTATCGAAGACGGCGAACCCCTCGCCACGGTTCCCGACATCATCACCCTGCTCGACAGCCACACCTCGCATGGCATCGTGACCGAACACATTCGCTACGGCCAGAGGGTCGTCGTGGCGGTCTTCCCTGCGCCCCGACAATGGACTTCGAAAGACGGCTTGGCCGTGGTGGGGCCGCGCGTCTTCGGCTACGACTTCGACTACCGCCCCGCCCACCAAGCCGCATGAAGTCGGACGAGGGTCTCCGCATCGGCATCGACGTCGGTGGAACCAACACCGATGCCGCGGTCGTCGACGCGAACCAGAACGTCATCGCCAAGGCGAAGACGCCGACGACGGAAGACATACAGGGTGGCATTTCCAACGCACTGTCGGCGGTGCTCCGCGACCTCGAGGAACCCACCAAGGCCGTCACCCACGTCATGCTCGGCACGACCCACGCCACGAATGCGATTCTGGAGCGACGTGACCTGAACAGAATCGTCTCGGTAAGGGTGGCCGGGCCAGCCAGCCACGCCATTCCTCCACTCTTCGACTGGCCCGACGACCTCCGAAGAGGGGTCCTTGCCGGTGCGACGATCATCGAGGGGGGTTCGGAGTTGAACGGCGAGGAGATCTCAGCCTTCGACGGCGACCACCTGTCGAGGTTCTTGGCCCAGTTCGACGACCAGGTTGATGCGGTCGCGATCACCGGCGTGTTCTCACCGGTCGCGCCCGACCACGAGTTGGTTGCACGCGACATCGTGAAATCCGTGCTCGGCGACGTTCCGGTCTCCCTGAGCCACGGCATCGGGGCCTTGGGGCTCCTGGAACGCGAGAATGCCTGCGCGCTCAATGCGTCGCTTCTCACCGTGGCAAAGCGGATCGTCGACGGCCTGCGAGAAGCGGTCAGCGATCACGGGCTGTCGCCACAGGTCTACATCGCCCAGAACGACGGGACCCTCATGGGCCTTGACTATGTGCTGCGATATCCGGTGTTGACTATTGGCAGCGGCCCCTCGAACAGCATGCGTGGTGCAGCATTCCTTACCGGTGCAAACGATGCTCTCGTGGTCGATGTCGGGGGAACCTCAACGGACATCGGCGTGATGACCCGAGGCTTCCCGCGCGAGTCGAGCACACCGGTGGAGATCGGAGGGGTCCGCACCAACTTCCGTATGCCAGACCTCGTGAGCATCGCGCTCGGTGGCGGGACCGTCATCCGCAACCGGGACCAGAAACTGCAGATCGGTCCGGACAGTGTCGGCTTCCGACTGGTCCGGGAAGCCCTTGTCTTCGGCGGTTCTACACCCACCCTCACCGACAGTGCCGTCGCCACGAGTCGTGCGAGCCTGGGCGACGCGTCGGGACTCAAGCACACCGACCTTGACTTCCGGGAAGTCATGGCACGGTCCGACGACCTTCTGGCCGAGGCCGCGGACACCGTCAAGGTCTCTAGAAGCGAGATCCCGCTGATTGCAGTCGGCGGGGGCAGCTTTCTGATCCCCGACGACCTGCCGGGCGTGTCCGATGTCCACCGGCCGGAGCACTTCGAGGTGGCCAATGCAATCGGGGCAGCGATCGCTTCTGTTTCGGGACAGGTCGATCGCGTCTACGCACTCTCCGACTGCACTCGACAGGAGGCCCTGCAGCAGGCTCAGGTGGCCGCGCGTGAGGAGGCGATCTCGGCCGGGGCGGAGCCCGACTCGACGGAACTCGTCGAGATGGAAGAGATCCCGATGGCCTACCTGACCGAGCCGGTCGTTCGGATTAGGGCCAAGGTGGCCGGAGCCCTGGCAACAGGCAGGATGAGTTCACCAACAGGCAAGACCAAGGAACTGGAAGAACGGAGTTACTGACGTGGGCGACAACAACATCCCCGTGGGCGTGATCCTCCATGGATCCACCCCACCCGAAGACCTGATCAATATGTCCCAGTTGGTCGAAGACAGTGGCTTCGACGAACTCTGGCTCAGCGAGGACTACTTCTTCCTCGGCGGGGTCTCGAGCACCGTCGCTGCACTACAGGCGACGCGTGGCATTCCAGTCGGGCTGGGAATCATCTCAACCGTGGTGCGCCATCCCGCCGTGACCGCCATGGAGATCTCCACCATGGCCCGACTCTCACCAGGCCGCCTGATGGCCGGCTTGGGCCATGGCGTCCCTGCGTGGACGCAGCAGATGGGCCTCTACCCGTCATCGCCCCTGACGGCGATGCGAGAGGCAGTAACGGCCGTCCGCCGACTCCTGAACGGCGAAACTCTGAGTGAGGATGGCCGCTACTTCAGTTTCCACGACGTGGTTCTCACGCATCCCGCTGAAGGGGTCCCCTTGTACTGCGGGGTCATCGGGCCCAGGTCCCTCGAACTCTCGGGGGAGGTCGCAGACGGCACCGTGGTGTCAGTGGTGGCCGCACCCAGGTACCTGGAGTTTGCGCTCGACGCCATCGCCCGAGGGGCGACAAACGGGACAAAGGACCCAACCGTTCACAGGCTTCCGACCTTCGCGCTCTACAACGTCGCCGCAAACCGCGAACAGGCCCGCGCCGCCGCAAAGCCCGTCCTCGCCTTCTACATGGGTGCGGTCGGACCCACTGCCATGACCGACGTCTACGGGATCAACGAACAGTTGGCCGACATGGTGGAGCGCGGTGGGCCCGACGTCGTCGAAGCGGAGATGCCCGACGAGTGGCTCGACACCTTTGCGATCGCTGGCGAACCGGACGAATGTGCGGAGAAGATCTCGGCCCTCTACAGTGCCGGCGCCTCGAGCGTCGTACTCGCCCCTGTGCCCGCAGAAGGTGGACGGGACCGCGAGATGATCGAGATGACGGCGTCGTCCGTGCTCCCCCTGCTCTGATCCAACCAGCAACCCACCGACAAGACGAGGAGTCCGACATGAGTGAACAGGTGGTCTTCTTCTTGACACGACTGTCGAGCAAAGAAGAACGAGATGCCTACGAAGAATGGGTGCGGAAAACCGACATACCCACTGCCCTCGACCTTCCAGGCGTCGAGAGTTACCGGGTCGTGCGCTTGGAGGGTCCGGTCATGGACGGCGTCGACGCTCCCTCCTACGACTACATCGAGATCATCGGGATCTCAGACCTCGACACCTACAAGAGCGCCATCGAAGGCGTCGACCCCGGGTTTCTCGCCCAGTTCACCGGGTTCATCGGAGAGTTTGAGAGCGTCCACGGCCATCTGATCGAGTGATGCAGAACGTCCGCTTCGGGGTCGGTGTCCCCACGGCGACGGAGGGAATGATGTACCCGGTTCCCTACGCCGACATCGATCAGGCCCTACACATCGCCACCGAGGCGGAGTCGCTCGCCTACGACTCGATCTGGGGGAACGACCATGTGTCCACGCAGCGATACGTGCGGAACGAATTCCCACGACCACCCTCCTACTTCGATCCCCTCAGCTTCCTGAGTTATGTCGCGGCCGTGACCAGCAGGGTTCGACTCGCCACCTGCGTCCTGGTGCTTCCCTTCCGGAATCCGGTCCTGCTTGCCAAGCAGGCGTCGACCATCGACCACTTGTCCTCCGGGCGACTTGTCCTTGGCGTCGGGGTAGGGGCCTACCGAGAAGAGTTCGAGGCCATGTGGCCCGACCGCGCGCTCCATCGGGGTAGGTATGTGGATGAGTCGATAGAGGCGCTTCGGCTGCTGCTCCAGAATCGAGAGTCCAGCTACTCGGGGAGCACGCTTCGGTTCGAGGACATCGAGAGTTTTCCCAAGCCGCTTCAGGACCCGCTTCCAATCCTGTCGGGAGGGAACTCCCCGGAGTCCCGACGACGGGCGGGTCGCAACTGCAACGGGTGGCTCCCGGCCTGCCTGACACCTGAGGAGTACGGCCAAGGTTTGAAGGAGATCAGACGCGAAGCCGAAAGGAATGGGAGAACGCTGGACGGGTTCGAGAACGCCATTCAACTCGTCGTCTCGCTCGCATCCAGCCACGAGGCGGCGGTCGACAAGTTCCGATCCTCGCAGGTGTACGCCCATCTGGGATCACTGTCCTCGTCCACCCTGAAGGGAAAGCTCGACGACAACTTGGAAGAGCGAAACCTCGTCGGGACACCCGAGGAGGTCTGCGAGCGGATCTCGCTCTATGCCGAAGCCGGCGTAGCCACCTTCGCAGGTCTCCTGTTCGCCGAGGACACGGTGGACGAAACGCTCGAGTCCATGGCGTTCTTCGCTGCGGAGGTGATGTCAAGGTGACCATGCTCCGCGAAGCCACGGGCGTTCGCCTCCAAGAAGCCCTGGCTGCCAGTTCCTTCGACGGTCTGGTCCTCGGTCATCCCGCCAATGTTGCCTATGCCACGGGCTACCGCAGCCTGGCGGGTGCCCTCGCCACGGGAACCAGGATTCTGGCGCTGGTCATCGGTGACCGCCATCTACTGATAGCGCCCGTCGGCGATGCCCCGGCAGCCCTCGAGTCGGGCTTGGATGAGGCTGACTTAGTTCCGTACGGCCGATTCTTCTTCGAATCCTCGGACGGATCGCACGCTGCATCATCGATGTCCGGAGTCCACGTAGACCTGGAATCGGCTCTGGGGGAAGCCCTCGACCGTTGCGGCCTAGGCGGACGAGTCGGCGTCGATTCGCTGGTGCCGCCACCGAGTCGCTCCCTACTCGAACAACGGGACCTGACCAGCGCACTCGAACCCGCAGGCGACTGGCTGCTCGGCGTGAGAGCAGTCAAGACACCCGTCGAACTGGACCTGCTCATCTCGGCCATCCGGTGCACGGAAGCGGGACTGGATCGCGCACTGGCCGCTGCACATCGCGGCATCACCGAGGTGGAACTGGCGAGTTGCGTCGCGTCTTCGATGGTGGAGGTAGGCGCCGAACCGCGCTTCCTGGTGGTCACGACGGGACCCCGGAGTGCCCTCTCCGATGCACGGGCGACCCAGAGGACCTGGGAGCCCGGCGAGTTGCTGCGCTTCGACGTTGGATGCACCTATCAGGGCTACTGGTCCGACATCGGGCGAACCGCCGTGCTCGGAGAACCCTCTCCCGAACAACAGCGGTGCTATGACGCGATCCTGGCAGGCGAGGAGGCGCAACTCCGCGAAGCCCGGCCCGGAATGACCGCCAGCGAACTCTTCGATCTCGCCGTAGATGCGGTCGAGGCCAACGGCATCAGCCCGTACCGCCGCACCCATTGTGGCCATGCGATCGGAAGCGAGGTCTACGAGTGGCCCGTGCTCACACCCGACGCCACCGCGACACTGGAAGCCGGGATGGTTTTTTGCGTCGAGACCCCTTACTACCGGTTGGGCTGGGGAGGCATGATGGTTGAGGATGCCATCCAGATCACTGAGGCTGGAAACCGGAAGTTGACCTCCATCGACCGATCCCTCAAAGTGGTTCCCGCCTAATGGGTGCGTACCTCGGCTACCTGGAATGTCCGCGCTGCGGCCTCCGGGAGGAGGAGAAGCGCGCCTTCTGGGGATGCCGCTCCTGCCGAGCGGAAGGCCTGGCGGTTAACGTCCATCCGGCATACGAACTCCGTGAACCGGTACCGGATGAGTTCGACCGGGCGATGGGCATCTTTCGACACCAGTGGCTGCTCCCCGTCAAGGGTCACCAGCCGCCGATCAGCCTCGGCGAGGGCTCCACCCCACTCGTCCACCTCGCAGAACTCGGCTCGCGCCTGGGCCTGAGCCAACTCTTCTTCAAGGACGAGAGTCGCAATCCCACCTGGTCCTACAAGGATCGCCTGGCAGCAGTAGCGGTGAGCCATGCCCGGGAGAGCGGTGCCTCCACGGTGGTAGTGGCAACCACGGGCAACCACGGCGCTGCCGTCGCCGCGTATGCGGCAGCCGCAGGGCTGGAGTGTGTGGTGTTGACCCTCGAGAGCGTGCCTTCCGAGATGCTCGCCCTGATGCAAGCCTACGGGGCCCGTGTCGTCGCTCTCTCCTCGGGTCCCGAACGCTGGACGCTGATGAGGAGCGCCGTCGACGCCTTTGGTTGGACGCCCATGTCCGGACTCGTAGATCCTCCTGTCGGTTCAAACCCGTTTGGAATCGACGGCTACAAGACGATCGCCTACGAACTCGTCGAGGACCTGGGACAGCCTCCTGACTACGTGGTGGTACCGACCGCCTACGGGGACGGCCTCACCGGCATCTACCGCGGCTTTCTAGACCTCAAGGAACTCGGGCGGATCGACACAACTCCCAGGATGGTGGCAGCTGAGCCTCTCGGTCCGTATGCGGCCTCGTTGGCCGACGGTGGGGAGATTCCCCTCGGTGTGGCCCCTAGGGCGAGTGTCGCGTTCTCGATCGCAAGTCCCATCGCGACTTTCCAGGGCATCCAGGCGATTCGACACTCAGACGGAGCCGCTGTCCAAATCGAACACGACTCGGAAATCACGGCTGCGCAGCAGCAACTTGCGAGGGTCGGACTCTGTGTCGAGGCTTCGGCAGCCATCTCCCTTCCTGTGGTGGAATACCTGTCAGGGGACACCCTCTCGGAAGACGACTTGGTGGTGCTCATCGGGACATCATCCGGGATGAAAGACATCGCCGGAATAGCGAAGCAACATGACGACGTGGCGACGATAGCCCCCGACTTAGACGAGTTGACTCGAGCATTGGGAATGGCATGAACGTGAATTCGCAAGATCGGGACACGACCAAGGACGTGGTGGAGGACTTCTACGCCGCGTTCCTGCGCGGCGACGCCGACGCCATGCTCTCGATGATGTCGGAGACCGTCGAGGTTCGCTTCCTGGCTCAGGCGGACCTGAAGGGGATCAGCCACGCCCGGGAGTTCTTCGCGTTCTCCGGCGGACTGCTGTCGGATCTGGAGTTTCGGATCCACGAGCAGATCTTCGATGGAGAGTGGGCAGCCACAATCTGGACGGAGTCCGGAAAGGTGTCCGCCACCGGTCGGTCCTGGACCAACCATGGAGTGGACCTGATCCGTGTGGAGGAAGGCAGGGTGACGGTTGTCCACGAGAACAACGACGTGCGCCTCGTCTCGGAGCACCTGCCGAAGTACGAGTTCGGTGGCTGAAGACTCTCAGGTGATGGGCGAGAAGTCCACGTCGTAGCCGAAGGCCCTGGGGCCGACCACCTCCAGTGCTTCGGGAGTCTTCAGGAGATTCGGGCAGGGGATCGCCAACACGTCTGCCCGAAACCCGTATCGCACGACCTCGGTGGTCAGTGGTTCGCCCCGGTCGGTTGAGACGAGGGTGATCAGGTCCGGCACGACGACCTGGGCCTCTCCGTGCTCCAAGATGACCAGATTCTCATTCTGGAACTCGATTCGGACTACCCGACCCGAATCGTCGCCGACGCCGGCCAGAACCAGGTGGCCTCGCGCGAAGCCCTTCGTGGTTCTCCGTTCGATATCCACGACCTTCCCGCGTAGGAAGCGGCAACCACCTGTCACAGAGATTATTGCATCCGCGGGATCGCTGTGGTCCCTTCTTGCAGTTAGGACGGCAAGACCGATCCGCTGTGCCAGCCGCAGGGTGTTGGGGATGATCGTCTGGCGGCAGTAGGCGCCATTCATTGGCGAACCTGCAAGGCCTGCGTGACCGCCCATCTCGATGGTCACCGACCGCGCAATCCTCTCCAACCACTTTGGGTCCGTCACCTCCGACAGGACCACTTCGTTTCCCCGCTCGTCCGCCAGGGCAGCCGGGGCAGCACTCCCCCCATAGATCAAGTAGGTGATCATCTGCAGTTCCGGGAATGCGCGGCCCATCCCATCACCGTCGATGACTGGAATACCGAGTGCTGCGCTGACCACCAATGGTGCCATGGAGTTGCCACCCCCCATCTCGAAGGGGGCAACCGCGTCGAACCGAACTCCGAGGTGGCGTTCCAGGGCCCTCACCGCATTCGCCTCTTCGTCACCCTGGGGCAACTTCTCGTAGCTGACCACTGGTGAGCCCATGCCCCCGGACACCACGATCTCGTCGGCGTTCCCCAACTCGGTCGGATCGACCACCTCAACGGTTCCCACCCGACGGAGTGCCTCCCTCGCACGCAGGTACCCCAGATAGGGGTTTCCTCCCCCTCCGGTTCCCAGGATTCCCGCGCCTATAGCGATGGGCTCTAGGTCCTCCTCAACGAGATTCCACATTTTCTGACCGGTCCCCTATCGACAGTCGGATACGCAGCCTATATTTTCGGCAGCCACTCTTGGAGGTTGCATGAAGACCGCATTCGTAGTCAACACGAGGCAAGTCGAGGTCGAAGCCCCGGCTGAAGAGTCCCTCTTGACCACCCTCCGTAGTCGGCTTCAACTGACCGGGACCAAGGAAGCTTGCGTAGAGGGCGAATGCGGTGCCTGCACCGTGCTCGTGGATGGACGGCCAGTCGATTCGTGCATCTATGCAACCGCCGCCGTGTCCGGACTCTGCATCACCACCGTGGAGGGTCTGTGCACTGCGGACGGACGACTCTCGCAACTGCAGCAGTCCTTCGTCGACAACTTCGCGACCCAGTGCGGATTCTGCACACCCGGCCTGCTGATGACGCTGTCAGCACTTCTAGAGGCGAACCCGCACCCTGAGAGGCACGAAATCCAAGCCGCGTTAGCCGGGAACCTGTGCCGTTGCACCGGCTACACCCAGATCCTCGAGGCAGTCGAAGCCGTCAGCCGGGACCTGCACTCATGACCAGCCAGATCGGCCAATCCTCCATCCGCAGCGATGCCATCCCCAAGACCACCGGGAGGGCGATCTTCGGGACGGATGTGAGCCTCCCTGGAATGCTGCATGGCCGCCTTCTGCGGTCACCGGTTCCCGCAGGTCGAATCGTCGCACTCGACCTGTCGGCGACTGCAGCGCTTCCGGGCGTCCACTGCGTTCTGACTGCGGCCGACCTGCCGGACCTCCGATCGGGTCTTCTCCTCATGGACGCACCGCTCTTCGCCCGCGATCTCGTCAAGTTCGAGGGGGAACCGATCGCTGCCGTCGTGGCCGAGTCGCGAGAAATCGCCGATCAAGCGCTGACGCTGGCAGTTCTGGAGATCCAGGAGTTACCCGGGGTCGGAACCGTGGAGGAGGCCATTGCGACGGATGCACCTCTCGTTCACCCGGAATGGGAGTCGTTCACAACGCCTCCCGGTATCGACTGGCCCAGATCGGGGAACGTGGTCGCTGAGACATTCTCGGACCCCGAAGGCGTGGACGAAGCATTTTCCAACGCCACGACCATCGTCGAGGATCGATTTGAGGCCGGCCGCCAATACCAGGCGTACATGGAACCCCGGATGGCGGTGGCCGAATTCGACGGTGAGCGCTTCACTATCCACGTCGCCCACCAGTTCCCGTACAACGTCCGAGACCGCGTGGGCGCAGCCATCGGGGTGAACCCGTCGAGCATCCGGGTAGTCGGCCACCACATTGGTGGGGGCTTCGGAGCAAAGCTGGACACCGGTCTCGAGCCCTACGCCGCGTTGCTCGCCCGGCAGTGCGGAAGGCCCGTTCGTCTGGCAAATGAACGCACCGAGGACCTCTTGACGTGCCAATCACGCGACAACGCCGTCATCCGGATCCGGACTGCGTTGGACGACGACGGCCAGATGCTGGCTCGAGACGTCGACATCCTCATGGACAGTGGCGCCAGCGCAACCGACATCCCGTTCTTGGCAAGCATTCCCATGCACGTGTTCGGTTCCCTCTACCAGATCGGACCAGTCCGGATCCGCACGCGTGCCGTGTACACGAATACGGCGCCCACGGGGGCATTCCGCGGCGTCAATGGAACCCATCTCTACTTCGCCCTGGAACGCCATATGGACCACATCGCCAACTCTCTGGGCCTCGACCGACTGCAGTACCGCAAGTCGCAGGTACAGATCGACGGCAGCGAACTTCCGACCGGCCAAGTCCTGGACGATGCCGGAATCCTCCTGGAAGCCTTCGAGTCCATCGAACAGATGGCCCCCTGGCACGAGTTGGGTCAAGGACCGAACCGGGGCGTCGGCATCGCCGCATGTGTCTGGCTGACCAATCCGATGCCCGGCTCCGCCACACTCAAGTTGAACGGCGACGGCACGCTCGGCGTCATCACGGCCGCCACCGAGAACGGCTCGGGCGCGATCGCCGCGGGTGTGCGCCAAATCGCCGCAGAAGAACTCGGACTCTCGGCGGACCAGGTAGTGGTGACCATGCCCGACACGGATTCAGCAGCGTTCGACGCTGGATCACAGGGGAGTCGGACGACGCACATCGTCGGCAGGGCCGTGGGGGAGGCGGCAAAAGAGGTGCGCGGGCGGATATTCGAGACAGCCGCCGAATTGCTCGAAGCCGCACCCGAGGACCTCAAGTTGGGCGATGGAGCGGTGACAGTATCGGGCAGCCCTTCGGTCCAGGTGTCTCTCGCCGAGATCGCGGCGACTGCCCAGGCATCAAGGGGTCCGATCACGGGCACCGGCTCCTACACGACGCCCATGCCGCCTTTCAATCCGACGTGTGCCACAGGTTTGCTCTTTCCCGCCTTTCCAACACCCACCTACCACGTCCACGTGGCAGAAGTCGAAGTCGACCCCGATACCGGAAGCGTCCGCGTGCTGCGTTACTTGGTAGCCCAGGAGGTCGGTCGGGCGATCAACCCGCAGGCGGTGCGCGGCCAGATCCAGGGTGGCGTCGCACAGGGTCTGGGCTATGCGCTCTGGGAAACCCTCCAGATCAAGAACGCCCGATACCAGCAGCGGACCCTTGAGGCGTATGGACTGCCATTGGCCACCGATGTCCCTGAGGTCGAGATCGCTCTGCTCGAACATCCCGATCCGGCCGGACCGTATGGCGCGAAGGGCGTGGCCGAGCCACCCATCGTTCCCGTCGCAGCTGCGATCGGTAACGCCGTGGAGGATGCCATCGGCAGATCGATCAACACGATTCCCATTAACGCTGAACTCGTTCTTGAGGCGCTCGACGGCGAATGACTGCGCCGGGCCTTCGAATCGGAGTTGACGTTGGCGGCACCAACACTGATGCCGTTGTCATGCAGGGGCGGTCGGTTGCAGCGTCAGTGAAGGTGCCCACCACCGCCGACGTGACCGGGGGAATCGTCTCGGCGCTCAACGAGCTCTTCGATGACAACGACCTCTCACCCGAACGCGTTGCGGCGGTCATGATCGGGACCACCCACTTCACGAACGCGGTGGTCGAAGCCCGTGGCTTGGCTCCGACGGCGGTCATCCGACTCGGTCTGCCGGCGACCTCTTCGCTGCCCCCACTCGTCGATTGGCCGGATCGACTGACGGAGGCAATCGGGGGTACCACATACCTGTGCAGGGGTGGACACGAATACGACGGACGTGAGATCGCACCCTTGGACCGTGAGGGACTGCGCCGCGTAGTAGAAGAAGCCGCCGATGCCGGAGTCCGCTCCTTTGCCGTCACTTCCGTCTTCTCACCGGTCAACGACGACTTCGAGCACGAGGCCGCCGACATGATCAGGAATTACGTCGACGGGGCTTCTCTGAGTCTCTCCAGCGAGATCGGCCGAATCGGCCTGCTGGAACGCGAGAACGCGACCGCAATGAACGCCTGCCTGATTGATTTGGCCTCGAGAATCGTGGACGCCTTCGAAGCCGCTATAGCGGACTTCGGGATCGGCGCTCCCCTGTACATCAGCCAGAACGACGGCACTTTGATGAGTGCCGACTACACCCGCCAGTACCCTGTCGCCACGTTCGCGTCAGGGCCGACCAACTCGATGCGAGGTGCAGCCTTCCTGAGCGGCTTGTCCGACTGCGCCATCGTCGACGTCGGTGGTACGACGTCGGACGTCGGCGTACTCGTAGGTGGATTCCCCAGAGAGACCTCTGCGACCGTGGACATCTGCGAGGTGCGGTCCAACTTTCGGATGCCGGACCTCATCTCTATCGGCCTAGGTGGAGGGAGCTTGGTCCGCGATCTAGACGCCACCTCCGTCGGTCCGGACAGCTTGGGGTTCCACCTGACGACCGACGCACTCGTCTTCGGAGGCGACACGCTTTCCGCGACCGACATTGCGGTCGCAGCTGGACTCGCCGATGTCGGGGATGCGGGTCTCGTGGCCCACCTGGATCTTGGGCTGGTCGACCGAGCACGCTTGGCCATGCAGGAGTCGTTGGCTGAAGCCGTGGACCGACTGAAAGTCCAACCCGGAGACGTACCCCTCGTTGCAGTGGGTGGAGGAAGTTTCCTTGTCGAACGGGGCCTGGAGGGGACCAGTGAGGTGGTCCTGCCCGACCACGGTCCAGTGGCAAACGCAATCGGCGCCGCCATCGCACAGGTCGGTGGCGAAACCGATCGGATCTTCTCGCTTCAGGACGCAAGCCGGGAAGAGACGCTCGAAATAGCGCGTGAGGAAGCCGTCCAACGAGCCACCGACGCCGGGGCCACACGGGAATCAGTCGAGGTGGTCGAAATGGAGGAAGTGCCGCTCTCCTATCTCCCAAGCAACGCCGTTCGAGTCCGAGTAAAGGCTGTCGGCGACTTGGAGTTCAGTTGATGGACGGTCAGAAATATCCGCTGGAAGGCCATACCGCCCTCGTGACAAGTTCGTCTCGGAACCTCGGTGCCGAGACCGTACGAGTACTGGCCGGTGCCGGTGCCAACGTGATCGTCAACTACTTCCAATCCGGATCGGCAGCCGAGGAGTTGATCGCCGAAGTCTCCGACACGCCCGGTGTCCATTCGGCCGTGCGTGGCGACACCAGCAGCGCCAATTCCACACGCCATCTGGTTGAAAGCGCCATGGAAGCCGCACCCGACACGATCGACATTCTCGTCAACAACTCGGGCCCCTTCTCCATGACCCCATTCTCCGAGCTCTCGGCAGCAGATTGGTACCGTATCTGGGATGGAAATGCCACCGCAGCGTTTACGGCAGCACAGGTGCTCGCTCCACACATGCGCTCACGCGGATGGGGACGAATCATCAACATCTCGGCCGGGTCCGCCTACCTTCGAAACCACTCCATCTACACGGTCGCTAAGGAAGCGCTCTTCATAATGACCGAATCGATGGCCCTTGAGTTCGCTCCCGAGGTCACCGTGAACTGCATCGCCCCGGGGCAGATCCTGGAGTCAGCGGACGACATCGCCGAGTTCGACCCCTCATTCGTAGACCGGGCCATTGCTCGGACGCCGACAGGCCGCCTAGTCACGCGTAGCGAGGTCGCCGAACTGATCCTTGCCGTGTGTCTCCCAACATTCGACCAGGTAACGGGATCAACGATCCCAGTCGACGGCGGCTGGCGCATCAATCGCTTCTGAACCGACTTTGACGCTGTTCGGCTCGTCTGCAGGTTTCCTCAAGTGGCCCCTTGCCATTGACTCTATTGCATGCGCCCGTCTAATTTGAGTGTTTGGATGGTCTGACAATCAGACAAACTCAATTTCGTCAGTTGCTGACTGACCTGACCCAACCCTCGGGGGCTTCAAGATGAAGAAAATCCACTCGTATGTCCATCTGGCCCAGGCAGTTGGCATCGCACTAACACTTCTGCTGGTCGCTGCTTCCTGTGGCAGCGACGACGAGACTCCATCAGCAACGACTGCGGCTCCGACGACGACTGCGGCTCCGACGACGACTGCG
>CEVA01039712.1_pt1 | contig 16656 bp, 13 predicted proteins | sample 361521 | NCBI WGS metagenome assembly CEVA01 (sample SAMEA2622823, study PRJEB7988) | marine metagenome | isolation source: saline water (ENVO:00002010), including
ACGTTGGTAACGCCGACGTTAACGTAGGTGAAGGCATCGCCGTCAACTACAGCGCTGACGACTTCAGCATTCGTGTATCCTTCGAAGATGGCGAAAACACCAACATCGACGGCGACAGCTTGGACACCGAGGTTTCGGTTTCCTACACCGGCATTGAAAACCTCACCATCGGTGGTGGTATTCAGTCCGGCAACGGCGCAGACGACGGAGACACCACGGTGATCAGTGGCACCTACACAGCCGGTAAGGCTTTGATAGGCGCTGAGTACATCGACGCTGAAAATGTTAGTGGTGGTGCAAATGACGCCGACGCCTACATGCTTCTCGTCGACTATGACGTGAACGAAAAGTTGGGTGTAGCTCTTCGTTATGCCGAAGTGGACGAAGACGGTGGTGTAGCTGGTGACTACGAAGGTTTCACGATTGCTCCTAATTACGCGATCACCGAAAACCTCGGAGCCATTCTCGAGTACACTGACGGTGAAAGAGCTGGTGCTACTGACGTAGAGACCCTCGCTCTTGAGCTTACTCTTACCTTCTAATTTAGTTTAGAAGAGTTTTTAAAAGGGCCGTCCTTCGGGGCGGCCCTTTTTTTATATCCCGGAGCCTTTTGTAGCATGATCAATTTGGACGATTCATATGCCCCTGAAGCGGAAGCTCCTCGCTTTACGCCGGGCCAACTCGTGAAACACCGCAAATACAATTATCGGGGTGTAATCGTTGATGGCGACACGTCATGCAAAGCCAGCGAAAAGTGGTACCATTCAAATCAAAGCCAGCCGAAAAAGGATCAGCCATGGTATCACGTGCTCGTACACGAAGCCGCTCACGTAACCTATGCCGCCCAGAGCAATCTTCTTCTCGACGAATCCACCGAACCCATATTACACCCCATGACGGGACTTTTCTTTTCCGGTTTCGAAAACGGACAGTACCTAAGAAATGAAGTTCCTTGGAATCCGGGTGAGCCCCCGGAGAACCTACCGCCCAAGCCACCTTTTGCTTGAGGCATCTCGCGTCACTTCAATCCATTGAGCTGTCCGTACAGCCTCTGCAACTCTGGCATGTGAACATTGACCCGAGTGCCACGACGCAAAGGCTCACCAAAAATCGATTCGATCTCGACTTCACGGCCAGCAAGAAAATCAAGTAAACTGGAAGGCTTGTAGGCTCCCATGGGCAAAGTCAGTTCGAATTGCCGTTCAAGAAACTCGTCCTCGATCATCACCTCGTAAGCAGCGGCAGCAGCTTGGATTTCGTTCATCAAGCATCGCGCTCTTCTCGTTAACTCCTTGTCCTGGAGTATCAGATCCGTAGTGATTCCACCTGCAGTCACGGTCAACCCGTTGAATGGAACGTTCCAACACAGCTTGCGCCAAAGCGCATCCTCAAGTGAATCGGCCGCTTGGCACGAAATGCCCGCGTATTGGAACGCCTTCATGACTTGCTCGCCCTCTCGCGATAGGGGTCCTTCCGATTCACCGAACTGAACGTATCCAGGAAAATAGTTTTCGACTTCACAAGGCGCCACCCGGTTGGAGCAGGTGAAGCAAAGCCCCCCCACAATCCTTCGATCCGACCCGAAGGCATTCCTTAGGAACTCGACGTTGCCCATGCCGTTCTGGAGCGTGAGCAAAGAAGTTGAACTCCCAACCAATGGTTGCAAAGCCTCGAGCAAATTCTGATTTGCCGTAGCTTTGGCAGCCACGATCAACCAATCACAATGGCCTATCTCCTCCGCGAATCGATAAGCTTGCAACGGATTCAAACGAAAGCGGTCCGGCTCGTCCAAACAGGTCGTCACCTTCAAGCCATTTTTGACTGCAAACTCGTAATCGGAACGAAAGAGAAAATGAACGTCTTGGCCTGAACGGGCGAGAAGCCCACCATAGAAACCACCCACGGCCCCTACCCCAACGAGTCCCACCTTTCCCAGCGAGTTGAATGCCATCGTATCCTAAGACCTACTTCTCGGGAAAAGTCAAAGGAGTGGCCATGACGTTCTCCGGAACGTCCAAACGCTCTGGAAAATCCAAAGTGTAATGGAGTCCTCGACTTTCCTTTCGCTGAAGGGCGCAATCCACGATAAGATCGGCAACCTGAACGAGGTTCCGCAACTCGAGCAGGGAAACGTCCACTTTTGCATCCCAGTAATATTCATTAATTTCGCGGGCAAGGTTGTGGATTCTAGCTTGTGCCCGCTCCAAGCGCTTGGTGGTTCGTACGATCCCCACGTAATCCCACAACGCCCGCTTTAGTTCGTCGAGGTTGTGAGACAAGACAACGCGCTCGTCGGAATCGGACAAATCACCCTCCGCCCATTCAGGCAACTCCGTTTCATCCTCTTGAGATTCCTTGAGATAATCCAATGCAGCCCCCACTCCCTTGTCCGCCATTACGATAGCCTCCAAAAGGGAGTTGCTGGCAAGACGGTTCGCCCCGTGAAGCCCCGTGCAAGCGACTTCTCCACAGGCGTAAAGCCCCCTCAAGGAGGTGGATGAATCAATATTCGTTTGCACGCCGCCGCCAAGGTAGTGAGCAGCTGGAACAACCGGGATGAAATCGCTACGGGGATCTATGCCATGACGCAAACAGGTTTGATGAACGTTAGGAAAGCGTTCAGGAAAATGCTCGGCTCCGACGGGAGAAGCATCCAGCCAAACATGGGGAGCTCCCGATCGCTTCATTTCCTGATCAATGGCTCGGGCAACAACGTCACGCGGCGCAAGATCGGCTTGTTCGTGATACCTGCCCATGAAAGTATTCCCCGACTCGTCCCGAAGAACCGCCCCTTCACCTCGCACGGCTTCGGTGATCAGAAAGCGCTCGTCGGTCTTGGTATAGAGCGTAGTAGGATGAAATTGAACAAACTCCATGTTCATCACAGGTACGCCTGCTCGATAAGCCATGGCTACGCCATCACCAGTGGCAATGCTTGGATTGGTGGTATATTGGTAAACTCGTCCGACTCCCCCAGTCGCCAAGACCAAAGCTTGAGAGCGAAAGGTTTCCACCTCACCGCTTTTAACGTTCAGGGCGTAGAGCCCGAGAAGCCTATCCTCCTTACCGGGAACATCCAAGCCTCGGCGTCGCAGTTTCGAGGAGGTGATCAGGTCGATTACGAAGAAATGCTCCAGCACGGTCACGCCTTGCTTGGCAATACCATCCAGGAGAGCCTCCTCGATCGCTTTGCCGGTAACGTCCTTAACGTGCAATACCCTTCGCTTCGTATGACCACCTTCCTTTCCGAGAGAACGACGCCCATCCTCCAAACGCGTAAAATCAACGCCAAGCTGAACGAGTTCCTCAACACGCTCCGGAGCTGCGCTTACTATGGCTCGAACGACTTCTTCATCACAAAGACCGTCTCCAGCTCGCATGGTATCGCTGACGTGTCGCTCAATATCATCGCCCTTTGAAGTAACCGCCGCAATGCCTCCTTGGGCATAATTGGTATTGGACTCGGCCCGATCCTTTTTAGTCAATATGCAAACGGAATGCCCCGCATGGGCTACCTTCAAGGCGAAACTAAGCCCGGCGATACCACTTCCAACCACGATGAAATCGTATCGTTGTTCCATCGAACAAACCTTTTAGAGCAAGTGATTGTCGATGAGCCGTACTGAATCGACCCATGCCGCCACCACCAGCAAAGCGCTACCAGGCACAATTTCGCTCCGCAGCGGCTCCATGGTTTCGCGATCCACGACGTCAGCGTAAATGACACGCACACGACGCCCCTTGGATAACACGTGCACGAGCTCGGCTCGCACACGGTCGGCATTGCGGGTTCCTTCATCGACCAAGTTCTTTCCTGCTTGAAGAGCTTGGTGCAGGGAAAGCGCATCGCTGCGTTGTTCTTCATCCAAATAAACGTTGCGGGAACTCAAGGCCAATCCATCGGTTTCTCGAACGGTCTCACCAATCTTGATCTCGATCGGCAAATGAAAATTCGACACCATCTGGCATATGACTTTGGACTGCTGCGCATCCTTCTGCCCGAAAACGGCAACGTTGGGTTGGCACAGCGCGAAAAGCTTCAGGCAAACGGTCGTAACGCCTCGAAAGTGAAGAGGGCGTGACAATCCGCATAAACCTTTCGCAATCTGCGTTTCCTCGACGAAGGTTGAATAACCAGCAGGAAACATGTCGTCGATGGATGGCAGAAAGACTATATCCGCATTTCGCTTTTCACAGAGGTCCAAGTCCTTGTCGAGATCTCTGGGATACTTGTCGAAATCCTCGCCGACCCCAAATTGCGTGGGATTCACGAAGATACTTACAATCACGACGTCGCAATCTGCTCGCGCCATGTCAATCAATCGTAGGTGGCCCTCGTGCAGAAAGCCCATGGTAGGAACCAATCCTATGGTCTTACCTTCCCCACGGAAAGCGAGGGCGGCCGCTTGCATCTCATCGACTGAACGTACGGTTTGCATGGCTGAAAGTGAAAAGAATACCGAATTAAATTTAGCTGAAAGCTTGGCGACGTACAGCAACTAATTCAACGCTTGCCATCGGCAAAGGCTCAGTCAGTGGAATTCGGCTTAGTAAGCTTTGGCAAAGATAACGCGCCGAGCGTTAGGCTGTCCGGTAAATAAACAAGTTCCAGTCTCGTCATGATTGAAAGGTTCGCAGCGTATGGTTACCTTCAACTCGCGGCGAAGGCGCTCTTCCATCTCTGCGTCACCTGCCCAAAAAGCATAAGCAAAACCACCGTGAATCTCAGTGGGGTCGGATTCAGCCGGCGTGAAAAAATCTCGGAAATCCGATTCTGAATCAATCTCCGCGCTGTTTTGGTCTCTAAACGTTTTGGCTCGGTTAAAGAGAGTTTCCTGAATTTGATCCAGTATCGAGACCACTTCGCCAACGAGTTCGGAACGGCTCAATGAATGACGTTCCCTACGACCTTGGTCTCTCCGCCCAAGAAAAACACTGTCGGACTCGATGTCTCGCGGCCCAACCTCCAAGGTCAACGGTACACCCTTTTTGATCCATTGCCAAAGTTTCTCTCCTCCTCGAAGGTCTCTATCGTCAAATTCGACTCGCAACGGCTCGCCATGATAACGCAAGTCGCTCAACTCATTTTGAAGTTTGCGACAATGATCGAGAATGGCTTCTCGATCTGCATTTCTGGGAGTCACCGGCAAGATGACGGCATGGGCAGGAGCTATGCGTGGGGGGGCGATTAATCCATCGTCATCGCCATGAGACATGATGACTCCTCCGATCAAGCGAGTGGACACCCCCCAAGAGGTGGTCCAAGCAAACTCCTCTTTACTTTCCTTACTTAGAAACTTAATGCCGCTGGCTTTGGAAAAATTCTGCCCAAGGAAATGAGAAGTTCCTGCCTGAAGGGCCTTACGATCCTGCATCATTGACTCGATGCACAGGGTACTCACAGCGCCTGGAAAACGTTCGCCTTCAGTCTTTTCGCCTCGAATGACGGGCATGGCCAAATATTCTTCCGCAAAGTTGGCGTACAAATCGAGAATCATTTCGGTTTCCTCGAGGGCCTCTTCCTTGGTGGCGTGGGCGGTATGTCCTTCCTGCCAAAGAAATTCCGTGGTTCGCAGGAAAATCCGCGGTCTCATCTCCCAACGGACCACGTTGGCCCACTGATTAATAAGCAATGGCAAATCACGATAAGATTGAGCCCAACGCGCGAACAATTCACCAATGATCGTCTCGGAAGTAGGCCTCACGATTAGAGGTTCGTCCAATTCAGAGGCAGGATGCAAAATACCGTCCTCGTCAGCTTCCAAACGAGAATGCGTTACCACGGCGCACTCCTTGGCGAAACCCTCGACGTGCTCCGCCTCGCGCTGCAAATAGCTCATCGGAATAAACAGAGGAAAATAAGCGTTGCGGTGGCCAGTTCGCTTGAAACGGCGGTCCAGTTCGCGCTGCACGTTTTCCCAAAGAGCATAGCCCCAAGGCTTGATGACCATGCAGCCGCGCACAGGTGAAGATTCGGCTAAATCGGCAGCCTTAATTACTTGTTGGTACCACTCCGGATAATCTTGAGCCCGAGTGGGAACGATTGCTGTTTTTTCCTGTTTCATCCTAATTTGATCAAAACTCCATTTCACAAACAAGGCTTAGGGGACATAGGCAAGCCGATTCCGCCATTCCAACTGTTTACAGTAAACCCGTTGACAAGCTTTCCGAACAACACTTACTGGGCGATTCTTAATCGATATTCAGAACTTCTCCATATTCAGTCCGTACTCATGACTAACATTCTAGATCTACATGCTCGTGAAATCATCGACTCCCGTGGCAATCCCACGGTAGAAGTCGACGTCACTTTAAACGATGGTTCCTTTGGCAGAGCGGCCGTGCCCTCCGGAGCCAGTACCGGGGTAAGCGAAGCTCTCGAATTGAGAGATACGGATGACTCGCGTTATTTAGGGAAAAGCGTGCAAACCGCCGTTTCCAACGTTAATGGCAAAATTCGCGATGCATTGATAGGCATGGATGCTACGGATCAACCTGCAGTGGATCAGACCATGATTCAGCTCGACGGCACGTCCAACAAGGCGAACCTTGGAGCGAATGCCATATTGGGGGTTTCCCTTGCCATGGCTCAGGCCGCCGCCGAATCCTGTGGCCTGACGCTTTACAACTATATCGGAGGCCCTAATGCCAAAGTTTTGCCAGTTCCCATGATGAACGTTCTCAATGGCGGCTCTCACTCCGATGCCCCCATTGACGTTCAGGAATTCATGATCATGCCCATCGGAGCCCCCTCTTTCAGCGAAGCCTTGCGCATGGGTTGCGAAATTTTCCACTCGCTCAAAAAAGTTCTTCGCAAACAAGGCTTGTCCACGGCAGTTGGCGACGAAGGCGGTTTTGCTCCAGAACTTGCCAGTAACGAAGCTGCACTGGAGGCATTGGTTACTGCGGTCGAGAAGGCAGGCTACAAACTGGAAGAAGACATCGTCTTCGCCCTCGACGTCGCTTCATCGGAATTCTACGACGCGGAAAAAGGGAAATACGTGTTTTCCAAGAGTGACGGTTCGGAGCGTAGCTCCGATGAAATGGTCGATTTCTATCAAGACCTTGTCTCGAAATTCCCCATTCGCTCGATTGAGGACGGATTTGATGAAAACGACTGGGATGGATGGAAGAAGCTGACCGATGCCATTGGTGACACAACGCAATTGGTTGGCGATGACCTATTTGTCACGAACGTCGATTTCCTAAAGAAAGGCATTGATTTGGGCGTGGGCAATTCAATCCTAGTAAAGGTAAATCAAATCGGATCGCTGACGGAGACCCTCGACGCCGTTGAAATGGCCAAGGAAGCACAATATACTTCGGTTATCTCCCACCGTTCCGGTGAAACTGAAGACGTAACGATCGCTGATATTTCCGTGGCAACCAATGCAGGCCAAATAAAGACTGGCTCGCTCTCGCGCAGTGATCGAATCTGCAAGTATAACCAACTACTACGCATAGAGGAGCAATTGGGGGACAATGCCATTTACGGAGGCAAGCTGTAGAGTACGCTGCAACGAAGCCAACAATATTTCAAGTCATACAAAAGACCTTGTATCCTCAAGCCTTCGTGATCTGGGGAGTCTATGACCGTTCCGAAGCCACTAACCCTTTTGTTTCCCGAGGAAATTGAAAACTGGTGGTGGGCGAAATCAAAAGCGAAATGGCCACACTCCAGTGATGAGAAGATATTGAATCTCATTCGAGAAGAAATCGTGACTCAAAGCGATCGTTTCAACAAGGAGCGTCATTTTACACCTATAAGCTACGGCAAAAGAGATCTTTCCATCCTTGCGTACGGAAACTTTTTTTTCCCGCGAACATGGATGCAGAATTGTTTCGTCCTTGCGGAAGCTATTGATTTCAGAGGATGGATCTCTCCTCAAAAAGGGCCGGTTAGAATTCTTGATTTGGGATGTGGGTCCGGGCCAGCGGGTTTGGCGTCTTTGTGGCTTTTGCGTGAGCGAAAGATAGAAAACCAAATAAAATTACACGCCGTTGATTATTCTGGGAAAAGCTTGGCCAAGCTGAAGCATCTTCATTCCGAAAATGGCCATCTGTGGCCGCAAACCACCTTGTCAACCGAACGCATGGACTTGAAGGCAGGCCTTCCAAAAAGAACCCGTCAGTCGTTTGATTTCATTCTGCTTAGTTCATCACTCAACGAAATACATTGCGGGAAACAGGCATTGCGACTTGCAAAGTTTCTATCCGAATTAGGGGCATTTCTAAAGCCGGGTGGATTTGTCGCTGTCATCGAACCTGCATTGAAAGCGCTTTGCGAAAAACTGCATTCGGCGACCACCTTGCTCACGACAGAATCGCCGTTCAAACTTCATGCTCCATACTTCAACGGCTCGCCGTGCCCGATGGTCTCTTCCAAGTCACGCTACTATAGCCACGAGGTGCGACGAATAATACCACCAACAATTGTGGAAAAGTTGAACCAGCCACTTGGTCTTGCGATACGCGAAACCAAGTTCAGCTTTGTTCTTCTTTCGCGTAAGAATCCCGTTTCTTTTCCCAAAGACCCAAGCGTTGTGCGATTGGTTTCTCCCCTGAAGAAAAGCAAAGGCGCCTACAGTTTCGTAGGTATCTCCGGTGATGCCGAGGAACGTACCTTTGAAATTCAAAGACGCGGCATGACGGTGGTGAAATACAAGAGACTTGAACGTCTTGAAAGAGGAGACGTCCTGCGCTTGGTCAAATGGGAAAGCCTAGAAAAGGAGCGACTTGTTCGCATTGCGAACGCCGAGGCTTTCGACGTTTTGTGGCGCCCTCTTCGCTAAGCTCAGAATCCGATCGAGCCTTGCCTGCCTTGCTTGGCAATGAGCTCCTGACCAAACCAAACTCCCGTGCCGGTATTCACTTCAGTCAAGGTAAGTTGAAAGTAAAAATCCTTTTGCGTTACCTTGTCCACTCGCGAAGTCTCCTCGATGATTTTGCCGGAAAGAGAATAATAAGGCTTGGGACGCCTGACTTCGGGATCCTCCAAAATAGCCCCCTTTTGGCGTAAATCTTGGGCAAAAGTATCTTGTCCAACCCCGCCGGGTCCTTCGGTCGTGGAAATAACCACCTTATTGCTGGCCAGGAGATCACGCTTGAGACTTTGCAGAAGCAAATCCGTGTCGAAATAGGTTTCCGTATTATTGCGGACGTTGCCCACGAACATAACCGCCGGTTTGGTAGGGGCTTTTTCCAAGGCTCCACGCGTGTAAAGATCCTGCAACAACTTGGTAACGGCGCGTTGAAAGTCTTGTGAATTGATCTTATCGAGGTTGACCAAACCTTCCTCGCTTCCAGGTTCGACGTAGCGTGCATTTCGGGTACCCCCGACAGTGCCGCCGCAAGCGCTTAAAAACAACAGGACGGCTAGGGTTTGAGAAATGAGCAATATCTTTGTTTTCATGGTCGTTTTTCCTCCTTCAAGAAATTTCAATTCGCCTTAGCGGCTTGGATTTTAATGCGAAAGTTCTGGGCTTTCGGAGTAGTGGCAACGGCTTGGAGCGCGACGGGTTCATTTCCCCGCATCAGCTGAGATTGTTGAAGCTGCGAGGAATCATTGATCATGATACCATTCGCATCAAACCACTCTATCTTGTACAAAATGCGACGAGGCTTCTTGTCGACGTTACGCACGTTGAATTGAACCTTGAGCAGATCTCCACTGACATGTGTCTGATTCACGCCATCCACTTGGATGTCCTTGGCGAATTCTCCGCTTATGAACACTCTAGTCAAGTTGGGTTCACCACTCAAATCGGCAGGATTTTCTTTCTCGGCGTAAATAACGGGGTTACTACCACATCCAGTGTAAAGCCCAGCCAAGAGAATGAAGGACACCAAGGGTATGAAAGCTCTGTATTTCATGATAATGACGTTATATTAGAATGCGAAATTGGAAGTGACCACCAAAGGGGTGGCTGGTGATACGCTACGAACACATACTACGTTGATCTTTCCTCCCGACGCTAAATTAATTTCTTTAATCAAGTTCCCCTTCTTTGTTCGCAAGGTCAATTTTTTATTGGGCGGAGTGGGCATTCGGCAATAGAGGACTTGTTTCGGCAAAGTAGTCCATGATCGCAAGTCCGCCTTAGTCAGCGCATGAGCGATTATACCCGTGCCGAGTTGGCCGAAGAGCCTTGTGGTATCATCCTTGTCGGCGAGGCTTTTGTTAACCGCGTATTGGAAGCCAGCCTTGACCAACGCGTTGAGGATGGCCTTGGTCACGATCACGGGTTGGTCTTTCTTGAACTCCTTGGTGATGATCGCGTCCATGTCGGACAACAGACGGGGTTCGGGGGATTTTCCGAAACCTTGTCCAGTGATCGTGACGTTTGGCGCAAAAAATTGGTGATAAGACAAGCGCGGCAAAGCGACTCCCACGTAGGGTACGCGGGCAGTTTCATCAAAATAGAGCACTGGAAGATCAATGCGTAACTCACTTCTGCTGGCCGCTCGACCCGTTTCAAAATAGACGTAAGTGAAGAAAGCGTCGACATTTCCGGCGGACATTCCTCTTTGGGCTCTTCGAAAATCCTCTGAAATCCATGGATCGTCAGGAAATATACGCTGTAGCTCACGGAAAGAGAATTCGGCCTTTTCAAAATCGGATCGATCTTTCGCCGTAGCCAAGAAATAGAGAGCTTCCAAATGGATTGCCCATGGATTGACGTAATCGGGTAACGCTCGATAATACCCGCTACGGAATTCTTGCGTAAGCTTGCTCAATTCGTGCTGGAAAGCCGGATCCCGCCGAATCGATTCCCATTTGACTGTCTTTTGAGAAGATTCCGCCGATTCTAATTCTGCAAGTCTACGTTTCCATATATCTTTCGCATCCTGCACACGACCGCGTATGCGAAAAATTTGAGCCCTCGCTCGCCCATCGTCATCCATTTGAAAATAATTCAGGGCTTGGTAAAGGTTGATCATGACCCGATCATAGACCCTGCTAACGTAAGGTTGTGTTTCAGGAGTACCCAAAAGGCCGATAACTTCGGAAGGAAGGTTCAGCGAGGTTTTGAGGTGGCCTCCAAAATAACGATTAATTCCCGCTTCGGCTTTTTCAAAGGCATTGGCGCTTCCTGGTGAATCAAAATTCACTCTCTTAACCGAGCCTTCCTCCAACCGATAGAGAATGCGATCGCGGCGTGGCGAATTGTCTGCCAAACCGCTGATTTCTTGAGCAGCTCGCTCCGTGTCGCCAATTTTCCAAAGAAATCTAAAGTTCTCAGTACGATCTACGTGAGAAACACAGCCAACGAACAAAGACCCGGCAAAAAAAAGCCCGGTGAAGGTCACCTGCCTGAATCTTAGCCACACGCAGAGCTCAATTTGAGTTCAAACCCTCAGGCATGAGCCTTACCGTATGTGATTTCTCGATGCCATGATCCTCGAGAATGATTGCGGTGCTAAACTTTTGCGTCAAACGCCGCACCTTCGCCGTACCTACGAGAATCTCTTCTGGCCCAAGTGAATCCCCGGTGTCAGGGTCCTTCAAATCTTCACCTTCGGCAAATATTTCAACAATGCGCCCCACTGGATATCCGAAGTCATGACCTCGGTTAAAGGTGATTTGTTTGCCGGTTTTACCGATTACCTTTGCAGGTGAAAGGCAATCCAGACATCGCGAGACCATTTCGCGAGCCGCCTCATCGGCGATTTTAACAATGATCTTTTCGCTTCGCACGGAGGAATCGGGATTGGAACCAGTTGTTACGATGACTTCAAACTTTTCCATGCGGAGATTGGAAGATGCCAGCAACTCATTCGTCTCGAAATCAAACAAACTTGCAACCAATCCAAGTCGCACGGTTCTCTTTGCAATCACTTCGCCCAAACCTTCCAGAATTGCCTTCTGCTCATAGTCTTGAAAATCGTCGATTACGGTGATTAGTCTAACGTTGCGAACCCCTTCCTCCTCCTTAATCACTTGAGGTTCGCTACCCTTGCCTTGATAAAGAACCTTGAATTTCTTGGCGTCGTTCAGGGCAGTCATCAAGCTACTCTCCAAGGTTTCCGACAGATGTAGAAAGGATACGCCTGCACCATCCTTGAAGGATGCAGCCATCACCGTTTCGTTAGCCGTAACAGGAGCCAGATTGAGGACGTCTTGCTGACCCGACAATAGATTGAGGTTCAAGAGGCAGGACAGAGCCAGGATCAACTGTTTGGAGGATTTCATGATGAAAAGATAACTTCGAGGTACAATTTGCGCAAATTGAATTTAAGGAAAAAACAGCCTCAAGTTTAATACTGCTTGCGACTTCAGTCCCTTTTAAAGAATGGGGAAAGCCTCATATTTCACTCCGGTTTGGCATCCTGATCATCTTCCTCTTCTTCTTCTTTGTCTTTGTCTTCGATGACCTTGACCTCGAAATTGTCGCCCGACTTGACATCACCTACCACTGCCCTAAAACGCCCCTTGATGCGTCTGGCTTGAATCATCGCGGCCAATCGAAGACTACGAGAAAACGGGACAGGGTCCTCGAAACCGTTCAACAAATTGGAGGTCAATAAAATCGTCGACAGCTCGACGTTCATCTTTCTGCTCAACCCTTGATGGTCCGGCAAAGCGAAGACGAGTTCGCCAGGTTGCAACTTGACTTCCAGATCTTCTGCAATGGAACCTATCAGCATGTCGCGTTCATTGGATATAATCTTGAGACCTCCACTGGTGGTAACGCTAAACAAGGCAGTGGAAGCTTTTTTCGAATGAACGGTCAATCCTGCAAGAGGGCCATTCACCCGGAAGGGAGTCGAAGATTTGGGCAAATGCAATAAAAGGGTCCCTTCGTTCAAGTCGATCGCTCCGGCTCCACTGAAGGAGAAAGAGGAAGAATCAACGGATCGTATCATCGTGCCATCCTCGGAGGTAATTTCCAAACCGGATTCCTTGCGGACGAAATAGATAGCTTCCTTGGTCACGCTTTGTCCAATGACAGTCTTGACTTGTTTGCCTTCGAAGCTCTCCCAAACAGTTCCGTAGCTCTGCGTGATAGTGTATTCAGCAATCTGCTTGCGTCGAATCGCATCCGCCTTCACTTCCTTGATCCGCTCTTGGTAGCGGGACAATAGAACTTTTGCCTTTGCCAAACGAAGCATGGACAGAAGCTGCTCCCTGCGATCCAGATTCGCAGGCAATTCAGGCAAGGCCTTCAATGCGCCTTCAAGCTCTACTACGGTTTCATCGAAACGTTGCTCTTGGTAGAACTGGGTTGCCCTGCGAACTCGCTCGTTGGCCGTACCCGACTGCTTGCTTCCCTCAGAAACCGAACTGTCGTCCCTGGAATTGCCTTCTCCGTCCGGGAGATCACGAATTCCTGAACAAGAAAAAAGAACCGCAGCAAGGAACGGGAGGCATCCTGTCTTCAATACGAGCCGAAGAAGACTCAAAGGTCCTTCAATTCCAACTTTACGAAAGGGTTCTTTCACCCATCAGGGTATCGTTCGAAAATTAAAAACTAAAGGTGGCGCTAAAAGCCAGACCTGCATCGAAATTCTTGTACTCGGTGCCACCCAAACCCAAGGTGTGTTTGCCGTAACTATTGAACGTTTTCTTACTAAACATCCCGAATGCCTGGATGCTCAAGGTTTCGGTCAGTTGATAAGTGGCATTGAGGCCATAATTCAAAGTCCAATCCTGCCTACCCTCTGAAGGAATGGGTTTTCCCTTTTCATTAGTATAGTAGGAATGACTGACTCCCAACGAAGGAGACACTGAAAGCTTTTCGATACCTTGCCATCCTGCGATCGTGTAATTGACGTTGAGATTCGTGGCCCACATGTCGGAACCGTCTTGCGGGATCAAAAGATTTAGAGCAGGAATGTCGACTCCCGCACTGGCTTTATTGAAGTTATACGCCGTACCAAGATTAATCATTAACATATTGTCCCCCAGTAGGGACATTCTGGACAAAGCCACGGTAGGGGTATCAGTATATACGGATACCTCGTTCGTCCGAAAATTAATTGCTCTGCTTTTCCCATAACCGAGGTTGAGGCTCCACTGCTCCGACAACGGAACGTTGAAGCTGAGATTAGCGGATTGTGAATCGACGTCGTAGCCGTCGTTTCTGAATTTATGGCCGTAATGTTTTCCGGGATCGTTCCAAATCCTCATGTGCATAGCCATTAAGGAAGGAGTGATCAATTGATCCATTACTCGTAATTGACCCAAGCCTACGTTCACCGATAATCCATTTTCCCACAAGGTGATATCTTTCGTCTGGACGTTCCTAACCTTTAGGGGATTCGAAGAGTAGTAATAGCGAGTGTTGTAATTAGCGCTTACCGAAATTTGCGACCCTTCTTCGACCTGTACCAGACGTTGAATACCCATACCGGTGGAATCCCCGCCTATGCTTTCCGTCAAAGTTTCGTTGTTTTCTCCCCCTGAAGCTACGGAATCGCTGGCATTGGCGTCCTTCGCTGGTGCATTCGAATCACCGTTGGATGCCGGTTCAACCTTTGAATCGGTCTGAAAGGCCCAAGCGCAAACCAAGGGTAAGAAGAGAAGTGCAATAAATTTGTATAAGTTCACTTTAGCTTGAGATCAAATGACAATCTTCCGTGGAGTCAAGAATAGGGAAGACAAGCACTTTTAGCGAAAACACCTGTTTCGTTGCTTAAAACACGGGACAAGTAAATCACTTGCCTTGGATATGAACGTTGCTTCCGTGTTGGTCGAACGCAGCTCTACTGTTCAGCAATTGCTGGTTATATTGAACGTTCTTCAAGAAATTGACGCGACCAGGCTGTTGGTTTTCGGATCCAAAGGTCGGATACTTTCCATCCAAAGGCCCGTAAAGACTTTTCAAGAACACTTCGGATCCACCAGGGAAGGATACGTTCTGCAGGTTAATCGTAATGGCCTCCATATGAATTTGGCGTACCGCGCTTGAGAACTGAAGCCCATCGATGGCCAATTCGTTGTAGGCTTGAAGATGGATCTCGTCTAGACCCGTACCTCTGGTTTTCAATTCACTGTTATTGATGACCAAATCTTCGAGGCTATGCAGGCTGACTTCAGAATCGGCTTCCAGGCTGACGTTGATGATCTCCAAGGTATCGGCAGAAGCCATCCCTATTTGATCTCCATCAAATTGGATGGAAGTACCAGGTTCCAAGACGATAGATCCGGCGGAAAGAAAGCCTACCATCGTTGTGGAACGATCGATTAATTCGTTGGTAGCCTTGAATACGAGATTTCCGGAAAGGGTAAGCTTGTCATGAGCTGAGATACCAAACAAATCATTACCGATTCCATAAGCATCTCCCAATTCATAGACACCGGAACCGAGTGTGACCTCACGACCAGTGAGGAAGTTGAAGTTCTCGTTGGCGGGAGTTCCGTCGTCTTCGGTACTGACCTCCAGGTATACGTTTTCAACAGCTGCATAAAAACTGTTTGAAAAGACATCGTTCTTGTTGATCACGTCGCTCGCGGAAATAGTTCCACCTGTCAACGCTTGGTCGTTGAGGATCGCTAGTCCCGTAAATTCCTCGGAGAGGTTTGAAGTCTCGGGGGTGCTTTCAGGCAAGGAAGTTGGGGCCACCAAATCAGAGGCTCCTGCTTTAATATCCTCAAGGATCACTTTAAGCTCCGCTTCCTGAAGTCCTAATGATTGGAGTTCCTTAATCAACTCCGCTTGAACTTTGGCAGCTTCGGCTGCAGCTGCGGCATCAACGTTCTCACCCTCGGTCGGCTTGAGAGCTTCAACTAGGGTGGGATTCTCTTCGACCACGGCGACAAGGCTAGAATCAGCGGCAAATTGATCCACAAGTTCAGCATTATCCAGCACGGTGTCCATCTTTTGAGAGAGATCCACGGATTCTCCGCCTTCAAACTCTTTGGCCAATTCGAGGAATTTGTCCGCCTTGTCCGCGTTTTCGATGATCTTGTCGAGTTGAGCGGCATCGCCTCCAAGTTTGTCTTTGAGTTCTTTCATCTCGTTCGCCTTGTCGGCATTTTGAACGAGATTTTGAACTTTCGTCGCATCATTGCCTGCTGACTCGAGAATTTCCACCAATGCATCCGCCTCGCCCGCATTTTCAAAAACGGCATCCAAGCTTTTCGCATCCAATCCCGCCTTGTCGGCCGCTGCAACTACTTCGATCAAGTTGTCGGCATTCGATGAATTGTTAGCGAAATCATCTTTTTTCTCAATCAAGGTTTCCTTGTTCTTTCTGATTGAACCCAAGGTTTCGGACTCCATCTGTTCACCTTCCTTGAACATGTTGGCGATTTCCTTACCAGCAGTTTCACCTACTGCCTCGACCACTTCGACCAGCGCCACGACGTCTTCCAAATCCTCACCCGCGAGGTCCTCGTTGAAGGTCACTGCAGCCAGTATCTTCTCAGCGTCTTCTGCACTTTCGGCTTCAATGCCTTTTTCACGAGAAAGTTTCTTTTCGACGTCCACTTCATTCAATACTTCAGTGTCGACTTCTGGAGCGGCTTCTGGAGGAGCTTCAGTCGCTGCTTCATTACCTCCACCCTCGTCGGGGCCACCATCATCGGTGCCGGCAGGAGCGTCGGGGTTGTCGTCCGGAGCGTCGGGGTTGTCGTCCGGGGCGTCGGGGTTGTCGTCCGGGGCGTCGGGGTTGTCGTCCGGAGCGTCGGGGTTGTCGTCCGGGGAGTCAGGA
>CEVA01243636.1_pt1 | contig 16651 bp, 13 predicted proteins | sample 361521 | NCBI WGS metagenome assembly CEVA01 (sample SAMEA2622823, study PRJEB7988) | marine metagenome | isolation source: saline water (ENVO:00002010), including
CCCCGCCGTTAACGGGCATCCTACCGAGTGGAGCTCGGACTTTCCTCTAGACCTTTCTCGAAAGAATGTCTAGCGATTGTCTATCTACCTCAATCTCATTTGGAATTCTATCATTTTCTCAATTCCTGCCTATGTCAATATGGAAATCAGAGGCTTAATTTTGTTAAATAATTATTTTTATGGATCTGTCTTTGACTCGGATCTCTTCTAGATATTCATTGAGAAATGCTTGCTGGGATTGAAAGTCTTGAGAATCCCAGCTATTTAAGAATATGTCGACGTTTTTAGTATCCACACTGAGAAATGCTTGTGCTCTACTGGCATCTAGATCATCTAAATACAATGCTAATCTCTGTAGAACCGATTTTCCAATTGCGGTCTTTTTAAAGAAGTCAACGAATCGTTTCTCAGCCTGAGCGACTTTTCGTAGCCTTGATTCGGTAGCTTTCATTCTTTTAGAATCTCCAGCCTCCCCAGTCATATTAGCCTTGAGATTATCTAGGAAAGGTGGAGCTATTATGGTCTGTAGGACCTTGGATTCAAGTTTCTGTGTAGGCCAAGTGTGATAGCCACATGTTTCCTGATTATTTTTGGATTGGCATTTATAATATCTGTACTTGTTACTTGATTTTGCGCCTGACTGCGAATGCCAACTTTGTTTGGTTGACACTCCGACCATTGTGTTTCCGCAATATCCACATTTGCATAAGCCTGAAAGTAAGTATGGTTCACTTTTTATAAACGCTTTGTAATGCCTTCTAGATCGTGTTTTATCTTGAGCCAACCTGAATAGATGTGAATCAATTATCGAATCGTGATTATTGGTTAGTCTGAGCCCAAATCTAGAGTACGTTCCAATACAGGTTGTGTTTTTCAATATGTCTCTTAAAGTTACGATATTCCAGTCTTTTCCAGAACGTGTTTTGATCTCTTTGTTGTTAAGTTTCTGTGCGATTTTACGTAGACCTAGATCGGAATTTACATATAGATCAAAGATCTCTCTAACGACATTTGATTCATTTTCTTCCGGAGTTAAATTGCCCTGATTATTTATTTGGTAACCATAGGGTGGTTTACCAAGTGCTTTGCCAGATATCGCGAGTTCCTTCATTGCTGAACGGATGTTTTTACTTTTATTCAGGGAAACTCCGGGAGCAGGGATGTAGGCTATGGAGTTTTGTAGAAAATCTGGATACTCTTCGTCAAGGCAAATTATTTCACATTGTAAAGATGCCACTTCAATCGCTATTCTCGCAGCCTCCTCAAGTTCTTTAGCTACATGCCTGCTGTCAGGTATTACTATCAAAAAACCTGATTTAAAAGCTTTGACTTTATTTAGAATATTACTGAAACATTTATTAGGTTCATTACTAATTTCATTGTCCAAATAGACTGAATGTACAACATGTTTATTATTTCGTGCGAAATGATTCAACTGCGCGTTAAAATTGTCTTCGTTCCAAGTAAAGGTGTCTGAATATGATGTTTTGCAGAAACCAATAATTCGCATCCTTAGGGTCTCATCAAAAGGATTCTTCTACATGAATTGCAGTAAACAAACTCTGATCCGGACTTTAATTTTTGAATCATTTGGGTGGGGACGCTTATACGACACGTTGAACACCTGTTGCTTTCTACGGAAGAGACGGCTATCCCGTCCCTGCTTTCCTTGAGGTTGTCGTATATCCTTAGAGTCTCTGATGACAATAATTCTCTAGTCATGTTTCGTAGAGGAGTGTTTTTATCTATAACGGAAGAGAGTTCGTTGATTTCTGATTGAAGTTCCTTGGTTAATTTCCCATATTGTTCCATTTCCCGCTCATAATTAGAAGTTGCTTTCTTTAGCCCGTTTTCATATTTATCTAATTCTTCCATCTGTATTAGTAGGTTTTCTTCTGTGTTATCGATTTGAGATGTGAGATTTCTTATCTCATCTTCAAAAGCAGACAATTCTCTAGGATTATTAATTGTCCCGCTATATATTTTCTGGGTGATTTCGGATTTTCTGTCTTCCAATCTCTGAGTTTCATTTTCTGTATCTTTATGAAGTTTCATGGCCTTTTTATGCCCATGTTCCACAGCTTTCAGGATTTTTGAGCTTTTCTCTAATTCACTTTTATCGTTAAGTATGATGCGAATATCTGCCAAGCGGCGCGTTGCAACATCTATATCTGTGTCTAGTGATTGTAGGTGGAAAAGATCTGAAGAATTATCCATATGCACGTAGTTTACTATGCTTCCTTTTAGCTCAACTTTAACTCAGACCGCATGCTTTTGTCAGTAAAATTCAGATCTGAAATAAGTCTAGGTCTAGAAATATAGTAAATTATTGACTGGAGCGCATCACTTTAGTTGTGTACACTGGTTTTGCCTACCCATGAGGTCGAATATTGGAGTAAGTGGATTTGAAAGTGAATAAGTTTCTGACACGTGAATTTCCCAAAACTAAAATAGTTTGTACATTAGGTCCTGCATCAGACAGCGAGGAACAACTCGTGGAATTGGTAAAAGCAGGTATGAGTGTTGCCAGACTTAATATGTCTCATGGGGATTTAGATACGCATATTAAGGTGTTAAATAGGGTGAGAAAAGTATCTTTGGAATTGGAAATTCCTGTCGGTGTGATGGTTGATGTGCCTGGGGCTAAGTATCGGACCGGGCCATTGGCACCTGGTGCCGTTCAACTACAAGACGGGGATGAAATTGTGCTGACAAGCCAAGATTTAATCGGATCTAGTGAAAAGGTTAGCGTTGCTCCTCCTGGAATTCATTTGGATGCTGTTGCAGGTACAAAAATTCTTGTTGATGATGGAAATATTGAGCTTCGCGCTATAGAAGTCAAAGACCTTGATGTTATGTGCAAAGTGGTACGTGGAGGCAGGCTAACGGAGAGAAGAGGTGTTGTTACTCCTGGTATCTCACCATCTCAAAAATTTCCCGACACAAAAGCGGTTGAATGTTTAAAGTTTGCAGCTGAATACAATGCTGATTTTGTTGCTTTATCTAATGTGACTAGACGCGAAGAAATATGGAAAGCTAGATCTATACTTAGAGAAAACGGTATGAAAGACCCGATGATAATTTCAAAGGTAGAGCGCGCGGAGGCAATAGATAACCTGTCCGAGGTAGTTGACGCAAGCGATGCCTTGATGGTTGCTAGAGGAGATATGGGGGTTGAAGTACCTTTGCCATTGGTGCCAGTGATACAGAAAGATTTGATCAAACGAAGTAACGCTGCCGGTAAGCCAGTTATAACCGCCACCCAGATGCTTGAGTCAATGATAGAGTCATCTTCTCCTACCCGTGCAGAAGTTACGGATGTTGCTAATGCAGTATTTGATGGATCTGACGCTATTATGCTTTCCGGTGAAACTTCTGTTGGTAAATTTCCTGTAGCGGCGGTTGCTGTGATGGCGGCTACAGCGTTAGAGGCAGAGAAGGCACTTCCTTACGAATCCATGATCGCAGAGCGAGCCAAAAGTCTTGAAAATAAGACGGATGATGCCATAGGATTTGCAGCGTGTCAGACTTCAAATCAACTCAACTCCTCCTTAATTGTGGCTTTTACAGAGTCTGGAAGGTCTGCAGGGAGGGTTTCACGATATCGTCCTAAGGCTAAGATATTAGCCTTAACTGAATGGACTGACATACAACGGAGGCTAACATTGCGATGGGGAGTGGTACCGGTCATAGTTAGCGGTTTAGAAAGCGTAGAAGATTTTTTCTCAATCGGCCAGAAAAAATCCCAAGAATTTTTGGAAGCAAATGATGGAGGTACTGTTGTTCTCGTAGCTGGAACTCCGTTAGGTGAAGTGGGGTCGACCAATATGCTGCGAGTTTTGCAGCTAGATTAAAAAGATTCTCATGAAAGGAACTTTTCATGTTGAAAATGTATGATACTTTGGCAAGAGAAAAATCGCCCATAACCCCGCACACTCCTGGGCGATACACCATATACACCTGTGGCCCAACTGTTTACCGAGATGCTCATATTGGTAATTTACGTTCTTACCTGATGGCCGATTGGATGAGAAGGGTTCTAATTAAGTTAGGAAATGAAGTAGTTCATATCAAGAATATTACAGATGTAGGTCATATGCGACAAGAAGTTCTTGAACAGGGTGAAGACAAGGTGATTGCCGCCGCAATTGCCGAAGGTAAAACTCCAGCAGAAATAGCACAGTTTTACACGGAGAGGTTTTTGCAGGATGAAAAAACATTAAATATTTTGCCTGCAAATGTATTCCCTAAAGCCACAGATCACATCAATGAAATGATAACTATAACTGAAACCCTTATAGCTAAGAATCTTGCATATGAAATAAATGGGAATGTTTATTTTTCTGTAAGGAATTTTCCTAAATATGGACAGCTCTCTGGGAACATAAATGAATCCCAATTGCAAGAAGCGGTTAGAGTGGAATCCGATCCTAACAAGAGAGATCCAAGAGACTTTACTTTGTGGAAACTGGCTGAAGATGGAAGGTCTTTAAAATGGCCTAGTCCTTGGGGAGACGGGTTTCCAGGATGGCATATAGAGTGCTCAGCAATGTCTATTAAGTATATTGGGAAAAAAATAGATATTCATACCGGTGGCGTTGACAATATCTTTCCTCACCATGAAGGTGAAATAGCACAAAGTGAGGGCTACACAGGTGAGAAGGTTGTTGGTCATTGGGTTCATGGACAACATTTGTTGGCTGACGGCGTCAAAATGGCTAAGTCAGCAAAAAATGCCTATATCATCAGTGAAATAGCTGATCGCGATATAGACCCCATGGCTTTTCGATATCTTTGTATGACTGCCCGATATAGGACAAGAATAAATTTCACTTTTACTTCTCTAAAGGCCTCAGAGAAAGCTCTACATAGATTGAGAAGGATTTTTGTTCAAAGTAAAAGAAATGCAGGTACTGAGTTGCCGGTTTCTGACACTGTTAATGCTTGGGAAACACTGTTTCTACAAGCAGTGTGTGATGACTTAGATATGCCCAAAGCATTGGATATAGTTTGGAGATTGGCGGAATCAAACATATCTGCAGGTTCTAAATTACAGTTGTTGCTTTCTTTCGACGAGGTTCTTGGGCTAGGTTTGGCAGATACTCAGGATATGTTCATATTAGGATCTGGGATTTCAAGCATGATCTTAGAGAGGTCGGATTCAAGGGCTGCTGAGGCCTTTAATAAAGCCGATTCTTTGAGGGAGGAAATTTCTCGAAACGGGTATGTTGTGAACGACCAAGTTGCAGGCTCTACTGTAAGGCTGAAGGACAGCTCTGAGATTAGGTCTGATAAGTGGGATGCGATTTCATCTTCAGCAGAAATAGGATCTCTCATAGGAAACAAGAGTACGTTTGATTTCACTTTCGGGATAGTTGCTAATGGTTACTCACAAGATATCGAACGTTGTGTCGGATCGGTTAATAAATTTGAAAGCATCACCAGTCATGAAATAATTATATTAGACAATGGATCTGTAGATGGCACTGGGGAAATTATAGAGGATTTGGCTAGTAATTCTGAAAATATAAATGTCATACACGCCGATCACGTCTTGGGCGATGGTTCTGCGAAAAACGTTTTGATTAAAAGTTCATTAGGAAAAGTTTTCGTACTGTTAGACCCAAGCGTAGAGTTCCTAGGCCCTGTTTCTGCCTCTTTGGCAGGTATTCTTTCGGATTCAAATGTTGGAATTGCAGGATATGCTGGTTTGAGAACCCCTGATTTATTACATTTTCACGACGGAGAAGGAGAATCAGGTGAAATGGATGCTATGCAGGCATATTGTTTTGCTTTTCGTAGGAATGATATTGAGAAAGTTGGATTAATGAGAGAATCCTTTAGATTTTATAGAAATTTAGATTTAGATTTCAGTTTTCAATTTAAAAATGAAGGTTTTAAGATTGTCGCAGATCAATCCTTGCCTATAAAGTTACATGAACACAGGGGTTGGACCGAGTTATCTGACGGAGAGCGTGATGAACTTAGCAAGAAAAACTATGGCAGATTTTTGAAAAAATGGAGAAATAGGTCAGATCTTTTAATCGCCTCTCAATAATATATGATGCACATGGTTTGTTTACTAATGTATATTTAAAGTTTTTCTAATTTCGTTGTCGAGGTTGATAGTTTGGATTATTCTGTTTGGATGCTCTGGGTTCAATTGTCCTTGTCCGCTGCAATCATATTAATTGCAGCCACTCAGTTAACAAAAAATGCAGACGTTATTGCATTTAAAACCGGTTTAGGGCGCTCATTTGTCGGCGTAGTACTGCTGGCAACTGCTACATCTTTACCTGAAGTGGGAACGGGGGTCAGCGCTGTGACCTTGATAGGGGGAACTGACGGTGCGAATTTGGCTGCTGGAGATGCTTTCGGCAGTAATTTGTTTAATCTTCTAATAATAGGGATTATTGATTTGCTGTGGAGGAATGGGTCTATATTTTCCGGACTTGGGATAAGAGTGGCATTAGTTGGAGTGTTAGGAGTATTGGTTATAGGGGGCGCGGCTTCTGCAATGTTGATCCATTCTCATACAGACTTCATGTCGAACATGATAATTAGTCCTATGTCAGTCATAGTGTTGTTAGTATTCTTAGCAGCTTTATTCACCATTTACAGGGAAGAGAAATATTCTGTGGACGAAGAATCGAATGTTAACTACAGTGATGAAAGTCTTTCCAAAGCCTTTATTGTTTATGGAATAGCCGCGTTAGTCGTTGTTGGATCCGCAATTTGGCTGGCACAAACTGGTGATGCTTTGGCGGATGAAATGGGTTGGGGTAAGAGTTTCGTAGGTACACAGTTCTTAGCTTTGAGTACCTCTCTTCCGGAATTGGCTGCTTCAGTTGCTGCTATTCGAATTATGGCACCGGAATTGGCTATTACAAATGTTCTAGGTAGTAATTTGTTCAATATGGGCTTTGTCCTCTTCTTGGATGATTTAGCTTATACAGAAGGCCCTATTTGGACCGCAGTTTCTTCAATACATGTATTCACAGCTATGTTAGCGATGATTATGACGATGATAGTTTTGATTCCGATGACAAGTAAATCTAAATTGTCATTCGGTCGGGTTATAACTCTAGAATCTATATTGCTAATTGGGCTGTATGTTGTAGGAAGTGTGCTTGTTTTTGCTAGCGGTGGCCATTGAGAATATTTGATGATAAATTGTCCCCAATATTAACAACATTAAGGAGTTCGTATGTTTTTCGAATTGCGTGAATACAGAACCTTGCCTGGTCAAAGGGAAAACTGGGTTGAATTTATGGAAAATACCATAATCCCATTCCAAGTATCAAAAGGTATGGTGATTTTAGGAAGCTTTACTGGCGAAGAAGAAGAAGATCTATACATTTGGATAAGACGTTTTGAATCTGAAGAAGAAAGAATCCGTTTGTATGAAGCTGTCTATGAGAGCGACACCTGGGTTAATGAAATTGGACCCAAAATCCCAGAGATGATGGATAGATCCAAGATTGTGGTTCGCAGAATTGAGGCAAGTGGAAAGTCTGTCATACAGTAAAACTAAAACGCTTTGAGACTAGGACGATTAAATGGACCTGTTCTATTTAAGGATGTCACCGTATTTGATGGTGAAGCACTGAACTGTCACTGGTCAGTGATGACCGAAAATGGGAAAGTCACATTTCAAGGATCTAATGAAAATTTTGGCGAAGTGAAAGCTACGGTCATTGATTGCCGTGGGTTCTCTTTAATACCATCATTTAAGGATTCCCATTTACATCTTTTAGGCAACGCGGCCAGGTTAACGGGAAAAGATATAGCGTCGTCTGTTTTTAATGATATTCCGGAGGTCCTTGGAGAGTTAAAGAAGACAAAAGATGAAATGTTTTTTGGTGGATGGTTGAGATGTTATGGCTACGATGACTCCCAAATAAAATCTGGTCGGGCATTAACTCGATGGGATTTGGACCAGATTTATCCGGATTCCCCGGTCATTATATATTCAAGCTCTGGCCATTCGGCCCTCATCAATTCACGTGGGTTAGCTAAACTTTCCATCTCTGAATGTTCAGATGAACCCAACGGTATTACTTTTGATAGAGATTTAGAGACTGGCAATTTGAATGGTGTCATTCTAGAAGGTAATTCATATATTGAAAATTATCTTCCCAAAATAAGTAATGAGAGACTGAGAAATAATTTGAAGTATTCTTTTCAGCAGTTTCTAAGCAGAGGTGTCACGCAGGTTACTGACGCAACAGAAAGTAATGATGTTGATAGACTCAATTTCTTAAGTACCGAACTTGATCGCCTTGAGGGTATGTTGGATGTTGAGTTCATGCCGGGATTAAATATGCTAGATGAGTTGGGCCATTTTAAAATATCTTATGGGTCAAATTACAATTCCCTGTCCATTGGACCAGTGAAGATTATGCTTTCTTCCTCTAGCGGGCGTTTTGTTCCGGAACCGCAAGATTTACTAGAGTTTGTAACTGAATGTCATGGTAGAGGGTATCCGGTTGCTATTCATGCTATAACAGAGAATGAAATAGATTTATGTTTGTCAATTTTTTCAAAATCAAGTTTGCGAGGTGATCGTATAGAGCATGCTTCAGAATTGAGAGATGATCAGATAAAAAAAATAGCAAAGTTAGGATTATGGATATCCACACAGCCAGGATTTATTTATCATAGGGGTGATCAGTACATTTCGAAATTAAATGGGTTGGATCTAAATTTATTGTACCGTTTGAGATCTTTGGAAATATCAGGGGTCAATGTGGGCGGTTCTTCCGACGCCCCAGTCACTGTTGCCGACCCAATAAATTCAATATACGCTTCAATGACCAGGCAGACTTCTGGTAAACAGGTGTTAAACGAAGATGAATCTCTAAACATTATTCAATCTTTAAAAATGTTCACCGTAAATAACTCGACTATAAGTGCCGGAAGACAAAAGTTGTCCGGCGTATCAACCGGGGATACACTTGATGCCGTTATTCTTAATAATGATATCAGTTCTTTAAGGGCTGAGGACTTTAAAGATATAAATGTATTCGCCACGGTGAAAAATGGTGAAATCAAATACGTTGCGGAAGTAGAGGCTTAAACGATTCTGCTCGTTATAAATTCTGACAATTCCTCTAAGGAGTTTCGTACTTTTGTATTCGGTAATAACTTCAACTGTTCTTTGGCTTCTGACACCATTTTGGCGGCGTAAGTGTAGCACCTCTCCACTGAATTTGATTTATCAATAAGCTTTATTATTTCAGCATGCAGCTCGGTATTTGAGCGGTCTGAGAAAAAACCGTTAACTAGAGACTTGATCTGAACATTTTCGGACCCGTAAATGACTGGAAGAGTGACAATTCCGTTTAACAGATCACTTCCCACTGGTTTCCCTAGGACTCTTTCATCACCCTGGAAGTCAAAAATGTCATCTATTACTTGAAATGCAATACCGAGTTTGTAACTGAAAGTTTTTAAAGCGGAAACATTATTTTCTGAAATCCCACTCAGGATGCCGCCAGATTCACCCGCTGTAGAAAATAAGGAGCCCGTTTTTAGATATATTCGCTCAAGATAATTTTTCATGCTAAAGTCGGGTTTAAAAGCGACTGACATTTCCAGGAGTTCTCCTCTGGATAACTCCATTATAGTTTCAGAAAACCTTCTTATAACCCTCACATTTTTAGTGTCGCACACATATGTTGCTGATGCGGCGAAAATATAATCTCCTAGTAAGACTGCTGTATGTTGACCCCAGTTACTACTGACAGTGATTCTCCCTCGCCGGGTTTTTGCTTCGTCTACAGTGTCATCATGGACCAAAGTGGCGATATGAAGCATCTCAACAGCTGTGGCCATCCTTATTACATTTTCTCTGTTCGAGGAACTGAAACCTCCTGAGAGGAGTGTCAACAGCGGTCTGGTTCGTTTGCCTTTGGAATCAAATACGTGCATAAGTAATGTACTTAAATGTTCAGCCTCTGAACTGCTGGTGAAAGCTTTTAGTTGTTTTTCAACTTCATCCATATCATTTCGGACGGTGTCAAATATAGAATTTAACCGCATTCGTGAGCCTAAAGGGATTCGAGTCTGTTGATTTCTTTGTCAGCAACATCAGCATCCAGTTTTACGAACAAAGGCGCTATACCCCCTATCTTATTATGTGAATTCAGGATAGAAGGTGACCAGTTCCAACCTTGAGAACTGATGGGATCTTTAAATCCAAGCATTTCGTTTAATTTTTCTGTACTGAATGGGATAAAGGGATTCAATGAAATTTTTAAAGCGTTCAAAACATTGAGACAATGATGGAGCGTGTTTCCGGCATGATCTGAGTTGTTCTTAAATTCTTTCCATGGAGCTTTCTCATCAATATATTTATTCGTTTCTTGTGCTAATGCCATGGACAGATCTAGCGCCTTTCGAAAGTGACAATTGCTGATCTCTTCTGCAACGTTTGAAAGAGTTGTGTCACAGAGGGTCATTAAACCGATATCTTTGTCATTAACGCCAACAGCATCTGGGATTACGCCATCAAAGTATCTTTGAGTCATCGATAAAACTCTATGAGCTAGGTTTCCAAATGTTGCCACTAGTTCGTCATTATTTCGCCTCACATATTCACTCCACGAGAAGTTTGAATCACTGCTCTCAGGCATGATAGAGGACAGAGCGTACCTAAGTGGGTCTGGGTCGTAACGACTAAGATAGTCGCCTAGATTGACGGCCCAATTTCTACTGGTCGACATTTGCTTTTGTTCCATGTTTACATATTCATTGGCTGGCACGTCATAAGGCAAATTTAATCCTTGGTATCCCATCAGCATCGCAGGCCATATAACGGTATGGAATGGAATGTTGTCCTTACCCATGAAGTAATAAGATTTCGAATCTCCAGACCAGAATGTTTTCCAGGATTGGTCGTCATCCGAGCCTGCAGCCCATTCGATTGAAGCGGACAAATAGCCGATGACAGCTTCAAACCAAACATATATGCGTTTGTTCTCATATCCTTCCAAAGGTACTGGGATTCCCCATGATATGTCCCTTGTTATCGGACGATCCTTTAAACCGCCCTCTAAAAATCCTGTTGTGAAATTCTTTACATTGGGCTTCCAGTGTTCCTGTTTCCTGACCCATTTGAGTAAATCTTTTTCAAAATGACTTAATCTTAAAAAGAAATGCTCTGTGTTTTTGAAAACAGGCGTCTCATCGCAATCTTTGTGCTTGATGTTTATTAGATCTTTAGGGTCTAGGGTATATCCACAGTTGTCACATTGATCTCCCCTGGCTCCATTAAAATTACAATGGGGACATTCGCCCTCAACGTACCGGTCTGCTAGGAATCTGTTGTGATGTTCACAGAAAGGCTGCGACATTGAATCTTTGTATATAAGATCGTTTTTGTACAAATGACTAAATATGTCTTGAGAGATCTTTTCATGGTTTTTTGTATGCGTTGATGTGAATAGATCGAAATTGATGCCTAATTTTGACCAGTCAGATAAAAATTCTTGTTGATATTTTTCAGCAACTTCTTCCGGCGTAACACCTAAAGTTTCTGCTGTTATTGTTACAGGGGTACCGTGAGCATCACTTCCAGAAACCATTATTACAGTATTACCAATTAGGCGATGAAATCGGGCGAATATATCCGCTGGTAAGTAACATCCGGCAACGTGTCCTATATGGATCGAGCCGTTTGCGTATGGCCACGCTGTACAGACCAAAATGTTTTCAGACATTAAACCTCATATAAATTAAGCTTTTCGAAGGTCAAATTTTAGCATAATGAGTTTCTTTGAGAATTCCGTTAAATGTTATCTAAAACGATTCTGTAAGCTTGGCTGTTAGTTTTACCAGTCAATTTTGAAATTTCCTTTGCTGCCTCTTTCACGCCAAGACCATCAGACCTAAATTCTTTTACAAGTTTCTTAAAATCTTTACACGAAAACACTGGTTTGGAAGGTTCTTCCGGTTTGATTAGAATCGTAAATTCTCCTTTGGGCTCAATGAAGTATTTCAAGGCAGATTTGACGGTACCTATAAATCTTTCCTCGTGAAATTTGGTTAATTCTCGCCCGATCAATATTTCACGGTTCTCGGAAATGGACGCTATATTAGTCAGAAGTCTGCGTAATCTCTTCGGAGATTCGTAAAAAACACAATTGGATTCCATTGTGTTGCAAACGCTCAGGATTTTGGCTATTTCACTTTGAGTTTGTGGGCAAAAACCATGAAAATAAGTTTTATGGGTATTAAAAGGGGATATGGACATAATAGCAGTCAGTGAGGATGGCCCAGGGATGGTTATGATTTCAATACCGTTTTTATCTGCCGCTTGAATGAGTTCTCGACCTGGATCACTGACTCCAGGGGATCCAGCGTCCGTAGTGAGTGCAATGTCCTTAGTTTTCATTTCAAGAAGTAGTTTAGGGGTTCTTATTGCAGCGTTATGAGCGTTGAAACTAATTTGCGGCGTATCTATACCGAATTTTGATAATAATTTCCCCGTGACTCTGGTATCTTCTGCGGCTATCAAATCTACTTTTTTAAGTGTTGTTAAGGCTCTCGAGGAGATATCTTCGAGATTGCCAATAGGCGTCGCCACAATAAAGAGTTTTGTCATTTAATCACTTTTTGGTTTATATTTTAGATTTTGTATCATTGCTCTTATAGATAGAAAGTAGCATTGCTATTAATGTTAAGGTACACAGAATTTGGAAAGTTGATTGCATTCCTGATAAGAAAGCAGAGAAAACCTTCGAATCAGTAGCGTAAGTTACCACCGTAAGGTCAGGCTCTTGACCTAGAGAACCCATTACAGATGTAACAATTAATGTAGATAATGGTATAGAGAGCAAATTGCCACCATTTCTTACGAGATTTATGAAGCTTATGACTGCTCCGTAATTTTGGTTGTTTGTTACGCTTAGGGTAGCGCTGTTGTTTGGGCCGTAGAAGGAACCCATCCCTCCGCTGACTGGAATTACACCTAGGTAGGGTATCCATCGAGGACTATCTTCGTTTATCGTTGACAATATCAATAGCCCACAACTGCAAAATAAAAGACCTCCAACTGTAAATCGCCGCCAGCCAAAGACATCTGAAAGCTTACCCGATATAGGACTTAAAGTAGCCATTGAGATCGAAGCTGGTATAAAAATCAATCCTATTTGTTCTGGTGGATATTTTGCAATGTATTTAAGATAGAACGGAAGTAAAAACCAAATTGAAGACATTCCGAGGAAACAGAACAAATTTGAGGCAATCGAAAATGAAAATAAAGGCTTTAAAAATAATCTAACTTCAAGTACAGGGTACTGGGAAATTGAAGATTCCTTTATAAATGCCAATAGGAAAATACCGGCCGCGATAAGAATTGGGAAGGTGTAAATTGACAACCACCCTATAACTGGCACTAGAGTTAGTCCTACTAGGATAGCAATCAAAAATCCTATACAGAGAAAAGCCCCTAGCCAATCAAATTTTTCTTGCCGTTTTGGTTTTTTATGAGGGTCCAATATTATCCAAGCTAAAATTGTCGAAATAGCTGCCAATACAGCAGTAGTCAGAAAAACAGCACGCCAACCGAATAACGCGGTAATTCCACCTCCTATTGCTGGTCCAGCCACATTGCCTATCCCCACAAAAATCAAGGTTAATCCTATTGCTTTCCCTCTATTACCTTCACCAAATGCTTCCACTACTATAGCCATTGCGATTCCTTGGATCATCGCAGCACCTAAACCTTGAATTGATCTAGATATGAACATCATCTCCAAAGAGGTGGAAAATGAACATAAAATATCTCCAGAAATGAAAATAATTAACCCATAAATGACAGTTTTTTTCTTTCCAATTATGTCTCCCAATCTCCCCATCGGTAACATGAGAGAGGTTACTACGACCAAATACGTAATCTGGACCCACTGAATCGTGGGTAAGTCTGCTTGGAAATATTCACCGATATCAGGCAATATTACATTTGATGCGCCTCGATCTGCGGCCGTGGCGAGTATAGACAAAGCGGCCGCTATATATGCAAGCCAAGCGTAATGGCGCGCCTTAAATGAGTTTATCGATTTGTATGACATAAAATGAATAAATGAATCATACACTTAAAAACTAACTTGGTTAAAATTTAATGTTTGATGTCGTGTTAACTTCGGATAAGTTTTAATTCAAGTGAATTTTTTTATTACAAAGGAGTAGAAATGTTTTTAGTTAGAAGAATATGCAAGGTTGAAAGAAAAGATTCTTGGCAAGTAGCAAAGCTGTTAGAAACCATATGTGGAGCATATGAAAAAGAAACAGGTAGGAGCAAAGCCACAATTTATATTGCAGGTGCAGGAACTCCCGCTCAAGAAATAGCCGTTTTTGCGGATTGGGAGCAAGAAACAATTGAAGCTAACAGGGCCCCTAACGTTCCAAGTACTGTCCATGAAGCGAATGTTGAGCTTTTTTCCTTAGTTAAATCTTACGAGATTGAATTTTTTGAAATTGCCACATCGGAGAAAATATTGGAAAGAACCTCTTAATTTTTACTAACCCAATTGCTCTCTTCTTATGTTGTCAAGTCGTTCTCTGTTTGATTCAGATAAGATGTCATAAGGGTCACCTTTTTGAAGGATAGCTCCTGAGAAGTCTGGAGGGCGTTTCTCTAGAAATGCTCTTCTTCCTTCTTCTCCATCTGAACTCAACTGTGTGAGCAAAGAGTTCATCAGGGTTTGCACCCGCCAGGCTTCCGTGATTGGTATATCGCGAAATCGTATAATAAATTCCTTCATCATTCTGACTGCCAGTGGTGGCATTTTAACGATGCTAGAAGCTACATCCTCTGCCCGTTCCATCAATTTAGAATGTGGTACTACTTCATTAATCAAATTCATACGTAAAGCTTCTTGAGCGTCGAAAGGTTGATCAGTCAGTAATATTTTCATAGCGTCGGCATGCGAGACTTGGCGAGTTAGATAAGTAGCTCCAGGCCCGCTTCCAACCCAGCCCTGGCTCAGAAGGGCAAATTTAAAACGAGCGTGTTCAAGGGAAGCTATTCTAATGTCTGTTGAAGTCAGCATGAGATAAAAACCTGCTCCTGCTGCCCATCCGTTGATGGCTCCAATAACTGGCTTCCAAATTTGAGGATAGTGATCTCCTAAGCGACCGTCTGCTCCTATTCTAGCCCCGTTTACAGTCCCTGCTAGTGGCCAGAAAATATTTTCTGCCCTTATTCTTTCCCGCTCAGATTGGGTGATATCAGGTCTTGTGTCTAAGTTGTGCCCAGCACAGAAATGTCTATCACCTACACCGGTTAATATAATTGCCCTGACTTCTGGGTCTTCCCATATTTCTTTCCATATCTCACTGATTTCATTTGAGGTTTGTCGATCCAGTATGTTTGCTTTTGATGGATTGTTTATGGTTACGTAGCTAATCCCATTTTTCTTTTCATAATTCACGGCCATAATATTATTCGCCTTTAATAGATTATTTTCTGTTCAATCATTTGGTTTACAGTTGCGACATCTAAGCCTAAAAGTTCTTCATATATTGCCTTGTTTCCAGAACCCAATTTTGGTGCGGGTTTCATATTCATTGAATTTTCAACACCAAAATCCCATGGTAAAGAAGGAAGGACTACTTCTTTACTATCTATAGAAGTGTTTACCATAAAGCCTACATCATTTAGATATGGTTCCTCATACACCCTCGATATATCCAAAGAAGGTAAAGCTTCAATACCGACAGACTGAAGCTGTTCCATTACAGAATAGTCAGTTTGAGTTTTGGTCCATTTAGTTATAGTTGAATCAAGTTCCTTAGATATTGCTTTCCTGTTCTCAACTAAGTTGAGGCTCTCATTCTCGCTTAAATTTGCAGCTCCAATAATATGGCAAAGTTTTTTCCAACTTTCTGTATTTGTTATTCTTATTGCTACCCATTTGTCTTCACCAATACAGGGATAAAGACCGTGTGGATATTCAGTTTGAGATGAATTTCCGATAGGGCTGGGTAGTGTTTTGTTGATTTGATATTCAATCAGTGATGGAGATATAGAGGCCGTAAGACTCTCTGCCATGGAATAGTCAACAAAACTTCCATTGCCCGTTAAAATCCGATGATTTAAAGCTGCCATTAATATCATTGCTAATTCCATACCAACCCACGGATCTGCCCATAAGCCTCCTTTAATAGGTTCACTATTCCTGTTTTCAGACCCTGAAATAGTGTTCCAGCCTGTGTAGTGTTGCAAAAGGCTTCCGTAAGCGACAAAATCCTTATCTGGTCCACTGTGCCCCGTGCCTGCTGATGAAATCATGACCACGTCTGGTTTCCATTTTTTTACTACCTCATACCCATATCCCATGCGCTCAAACACGCCAGAGGCGAAATTTTCTATGACGACGTCAGCGGTCGAGATTAGATCAGAGGCTATTGCCTTCGATTCCTTTATTGAGAGGTTAAGTTCACAATACTGCTTAGATTGGTTATAGACTTCAAATGGGGGACCTGAGAGTGATGGGTCTGGCCTTCTTTTACTACCAACTTTTATGACTTCAGCCCCCATTAATGCCAGATGCCTTGTGGCTGTAGGTCCAGCTATAATCCAACTGAAATCTATGATTCTGACCCCATCTAATGGAAGCTTAATGTTGTTTTCTCCTATTGTCAT
>CEVA01040004.1_pt1 | contig 16637 bp, 16 predicted proteins | sample 361521 | NCBI WGS metagenome assembly CEVA01 (sample SAMEA2622823, study PRJEB7988) | marine metagenome | isolation source: saline water (ENVO:00002010), including
AAAAATGAAATAATGGAAAAAGGAAAATACCTACCAATGAAAGATGATACACGAGATTTACTACTAGATTTTTACAGAATACACAATGAAAAACTATTCAAATTAATTAACAAAAAGTTTGATTGGGAAAATTAGTATATAATTAATTAGTAAATTAGAAGTTTTTATTTATCCCATGAGAAATTATTGCCAATTAATGAAAATAATTCGTTATTGTAAGGTTTAAAAAATTCTAGTAAATCATTTCTTGTAGAAATATTCATTTCAGGATAAATTGCCTTTTTTTCTTTTTTAAATTCAGATAATGTGTGCCTAGGTAGTCCTAAGAAATTAAAAATTCCAGACATTGTTTCGTTAGGTTTTGATGAAAGTTGTTCGGTAGATAAAAAATATAATTGATCTTTAGAAAATGATGTTAACCAATTCTTTAATTGTAGAGAGTATAGACTTTTTATTAGATATGTTCTAGGTTCTGAGAAATTAAGGTTTTTTGTACCTTTATTGATGATTTGTTTTTCAATTTCAATAGTTTTTTCAAATGAAAGATCTTCTTTATTTTCTCTTTTTCCTAATTGATAGTTAGAATATGCACGATCAACAGGATTTCTAAAAATCATAATTATTTTGCAGTTAGGAATTAATTCTGAAATTCTTTTTATTGCATCCTTGTTCCAAAAATAAAATGGTGTGTCTTCACCAGTAAGACAAAAATTAGTTTTTTCCTGAACTAATTCCATCTGTTTTTTGGTAGGGAACATAGACTGATACCACATTGTGCCAAGTTGAAAGTTAGAATCAAAAAATCCTATCTCATCATAGGCTGCAGGTAAAACTGACGGATGATTACAGATGTAATTATACAACGAAGTCGTCCCGCTTCTCACTGTACCTGCAATAATAAAATTTGGAAGTACTCTTGATGAAGCAGTAATTCCAGACCAACCACGTTTAACAAATCTATGGAAAATAGGGCTAATTTTTTTGGGAATCATAATCTAATTCTTAATGTAGAAAAAATTAGAAATCTCATCATAATTGAAATTTTATTTAATGTATTGCGTAGTTCGATTTTCATTATCACTAAAAATTACTCCAACTGTTCTCAATAGAAAAATATCCTTAGATTCACAAAAATCAACTAATTTTTTTATGTAAATTGGAAATTTTTCAGGATTTTCGCCACTTTTAATAATTTTTGAGAAAAGATCATCATGATCTAGCATTACATATTTTTTTGATGCATCAAGTACTGAGACAATTTCATCGATATTATCAATTCCAGTAGGACTTTCAATTTTTGGAACTATATTGGTGGATTTAGGTATAGATTTTTTTAATTTTTCAATTTCATCTCCAGATTCAACATTTGAAATTGCAAAAAATTCTATTTGTGGATTTAATTTCAGTATTTTTTCTAACTCATCCATTCCATATTTATTATTTGGTGGTTTTATTCTTCCAACAGGTAAATCTAAAAAGATTTTTTTATCTTTATGTTTTTCAAGAATTTTATTTAGTTCATCCAAAGAATCACACCAAGCTAAATTGATTCGGAATACACAATCATCAGGAAAACCGATTTCATATTTTAGTGCATTTTGAGAGACGATGATCATTGTATAATGAAATAATCATTTTGGATAATTATAATAAAGATTACTATTTTAGGACAAATATTGAAATAAAAAAATTTTTTTATTAGTGAAGTTGATATATAAGGATTCAAAATTTACTTCATGAAAAGATCTTTAGGTTTTCGTGGGTGGTATTATTTTAGACAAGGTTATGGAACATACTTTGCATTCTTTTTAGCATCAATTAATGCTTTAACAATTACTTACTTTCTTGCTATAGAGAACTATCCTTCATTGCAAAAAATTTTTCCAACTTTTGAGATTTATGTTATTACCATAGTAGTGATTGGAGTTCCTTTATTGATGATTATAGGTTATGTGCATTACAAAAGAACCGCTGCATACAAATCTGAAACTTCAATTCTTTTTGAAAGTAATCCATACTCCCTTAGAAATATAGTTAATAATCAAATTAATTTACAAATAAACTTGGAATTGTTGAAAATGCTATCAAAATTATTATCCAATGAAAAATTAACTGAACTTGAATTAAAAGAAATAAGAGATCTAGAAAAAAAATTGAATGAGTTTACTAAGACACGAAAATTTGAAGAGAAACAGGATCTTTCTTATCTTGATAAGATGAGAAATAATAAACTCTAAACAATATTGAATCTAATAGTATATTACAAACATTACAATAAAAAATGAGTGACAGAGATTGAAGAAAATTATTTCAAAATTATATGTAAACATCTCAAGAAAATTAAGTAGAGGAAAAGGTTTAGGGAAAAAATACAGTATAGTTAATACCACAGTGAATAAAATTGAATCATCATTAAAATCAGATACAGCAGAAGTTTGGGCTGGAAAAATGTTTCTCCATCCTAATGATGGATTAAAGCTATCAATTAGAGGATTTCATGATGAAGAGGAAGCAATGATGGTTAAAAATAATATTAAAAGAGATGAGATAGTTGTAGACTTAGGCGCTCATATAGGCTATTATACATTAATGATGGCTAAACTCGTTGGACAAAATGGAAAAGTTTTTGCATTTGAGCCAGAACCAAGAAATTTGAAGTTATTATACAAAAATATCGAAGTTAATTCATACAGAAATATCGAAGTAGTTCCTAAAGCGGTGTCAGATATAAATGGAGAATGTACATTATTTGTCGGACAAGAATCATTTGGTGCAAATAAAATTTTTAAACCAAAAAAAACTGATACACAAGAATTTGAAGAGATTAAAACAAGAACGATTAGACTAGATGATTATTTTGAAGAATTAGGTTTTTTAAAAAAAATTTCGTTCATAAAAATGGATATTGAAGGTTCAGAGGTTCGTGCATTACAAGGTATGAAGAATATTTTAGAATCTAATGAAAATTTAAAAATATTTACAGAGATAAATAGAGATGCATTAGAAGATAATAATTCAAATTTTAGGAATATGTTAGAATTGTTGGGAAAATATAATTTCAAATTCTATATTTCAAATAAAAAAAAAAGTGAATGGAGAAAAATAGAGATACATAATTTTGAAGAATTAATGAAAAATGATTCTGTTATGAATGTACTATGTAAAAAAAATTGAAATTGTGGTATTAAAGAAAAAGTATAAGATTATGATGAAGGATTAAAAATAATATGAAAATAGGAATTATTTCAGATACACATGATGATGTTGATAATACAAATAAAGCAATTGATATTTTCAAAGAAAATGATGTTAAAGCTGTAATTCATGCAGGAGATATAATTTCACCTCCAATAATTAAAGAATTTAAGAGATTAACAGAAATTGGCGTACAGTTTTTCGGAGTATTTGGAAATAATGATGGAGAGAAAAATGGATTGAAAGAGGCTTTCGAATGGATAGGTGGAAAATTATTAGGAGATGTTGGAAAAATCGAGATTGGCGGATTGAAATTTGGGATTTATCATGGTCATGAAGTTAAAAAAACAAAAAAAATGATGAATTCTGGTAAATTTGATGTTTTTGTTTACGGTCATTCACACCTTAAGGATCCAGATGGTGATACTGTTAAGAAAATTGGGAAAACAATGATAATTAATCCAGGTAGTGCACATAAAGTATCAAAAACATTCTATACAGTACCATATTATTTTAGAGAGTCATCAATTCTTATTTTAGATACAGAAACGTTAAAAATTAATTTTATTAGATTATAATTTATTTTTTCCAGAAACTTAATTTAATATTTTTAATAAATGGTAATTTTTTATTAATTTTTTGTCTAAATTGTATTCTTTGTTCATATTTTACATATTTATCAATTGCATTATTGATTTCATTATTCTTTAGAAATTTCATATGTTTTTTTTCATCAGTATTATGTATCCAACACATACCATAAAGAGGGTCATTAAGATAATCTTTTTTCAATAGATGTTGCTCATTATCAGTTTGTATCAACGTTGTATCAAATATTTGAGAAATTTCTTCATCAACCAATTTTTTTATACCATAATGTTCACGATCAATATAATCATCTAATAATAGTCCAAATTTATTTTTGGATGATTTTAAAAATGCATATACATCATGCCTAACAGCATCATAGAAATGAGCACCGTCAATATAGCCCATATCAAATTTTGGAAACACTTTTTCAGACATCACTGTGCCAGAAAAACCAGTTATAGGAGAAATTTTTTCTAACCATTCATCTTTAGAGATTTTTTTCCATATTTGTTCAATAGAAATATTTTCATATCGTGGACCATCCGATGTATGATCATCAATTAAATTTTTAGAAACTTGTTTTGTAGAGATTGGATCAATTGAAAATATTTTACCGGGTAAATTATTATCAGACATTGCCCAAGCCATGCACAATGTTGAATAGCCTCTAGAAGTTCCAATTTCTAAAATATTTTTTGGTTTTAATATTGAAACTAATGCATACAATAATGGTCCACGTTCATAATTCAGTTGAATGAATTCATTTGGTTTAGATTCAAATAATGCTGTCATATCTCCTAGTTTCACAAATTCCTCATAAGGAGGAATTTTTACATCAAGACTTGAAATGAAATCATTAACTTTTTTTATATTCAAAATTTTTCCTATTTATAATTCGATATATTGTAAATACATCTTTTATTGTCATTATGTGGATTTTATTAAAAATACATATTAAATTTTTAGAATTTATGATGACTTCTCAATTATTAATTCAATAATATAATCAGAGATCTTGTGCCCAGTATGAGTGTCATCTACCACCACAGTGAATTTTCCATAATTCAATTCATTCACAAAATTTTGAATTTTTTCACCATATGTAATAAATGAATTATTAAAAAAACAACATGTATCATATTTATTAAAAATTTGAACAAATTCTCTACCTTCACCATATGAATTCATAATATAGATCTGGAAATAATTTGTTATTGAAAATAAACCAGGATGAAACTGTTCATAATCACCAACATCATCAATTACAATTCGTAATGATAAAGGTGTACTTCCTGCAATTGCAAAAGATTTAGAAATTCTAGTATCAAGTGCAGGATAAACTGTAGATGTCCACCCACCACCAGAGATTCCAACCATGTAGTAATCACTAAATACATAATTATCAGAGAGATAATTCAAAGTGGAATTAATTGGAGAAAAGAAATAGCTTAATGTGGAAAAATTTTCTTCTTCTAAAAGAACTAATTGATTATGCTTAAAGAACTTGACTTGACCAATATTATCTAATTCAATTATAGGTTGACTATTCATTCCTTCTAATGGCATTGAAAATGCTGCTACAGAAAAACCAGAAATTAGAAGTTTTTGAATTGTTTCCTTTCCGTGAATAAAATCACCAGCATGGCCTTGATGATAAATGAATAATTTCCCGTTACTTTCTTCTGGTAAGAATAGGTATACAATAGAATTCACATTATTTTTCATTTCTATGTTAATTTTTTCAATTGTTTTTAGATTTTCTAATTCACTGTAACGAATATCAACAAAATTAGATTCTATAGAAGTAGGATAGTCATTTGGTAATTCATTTGATTTCCAAATATAATTAATTATTTCATATCTTTTTTCTAATACTTCAGTTTCATTTTTAAAATTAATGAGATTGTTTAGGGATGACTCATCAATAACTGGTACTTGTGTTTGATCAAGAGAATCAATAGTGCTTTTTTTAATTAATGAACTATAATTTTCTGTTAGAAAATCATTCATCCCAACAAATATTCCACAAAAAAAGATTATGATAGAGATAGTAACAAAAATTAACGGTTTTTTAGCTGCCATATAGAAAATTATCTAATACATTTTTAAGACATACTATCAATAATGAGATCCACATTCATAATTTTTTATATTTGAAATGAAATAGAGGTTAATAATTTAAATTCGTAGTTTAAAATGTTCAATTATTGAAAATTTTAATTGCGTCTGGTGCAGGAGGAGGTACCGCAAAAAAGAGTATAGGGAAATTTTTTCATTTAAAAGAATTTGGGGAAGCGTTGAAAAAAAATGGTGTCGAGTATAAGCTTGTTAGAGAAATAGACTATATTTCTGGATTTCCAAGTAAAGATCTAAAAAGTTGGTTTTCAAAAAAAAAATTTTATAAGTTAATTGAAGAATATGAACCAGATTTAGTTTTTGTAGATAGACAATCACACTTTGGATTAGAAACTATTAAAGCTGGCATTCCATTATTTGTTTATTTAAGAGGTCATTTTTGGATGGAACAAGAGTGGGCTAAAAAAACAATTTACAAAGATCCGGTAATGAAAACAGTTGTAAACTTACGCGCAAAGATTGCAGAAGACGTTTTCAAAGGGTGTCAAGGAATTTTCATGACTGCAGATTATCTTGATAATGTTATAAAAGAACATATTCCTAATGCAAAAACATTTCATTTTCTAGAAGGTCTAGATACTACACGATGGTATCCTGAAGAAGGAATGAAACTGATGCATCCATGTGTTGGAATGTGTCATGATGCAAATTGGTGGGGTAAAACAAAAGAAATGTTAACTTTAGAGAAAGTTATTGAATCAATGCCTAATGTTCATTTCTATTGGGCGGGTGATGGCCAGTATAAAGAAAAAGTATTGAAAGTATTAGATAAATTTGAAAATTTTCATTATTTAGGTACCATAGACTATCCAAATGAAGTTAGAAAATATCTTACAGAAATTGATATCTATGCATTACCAACGGGAATGGACACAACACCTTTGTCATGTAGAGAAGCAATGTCAATGGAAAAACCAATTATTGCTACGAGTGTAGGAGGAATTCCTGAAATGATTTATGATGACAAAACAGGTTTTCTAGTAAAGGAAGGAGACCACCAAATATGGATAAAGAAAATTGAAATGTTAATTGAACAAAAGGAATTAAGTTTGAGATTAGGGAAAAATGCAAAACAACTCGTTATTGAGAAGTTTAATTGGGAAAAATTATCAATAGAATTTCTTAATGCGGTAAAACCTTACTTGAAATAATTATTTTTTTAAATATTTTTTATGTATAGATTTTGAATTTTTTATTTTTTTAGAATAACTAGTATTCATTTTTTTAATTAAATTTAGTGTTTCATTATGAATTAAATCCAAATTAGGGATTACACAATGTCCACCAATATATCCAGGATACATTTTAGGTCTATTACCTAAAAATTTATGAATTTCATCAGAAAATTCCCACATTTCATCATAATTTACTCCATAGTTTTGAGCAATAACATTTGAAATTTGTGAATAGTTTATCAACCAACCAAGATATGATGTATCACACACAATTTTTGCTAATTCAAGTGTTTCAGGTTTTTTCATCATCTTAGTGTTTATTCCTGATTTTTTCATTTTTTTCTTATATTGTGAAATTGCCCAAGCTTTTCTTGGTGCATTGTTAGATATCGCAAAATATTTTTTATATCGCTTTAGATCATGTAACATTCTTTTGTGAACACCACGTGTGGCACTATAGATTATAGGAATAGGTAATTTTTTTTGAAGTTGTTTTGTAGTTCCTGGACTAATAGTACTGTGAATTACAATACATTCAGGCTTGAATTGTTTATATAACTTAATTATATTTTGGGAAAATTTTTGAGAAACAGGTATCGCAATATGTAAAAAGGAGGTTTCAAGTGAATTAACTTTTTTAAATTTTGATTTATTCATTAATGATTTATCGATATCATATCCAACAACTAGTTGATTTTTTGAAATGATTTTGAAGATTGGACTTCCTATCTCACCTAATCCAGCAACAATATCTTTTTTCAATATTTTAAATAATTTTACATACTAATTTAATCTAATGTAGTTTCCCTATCAAGGGTATTTGTAATAAACAGTCTATACCAAATTTCTACTGCTAAAAGTCCTAAGAATTTGTTAACATATCTAATTTCCAGATTTTCCTTATCAATATGATGATTAATCCAATCAACATTTATGATATTTGATTTAATAATTTCACCATCAATTAGATATTTCTCACAGATTTTTTTTCCATAAGAATTCCATAATTCTATTGTATTTGCATTAAATCCTAATTTCTGTTTACCTACAAATGTGTGTGCATTGTATTTTTTTAATAAGTTTCGGAGAAGTGGTTTTCCAACATTAGTATTTTTATCATATTTGAAATTATTATGTAAAGGCATAAAATAAGAAATTATTTTTGGTGATAATAATGGAGAAATTGATTCAATTTGGAAATATTTCTGGATAGATGTATTTACAAGAGAAAAATTATAAAGTAATTTACCATTGTAGTCTGCTAATAATACTTGATCCAGACGTGATAAATCATTTTGGAAATATGGTAATAACATTTTATGAATTGTAGCCCAGTTAAAATTTATGGACTTGTGAAAAATTTCTTTTTGATCAGGTACATTATCTCTTTCATGACAATTCAGGTAAGCAATAATTTTTTCATTTGGGTTTGAAGCATCATTTGTTAAATTAAGAAATTTTTCATATCTGAATGTATAACCACCAAAAATTTCATCACCGCCATCTCCAGACGCAAGATAGTTTGAAAGAGAACTGGCTTTTTTTGTAACATAATACCAATGGGTATCCCAAAAAGGTTGTTTGATTATACTAATAGCTTTAGGTAGTTCCTTTAGATAATTATTAATTTCAAGAATTGAATGATTTGCATCAAAATTCTCTGCTATTTTTGCTGCAGGGATTGTTTCATCAATACTGTTGGCAAATTTTACTGAAATGGCATTTATTTTAAGATCAGGAAACAAATTTCTAATTATTGCAAGAATTAAAGTTGAATCAACTCCACCACTCAAGGCAATTGAAATTGATTCGACATCTTTCTTAATTTTTGATGATATATTTTCAATTATGAGCTTTTCAATTTTTTCAATGTTTGGCACTTCATTAGAGTTAGCAAAATTTGATGGGATATATTTTGGTAAGAGTGGGATTTGAGTTGGATCATAACGAAGTGTAAGTATATTTACTAATGATGTAGTATCTATGGTTTTGTTAGGACTGCCCACGACCTAATCCTCTAAAGACTAATTTATTTTGTTTTGCAATTAATGGATCTATTATTCCTCTAGTATCAATAAGAATTGGAGTTTTCATTTCAGTAAAGGAAGTAATTTGTATTTTTTTAAATTCATCATGACCCGTGACAATAATTGCAGCATCCATATTTGGTAATGTATCTTCAAGAGTTTTTTCAGTCATTATTCCATAAATTTCAGTAGATATGAAATATGGATCATATACATGAATAATTGAACCTAGTTTTTGAAGATTTTTTATAATTGTTTCAGCAGGAGATAGCTGTATATCTTTGACATTAGGTTTGTATGAAATTCCTAAGATCAGTATATTACTATTTTGTAGTGATTTGTTTTTTTCAGAAAATGCATCTTTAGTTAATTCAATAACATGATCAGGCATTTTTTCATTTATTTTTCGACTCCATTCAATAATATTTAATTTTGAATCAGTTCGCTTTGCAGTATTTAGAAACTGATATGAATTAATAGGTAAACATGGACCACCAACACCAGCACCAGGATAATGAATTTGAAAATTATATTTCTTTTTAGCTGCTTCAAGAACCTTCATTGTATCAATTCCTAATTTTTCAAACATTAATGATAATTCACTAATAAAAGCTATATTGATATCACGAAAAACATTTGTGGTTAATTTTACTGCGTTTGCGGTTTTACAATTTGGCATTTCAATAAGATCAACGGAGAACACATTTGTGTAAATCATTTTAATGATTTGAGTTACATTCTCATTTATTCCTGCAACTAATCTAGGAAGATTAGTAAAATCATGTAGGATTTCACCAGGATTTGCATTTTCGGGACAGACACCAATAAAGAAATTTTCTTCTACTGTAAGACGTCCAGATTTAGTTATCAGGGATACCATTTCATCTTCAAGAAATCCAGGTTCAATAGTACTTTCTATTATAACAAGTGAGTTAGGTAATAAAATTTCTGAAAGTTTTGATGCAACATTTCTTAATGCAGAGTAATCTGGGATATTAGTTTCATCCATTGGAGTAGGCAGAGATAATAAAATTAAATCAGAATTTTGAACAGCATCTTGAATATTCGATGTAGCGGAAAATAGTTTGTTCTTTAATACATTATCAAATATTTCTTCATATCCAGGTTCATCTTTTAAAGGAAATTTTCCAGAATTTATTTTGGTGATTAATTCTTCATTGATATCAACACCTATTGTCTTTAATCCAGTTTTAGCAAATGATAACGCGGTAGGAAGACCAATTCTTCCAATACCAATTACACAGACACGAAGTTCCTTAGAATCTAAGGATTTCTTTACATCATCAAGATTATTCATGTTTATTTTTAAATTAGACATAATTTTTCACTAGTTTTACAAAAATTGGAGATGTTTTGGTGTATATAATTTTGTAATGATAGCTTTTCATCCAAAATTTTAAAAACTTAATGATAAGAGCAAGAATGGATTTTTGTGACTAAAGTAGTGATTACATCAGCAGGAAAAGGTACAAGATTATTACCATTTACAAAAGAGATGCCAAAAGAGATGATGCCTATCTATTCTAAAGCATTTACAAAAAATAGAGTTGTTTTGCCATTGTTACAATATATCTATGAACAATTTTTTTCTATGGATTTTCGAGATTATTGTTTTGTAGTAGGACGTGAAAAAAGATCAATAGAAGATCATTTTACACCTCATGATGCATATCTAAAAGAATTAAACGGAGATTATAAGAAATTAATAACAAAATTTTATAAAAAATTAGAGAATTCACATTTAATTTGGATTAATCAAAACAAACCATTAGGATTTGGAGATGCAGTGAAACGAGCAGAAAGATATGTTGGAAATGAAGATTTCATTGTTCATGCAGGAGATGTTACAATTTTGAGTAAATCCAAACACCCAGTTTTGCGATTAATGGATATTGCAAAAAAAAATCCAGATGCTAAAGCAATTTTATTATGTAAAAAAATAAAAGATTTTAAACGATATGGAGTGCCAACTGTGAATAAAATATCTAATAACTTATTTTCAGTAACTGAAGTTATTGAGAAACCTGATAAACCAAAATCAAATTTTGGAATACTACCATTATATTATTTTAAATCAGATATTTTTTCTAGTTTAAAAAAGATTAAAGCTGGAAAAGGTAAAGAATTTCAATTAACAGATGCAATTCAAAATTTAATTAAAGAAAACAATAAAGTTCTTGCAATTACATTAAATAAAAATGAAGATGAAATAGATGTAGGAACAGTTGAATCATATAAAAATTCACAGGAAATTACATTTAGGAAGGCATGACAAAGAGAAATATTAAGAATGATATGAAAATAGCAGTGATAGGATTAGGTTTTGTTGGATTATCACTTGTTGCAGTTTTAGCATCTAAAGATTACAAAACTATTGGAATTGATATTGATAAGAAAAAATGTCAAATAATTTCTAAAGGAAACTCAACATTCTTTGAACCTGATCTAGAGAAGACGTTAAGAAAAGGATTAAAAAATGGCCTTGAAATATCTGATGATTTTTCATTAATTGAAAATTGTGATTATGTTTTTGTAACTGTAGGAACACCGCAGAAAACAAATGGTGAAATAGATCTTTCAATGATTAAAAATTCATCTACTCAAATTGGAAAAATTCTTTGTAAGACTAAGAAAAGACCAATAATTTTCATCAAAAGTACAGTCATACCAGGTACAATGAAGAATGTCATTCTACCAATTTTAGAAAAAAAATCAAAAAAGAAAGCTGGAAAAGATTTTGGATTAATATCTAATCCAGAATTTCTCCAAGAAACTACATCGATAAGAGATACAAAATTCCCACATGCTGTTGTTTTAGGAGGTTATAATACAAAATACATGAAAAAAGCGAAGAGTTTTTTTTCTAAATTACATCCTAATACACCAATAATTCTTACAAATCATCAAACAGCAGAGATGGTAAAATATGCTAATAATTCATTTCTTGCAACTAAAATTAGTTTCATTAATCAATTAAGCAATATTTGTCAAAATATTCCAGAGGCAAATGTTGATGATGTTGCAAAGACGATTGGTTTAGATCCAAGAATTGGAAAATTATTTCTTAATGCAGGACCTGGTTATGGAGGTTCATGCCTCCCAAAAGATATGAAAGCGTTAATTAATTTTGCAAGCAGTGTAGGAGTAAAACCAATACTTCTTGACGCTGTTGAAGAGATTAATAAAAAACAAATACAACAAATAATAGAGTTAATAGAAAATAAATTGAATAGTGTTTCTTCAAAAAGAATTACTGTTATGGGTACTTCATTTAAGCCAGATACAGATGACGTAAGGGACTCCGTATCTATAGAATTAATTAAAAAACTATTGAAAATGAAAGCAAAAGTTACAGTTTATGATCCAAAAGCAATAGAAAATACTAAGAAAATTTTTGGTGATAAAATTTCTTATAAAAATTCAGTGTCAGATGCATTGAATAAAAGCCAATGTGCCATATTTATGACATACTGGAAAGAGTTTGAGAAAATAAATAACAAATCAATGCACCAAATGAAAAGAAAATTAATAATTGACTGCCGTAGAATTTTTACTAAGGAAAAAATAAGTGAGGAATACTACGCATTAGGAATAGGAAAGTAAATTTGAAATATGTAGTAACTGGAGGTGCAGGTTTTGTTGGAAGTTACCTAGTTAAATTATTAATCAAAAAGGGACACGAGGTAACAGTCATTGATAATTTACACAAAGGAAAAAAAGAAAATTTGAAATCAGTTCTTCCTAAAATAAAATTTGAAGAAATTGATATTAGAGATTATGAAAATATGAAAAAAAAATTGAAAAATATTGATGGTGTTTTCCATCAGGCAGCATTAACAGTAGTTCAAGATTCTTTTGATAGACCTGAGGAATATCATGATGTCAATGTTGTAGGTACAGAAAATATTTTCAAATTAGCTAAAGAAAATAGTTTCAAAGTTGTTTATGCAAGTAGTTCAAGTGTTTATGGACATAAGAAAAATGTTCCAATTATGGAAAATTCTGAAAGAAATCCAATAAATCCATATGGAAAAACAAAATTAGATGATGAGTATTTATTTGAAAAATATTCAAAAATAGGAACCAAAATTATTGGTTTAAGATATTTCAATATTTTTGGAAAAGGTCAAACACTTGAATATGCAGGAGTTATTACAAAATTTCTTGATAGAATAAATCAAAAACAATCACCAATAATTTTTGGTAACGGCACACAACTTCGAGATTTTATTTATGTAGAAGATGTTGTTATGGCAAATCTAAAAGCAATGGAGAGTGAGACACAAAATTTGTTAGTTAATGTTGGTACTGGTAATGCAATTACAATAGCAGAATTAGCAAAAATGATGATAGAAATTTCAGGTTTAGATGCACAACCAATTTTTGAATCTCCACTTGAAGGAGATATACAAATGAGTCAAGCAAATATAGATTTAGCAGTAAAATCATTTGGTTGGAAGCCAAAAATGAAGTTAGAAAAATGGTTAAAAACTATATTAAAATAATTTTCATAAAATATCATTCATTAGTTTTACAAGTGATTCTACTGCAACATCATTACTAAATTTTTCAAGACTGAATTTTCTTCCAGCTTCTGCAATAGTTTCCCATTTTGGATCATCTGGTGAATTCAGATATTCTTTAAATTTAGTTTTATAATTTTCATCATCGATAATTATTGCAGTTTCATTGTCCTTAAAACCAAGATATGAGCCTCTATTTTTTTTAGTGATCTCCATGAATGTTAAGCATCCAGAAGCAGTGCTTTCCCAATATTTTATTGTTGGATAGAAAGTTGTAGCTGCTATTGATGCACGATATTTGGTTAGTAATTCAAAATAATTAGAATATCTATATGAGTTATTTTTCATACCAAAATAATCAACATATTCTAAAGAATTACATTTTGTTCTTAAATTATAGAAATACCAACCAGATTTTTTAGGATTCAGAATTCTATTAGCTAATCGAGATTTTAATTTTGGATTTCCAACTGCCCCAGAATTAAGTATTGAATCCTTTTTTCTATTTTTAAAGGATGGGGTATTTTGATATAATTCCGGTTCTATTCCAAAAATAATTGTTTGATATTTTAAATTTTGAGGATAAAATCTATAGAAATAATCCTCATGCATGAAGTTAAAATAATAATCAATTTTGTATTTTTTATCGTATGGAAGCTTTCCCTTACGTTGAACATCATGAAAGTCTCCAACACGAGAGATTACAGGAAGTTTTGATTCACGAATTCCAATTAATTCATCAGGAGTTCCTTCATTTAGATTATCAGGAATTAATATTAAATCAAAATTATTTTTTAATTTTGAAATATCAAATTTATGTTTTGATGCAAAATATTCTACATTTAATTTAGAATTACGTTTTAGAGCTTTCATAAAAAAATAATATGTCGTATTATCAAAATGTTGTCCAGTTAGAAATGGATAATCAGGTTTGTATATAAAAGCCACACGAATTTTGTCTACCAATACTTACAGGATTAGATTAGCTGTTGCATATAATAATATCACTAAGGATTAATTGCATAATTTATGAGGAAATCATTGAAAATAATAATTATGTGGAGGAATTAGATGATTTATGACTACAAACAAAATAATATTAAATTCATATAAGATAATAAAAAAAATTTTTGAGGGTAGAGGATTAACAAAATTTTCTACAGTTCGAAAAATAAAAAAATATGCATTAGACAATTTTAAAACAGAATTTGTTTATGTTCAGGGGAATAAAATATTTCTCGATGAAGAGGATTGTTTACAATTATCAGTAAATGAGGTAATAGAACCGGTTGAAACTAAATTATTTAATGATATAATAAAGAATGGAGAAATTCTGTTAGACGTTGGAGCAAATATAGGATATTTCACATTATTAATGGCAAAACTTTCCGGTCCATCAGGAAAGGTATTTTCATTTGAGCCAGAAGATAAAAATTTTAAAATATTAGAAAAAAATGTTAAAATTAATAATTATCAGAATGTTGTATTAGAAAAAAAAGGAGTATCAGATCGCAATGGTATTAACAAATTTTTTCTGTCTTCAAAAAATACCGGAATGCATAGTTTACAGAAAATACGTGACGATGTAAAAGAAGTTAAAATAGATGTAATAAAATTAGATGACTATTTTTCTGCTTTAAATTTAGCTGAAAAAATATCTTTAATAAAAATAGATGTCGAAGGTGCAGAATTTCAAGTATTAAACGGTATGAAAACAATTTTAAAAAATAAAAATTTAAAATTATTAATTGAGTTTATACCTGAACATTTGAAAAAACATGGTACAAATCCAGGTGATGTCTTAAAAATTTTAGAAGATAATAATTTTAAAATATATCAGATTAATGAAAACACAAAAGAACTTGAATTAAAAAAAATTGACGATATATTAGATAATTCAGAAATTGGTAGAAATATTTTTTGTAAAAAATAATAATTTTATCATTAAAATCTTGTTTTTGCCTTTCTACAATAAATTTGACAAAATTTAGTTACAAATTATACGAGTAGATATTATACTTGAAAAATTATCTAGAATTAAGTTGAAATTATTAATTGGTGCATCAAGTTCAAAAATATTCCATTTGAAAGAATTTGCTAAGAGATTAGAAAAATATGATGTTGAAACTAAGATTGTTCTGGATGTAGATTATGCAGATGGTTTTCCAAATAGAAAAATTTCAAAATGGTTTTCATCAAATAAGAAATTCAAGACCCTTGTGAATGAATTTGAACCAGATGTAATTTTTGTTGATAGAACTAAGCATTTTGCGTTAGAATCAGCCAAAACTGGTATTCCTCTAGTAGTTCATTTACGAGGAGATCATTGGTCAGAACTAATCATGGCAAGAGATACATTATACAAATCAACAAGCGGCAAAATTGCCATAAATAAATGGGAAGCAATTGGAGAAGAATGTTTTGAAAATTCAGAATTAATTTTACCTATTTGTAATTATCTCTCAAAAATTACTAAAGAGCGTTATTCTAACAAATCAGTTGAGACAATGTATCAAGCAATTAATCCTGATAATTGGTTTCATAAAAAAGGAATGGAACTGAAACATCCATGTGTTGGAATTTTACAAAGTGCAACAATCTGGGAAAAAACAAAAGAGATGAAAATATTACCAGAAGTTTTAGAGAAGATGTCTAATGTTCATTTCTATTGGGCAGGCGATGGGGTGTATAGAGACGAAGTCCTTCCGTTGTTAGAAAAATATGAGAATTTTCATTGGCTTGGTTCTTTGGAATATCCAGATAAAGTGCGAGAATTTTTGACAGAGATAGATGTGTATGCATTGATTAGTGGAATAGATATGTCCCCACTTACATTACAAGAAGCACAATTGATGGAAAAGCCTGTGATTGCAACTAACGTTGGAGGAATTCCAGAATTGATGAGGGATGGTGAAACAGGATTTTTGATCGAGAAAGGTAATTCGACTGAATTATTTGAAAAACTTTCA
>CEVA01231618.1_pt1 | contig 16630 bp, 19 predicted proteins | sample 361521 | NCBI WGS metagenome assembly CEVA01 (sample SAMEA2622823, study PRJEB7988) | marine metagenome | isolation source: saline water (ENVO:00002010), including
CGATCGTCGTGTCAATCGCCACCCCGACATCGGGTTCGATGCCGAACGTGCTGACCCCCACACCCCTCAGTCCGATCTCCTCTTGAACCGTGGCCACGGCATACACGTCAAATCCGAAGAACTTCGCTCGTCTCACCGCCTCGATCATCACGAAGATCGCCACTCGATTGTCGATCGACTTGCACGAAAGGCCATTCCCGATCTCGGAGAACTCGCGCTGGATCGTGACCATCGTCCCCACCTCCACATCCCGCTTCACCCGCGTGGGTGGAAGGCACAGGTCGACGAAGAAATCCGGAATCGCCAGTTTCTTCTCCCCGTCTCCCGCAGTCTGCAGATGGGGTGGCTTCACACCTGGATACAGAATCCCGGTCAGGTCGCCCCGTTTGCCCGCGACCGTCACTCTCTGCGCCACCATATTCCGCGGATCGTGGCCCCCCAACGGCACCAGCCGCAACAGCCCCCGATCATCCACGTGGGAGACCACGAAGCCGATCTCGTCCATATGTGCGGCCAGCATCAGCTTCAGCGGCTGGCGCCCTTTTGTCGCCTTCTTGTGCCCGACCACATTCCCGAGCTTGTCCACTTCAACCGCATCCACCAGCGGCTCGAGTTCGCGGAGCACGATTTCGCGCAGCCGCCCCTCGCGCCCGGGAATCCCCGAGCACTCGCACAACTCCCCCAATAGTCCAAAGTCTTCCGCCATCTTGCCTCCGCTGTTACTTGGTCTCGCCGTCGTCCGCTGGATACTCGGCCACCAGTTCGTGGCTGATTCCGCCTCTCGCGTTGAACCGCCCGACGATCGCCATTTCCCTCGGTTCGCAAGCGGCTACCAGATCGTCCAGCACCTTGTTGATCACACCTTCGAAGAAGATGCCCATACTGCGATAGGCCTGGAAGTAGAGCTTGAGGGAACGAAGTTCCACGCACCGGGGGCCAGGTCGGTATCGAACGATAATCGTCGCGAAATCTGGATGGCCCGTCTTCGGGCACAGAGACGTGAACTCCGGACACGCAAACTCGATCGAGTAGCTCCGATCGGATCGGGGGTTGTCGAACGTTTCCAGCAGTTCGGCAGGATCGTCGACACTCAACTTCGCACCTCCACCGTCACGGTCGTTTCGATCCCCCCGCGGACGTTAAACCCGATCTTCACCCGGGCTTCGCGCGGAAGACAGGCTGCCTGCAGGTCGTCCAGAACGCGGTTCGTCACCGCCTCGAGCGAAAAGGATTCGTCCCGATAAGTATTTAGATACTGCTTCAAGGACATCGTTTCGATGCAGGAAGCGTCAGGCAGGTAGGAGATCTCTACCCGACCGAAGCAAGGCTGATCGGTCAAGGGGTAGAGGAACGTGAATTCTTCCGTGACATGATCGACGCAGTAATCTCGATCGGGCTCCGGATTGGGGATGGTTCTGAGGAGCGTAGCGTCAGGCACATTCACCCCTCTCCCAGGCTGGCGCCCGAGGGCCTCTCCCCCGTCGGTCGGATCGGGGATGCGGTGTAGGATTCGTACACGATATCGAGGTGGGGTGTCTCCAGTTCTCGACTCCCCTGATACCTGGAATCCAGCAACGCTTCCAGCGCTCCCGTGACCAGAAGCGTACGCTCTGCCGGATAGCGAGGTTCGCCCGTCAGGAACATCGAGTGAATGTTTAGCCCCAGATAGCTGAAGTGCGCGTGGGGGTCTCCGGGAAGCGTCACCTCCATCTCGTCGATCTCCCCGCCCCGCCTCGCTGCGAACGCCCATCCCCTCGCATAGCCGTTTACCAGCAGACTCGCAGTTTTCAGTCCGTCTCGGTAGGTCATCAGGAACAGGATCGGGTTCTCGCAGTGATCTTCGAGGGGCCCCTTCTCTCGGTTCGAAATCTTCCGGATAGCCCGGTCCGCCAGCTCCCGATCGAACAACCCCTTGGAAGAAGCCTTCCAGACATCCGCTCCCTCGAAACACTGCACGGAAGCGATTCCCGTTTCCCCGCCCTTCCTTCGCTCGATCATACACTGCAGGAGCTCCAGTGTGTGGAATCCGTACGAGTCCGTCGGACCGTAGGCAACCGATACCGCTGCATCGATGTCTGTTTCGAGCTCGTATTCGAGATAGGGGGACCGCCAGGCCAGCGGAACTGAAGACCCCGCCATAAAGGGTATCCCCAGTTCTCTTGCCCGATCGTACATCCACTTTGCATCAGGCCAGTTGTAGGACAGATGTTTGTCGCTGAACACCGGAATCGGTTTTCCCGCCGCGGCGATCGTGCCACAGATCTGCTCGAAGAAGAACTTTCTCGGATAGAGATGCTGCTCTTTCTCGTTCCAAGCATAATCTCCGTGTTCGCCGATCAGAAAGATGCCATCAACATCCAGGTCAGAACCACCTTGGCAGAGCGCCTTAGGGATACTCGGGTAAATCGTGACCCCGTGAGCGGTTGCCATCGTTCGGCCCATATCCCGCTCGGAGACCTGGTCCATATACATCGAAACGATGTCGACCTCCGGCTCCACCCTGCCATCGTCCGTAGGAAAGCCCTCGAGAAACTTCGACACGATGACGTCCGCGTGCGAATTCCGTCGATACTCTGTTACGACAGCCGCAATTCGAGGTTTCAAATCATCCCCTTATCGCCCGAGCAGGCTTCGTTTCACACTTTACACTTTGCACTGCTAAACCCTTTTCACACCCACGGTCAGTGCCTTCGCTGGATTCTTCACCATCACCCGATCGATTTCCTCATCTGAGAACCCGGACGCCTTCAAACGATCTAGGAAAACTTCGAAGATGAAGCTGTACGGTCTGAACCGCCCGCCCCCGGGTTCACCCGGCCGATACCAACCCGCGTCGTGCGAGAGGTGGACCCGGCCCAGCAGACCGCGCTCCTTCATCGCTCTGAGGTGATCCAGATGCCGTGTCCAGGACTTCTCCCGACATCCGTCGAACGCCACCCAGCCTCCTGAGCAATCTCCTCGTGCGCGTCACGGTCCGTTTCGTTTTGCGCGTGTACCCAGACCCAGGCGCTCGGATGGACGCCTTCCTATTGCAGGATCGCAATCTCCTCCCTCGCCGGAGTCGCGTAGCCTGTGTGCGAGTATATCGTCAGTCCCATCCTGAGTTGCGTACGTGCGGCTGTGCGAACGAGTTTGGAATCGATCTCTGAGAGCGACGTTTTGTCCACGCCGATCTTGATGAACCCCGGCCGAATCCCCAAACCCTCGATACCCACCTCCCACTCGCCGATCCATCGGTCGGCGAGCGTGTCCGCAGATTCCGAATAGGCGTGCGCCGGAACGAATTTGTCGTTCGCAGCACCATAGTAGCCCGTATTCGTCAGAAGATTAAGGTTCGTCGCCGCAGACAACCGTTCCAGCAGGCGCACGTCCCTACCTAAGTAGGCCGGCGTACACTCCACCAGCGTGCGGCAACCCAGCCGATGCGCCTCCCTGAGATGGGGCAAAATCACCTCGTACGCTTCACCGGCATCGTACCGATCCTGACTCACCTGATCGGCCCCGATGAAATCGGCGAGGACGTGCTCGTGGGGCAGTGTCACACCCCTCTCCGAGGGATCGATCGGACCCCGGACCGTCATCACCTGGTCTGCGAAGACTGCTTTTTTCCCACAACCGACCCCCAAAACTGCAGATCCTGCAGCTGCGAGGCTGGACGCTTTCAGGAAAGACCTTCGGTCGATCGGGGTTGCAATTCGCTTCATCACAAGGCTCGAATATCTGCAGCCCCCTTCCTTCGCGCAACGACAAAGCCCGTCCGTTGAGCCGCTTGCGCGACAGCCAAGCCACGGGTACAATGCCCCGTCTACCTGACGTCCTGCATCTTCGCCGGGCGTGAAGATCGGAGTGAATTGACTTGAGCTACGAGCGATTCAGAGAATGGGCGACGGGAGAACTTGCCGAAATCGAGGCATCCGGCCTGACCAAGCGCGAGAAAGTCATCACCTCCCCCCAGGGTTCGGACATTCGAACCAAAGAGGGCGACAATGTCAATTTCTGCGCCAACAACTATCTCGGCCTGGCCAACCATCCGGAAATCCTGAAGGCCGCGCACCACGCACTCGATTCCCACGGTTACGGTCTCTCGTCCGTTCGCTTTATCTGCGGCACCCAGGACCTGCACGTCGCCCTCGAGCGCCGAATTTCAGAGTTCCTCCAGACCGACGACACCATCCTCTATTCTTCCTGCTTCGATGCAAACGGAGGGCTTTTCGAAACCCTCCTCGGGCCCGAAGACGCGGTTCTGAGTGACGCCCTCAACCACGCCAGCATTATTGATGGCATCCGTCTCTGCAAAGCGAAGCGCCACGTCTACGCCGAACTGGCCGATCTCGAATCGAAGCTCAAAGAAACATCCGACGCGAGGTTCCGTCTAATCGCGACCGACGGTGTGTTCAGTATGCACGGGGACCTGGCCCCGCTCGACGAGATCTGTGACCTTGCGGATCGCCACGACGCGCTCGTGATGGTCGACGACTCCCACGCCACCGGCGTCCTGGGATGGCACGGAAAGGGCACAGCCGAACATTTCGGTGTGCAGGACCGGATCGATGTCACCACCAGCACCCTCGGGAAAGCCCTCGGTGGTGCGTCCGGTGGATTCACCACAGGGCGAAAGGACCTGATCGCCATCCTCCGGCAGAGATCGCGCCCTTACCTGTTTTCAAACTCTATCGCCCCACCCGTCGCGGCCGGGGCGATAGAAGCACTCTCGATCATCCAGGCGGAGAACGCGCTCATCCGATCGCTGGCCGACAATAACGACTACTTCCGAAGCACGATGGCGTCGCACGGTTTCTCCATAAAGCCCGGCGTCCACCCGATTGTGCCCATTATGATTGGGGACGAACAGAAAACGGTAGATATGGCGAATCGCGTCAACGCCGAGGGCATCTTCGTCGTGGGATTCAGCTACCCCGTCGTTCCGCGTGGCGAGGCCCGCATCCGTGTACAACTCTCTGCGGCTCACACTCGGGGACAGATCGACCGGGCCATCGCTGTCTTCGCCCAAGCCGGCCGAGATGCGGGTGTCCTGTAATGACACGGGTCGCGCTCGTTACTGGAGCTGGCCAGGGTATGGGACGTGCGGTCGCGTCGAGGCTCTCCGCGTTGGGGGCACACGTCGCGGTCAACGACCTGAATCCTGAAACCGCGGAAGAAACGGCGGCATCTCTCGCTTTGGCCATCTCCGTACCCGGGGACGTCACCGACAAGGCATCCGTCGAAACCATCGTTTCCAAAGCGAGAGATGAGCTCGGCCCCGTAGACATCCTCGTCAACAACGCTGGCATTCTGTTTCCCACAAGGGTCGAAGAGATCAGCGAAGAAGAATGGGATCGCGTCATCGCCGTGAACTTGCGCGCGACGTTCCTCTGCTCGCAGGCCGTTCTCGCGGGAATGCGCGAGGGGCGGTGGGGGCGTATCGTAAACTTCTCTTCCACTGCAGGAAAGAGCGTCAGCACGATCGGGGGGGCTCATTACACGGCTGCGAAAGCGGGCATCCTGGGGTTCACTCGTCACCTGTCCCATGAAGTGGCCGCCGACGGTATCACAGTCAACGCCGTCTGCCCTGGGCTCATCGACACGGAAATGGTCCAATCCACGATTCCGCCCGAAACGGTCCAGGCCTACGCCGAGGGATTTCCAATTCCGCGTCTGGGTCAGCCCACGGAAGTCGCCGACCTCGTAGCCTTTCTCACCTCAGATGAAGCGAGTTACATCACAGGCGCCAGCCTCGACATCAACGGTGGCGATCTCACCATCTAACAACCTTTTGGGACGCTCCAGGTAGTCGACTCCTCTTCTTCTCCACAATTGAGGTTCACCGTGAAGATCACCGACATCAAGACCTTCATCATCCATCCTCCAAGCGGCAAGAACCTTCTCTTCGTCAAAGTCGAAACGGACGAGGGCATTCACGGATGGGGTGAAGCCTATACCCAGGCCGACCGTGACAAGGTCATTGAGATCCACATCCACCAGATGGCCAGGTACCTGAAGGGCCGATCCCCCTTCGAGATCAAGCACTTCACATTCTGGGCCTACACCGATTTCACGACGAAACGTGGGGCGATGGACGCCTACAGCGCAATCAGCGGGATCGAGCAGGCGATGTGGGACATTGTCGGGAAAGCGGCCGAGCAGCCCGTCTACAATCTGATCGGCGGACCGTGTCGCAAGAAAGTGAGGGTCTACGCGAACGGATGGGGCGGCGGCGGAGATGTCGCCACCTTACAGCAACGTGCAAAGGACGTCGTCGCCAGGGGATTCACCGCACTGAAGTTCGACCCTTTTCCCAGCCCCTGGCGCGCCTACATCGACCAATCCCAGGAAGACTTCGCCGTAGAGCGCGTGGCAGCGGTCCGTGAGGCCGTCGGGCCGGATGTAGAAATCCTGGTCGAAGTACATCGACGCCTGGCACCGATGCACGCCGTTCGGGTCGCTCGACGGATCGAACAATATCGCCCCTACTGGTACGAAGAACCGGTGTCCTCCCGAGACCTGGACGGGCTCGCCGAAACAAGAAGTCAGATCAACATTCCCGTCGTAACCGGCGAAGAGCTCTATCTCAAACAGGAATTCAAGACGGCGTTTCAGCTGCGGGCGGCCGACATCATCAACCCCGACATCTGTGCCTGTGGTGGGATCCTGGAACTCCGCGAAATTGCTGCGATGGCCGAAACGTACCACGTCGCAGTCTCTCCTCACAACTACAACAGCACCACCATCGGCCTTGCCGCCACGATTCACGCCGCGGCCTCGATGCCCAACTTCATCATCACGGAATATTTCGTGAACCTCGAAGCGCTCGGCCAAGACATCGCCTCGCCCGCATTCGAGGTCGTCGACAGTCACGTTGAGCTTCCGGAACGCCCCGGACTGGGCCTCGAACTCGACGAGGAAGCCCTCGCGAAATATCCCTACGAGCCCTTCCCGGACCGGGACATCCGTCATCCTCAAGACGAAAAGTAGCCCATCGGAGGTCCGGTTTTCCGATTCGGGCTGTCCGATTCACATACGCTCATCCGTCATCCCTCTGCTCGGTACTGTTCCGTCGCACATATAGCCATTCACGAGAGGTGTTGAATGCCCAGGTACATGTTTCTGCAGCGCGGGGGGGACGAAGAGCGTCCCAAAATGACGCCCGAACAGATGGAAGCTGGAATGAAGGCCTGGGTGGAATGGGTCAAGAAGGGAACGGACGAGGGCTAGCTGCTCGACCCCGGAAGCCCTCTGACCCAGGGCGGGGCGGTCGTCCAACCCGATCTTCCCGTCACAGACGGCCCGTTCGTCGAGTCGAAAGAGCTCGTCGGAGGTTACACCATCGTGGAAGCGGACAACCTGGCCGCGGCCTGTGAACTGGCAAAACAGACGATCGAACTTTCCGGCGCGGGCAGGATCGAAGTGCGAGAATTCCCGAATATGGGCGCGTAGTCGTCCCCGGAATACAAGGGAGGATGCCCTGAATGGCGATGGTCCAAATGCGGCACGGCGAGCCGCTCAATGACGTCACACCGTGGCTGAAGGATATCGATGTGCTGAGGTGGAGCGCGCGCCAGGAGGGAGTTCTGTTCTTCCGTAATCTCCTGGATGCGGAAAAGGTCAACGCGCTTCGGTCGCAGATTCTGTCCGTATGCGACAAACACGGGTGGCTTGAGAAGGGTACCTCTCCAGAAAGCGGAATCGCCAATCCGGATGCGATGGTCGTCGAGAGTCGTGACCCACGGTGGATGGCGTTCTACGACGACGTTCAGCGAATCCGGGATTTCCACGCTCTGGCCCTCGACCCTGCGATTATCACTGTGCTCGAGGCGCTCTTCGGGGAAGCCGTTCTGCCTCACAGTCGCAACATCTGCCGAGTGGTGTTTCCGGATTCCGCATCCCACTCGACACCCCCTCACCAGGACAACCTCTACATCGGCGGGTCCGAACAGACGTGGACGGTGTGGATCCCCTGTGGAGACATTCCGGAATCGCTCGGGGGTCTCGCCGTCGGCAAGGCTACACATCGGCTTGGAAGATTGGAGGACGTGAAGGCCCAGGGGCCTGGTGGAAGACAGGTCGTGGTCGACGACGATGTGGTCTGGGTCCACGGCGATTACGCGTCCGGCGACGCCATCTTTCTCCACAGCCTGACCGTTCACCAGGGGTGCGACAACCTGAGTGGCGATCGATTGAGACTGTCCCTGGATTACCGTTATCAGCCCAGAAGTCACCCGGTGCGGTCGGACTCACTGCTCCCTCATATGGGCTGGCTGACCTGGGATGAAGTTTACGATGGATGGGAAGAGGACGATCCGGTCCGGCGCTACTGGGAAGGGTACGAGCTGAATGTCTTCGAGCGAGAGGCCTGAGGGGAAGTACCGCGTCGCCGTGGTCGGCGGAGCGGGAACGTGGGGGCGCCACTACGTGCGCGCCTATGCCGAACATCCGGACTGCGAAATCGTCGCCCTGATCGATCGGGCAAAGGACCGTCGTCAGGCGTTCGCGGATCGCTACGGGATCGACACCGTCTGTGACGACGTAGAGGACCTGCTCTCGGAAACAATACCCGACATCGTATCGGCCATCGTACCCGTCCACCAATCGCTGCCCGTCCTTCGTGCGTGTGTCGAGAAGGGCGTCAAGGTGGTCTCCTGCGAGAAACCGATCGCCGTCTCTCTGGCCGAAGCGGACGAACTCGTCCAGGTCTGTCGCGATCACGGCAGTGCGTTCGGCTGCGGCACAGCCCACTACGAGGTGCCCCACTTACTGCATACGGCACGCTGGGTTCAGGCGGGCCACATCGGGAAGTTGAACTCGGCCGCGATTCCAGCTGGACTGCCGAACGAAGTTTCAGGCGCAGGTTGCGTGCAGCTCACGATGCTCCGAGCGCTGACCGGTATGGAGGTCGAATGGGTGGAGGGATGGACCCTGCCTCCGGCCGTCGGGTGGTTGCCGGAAGCGTTCGCCACAGACCCGGATATCGATCGTCCGGCCTACGGCCGCCTTGGACTCTCCGGCGGTATCGTCTGTGAAATCTCACAACCACGCCAGGTGGCCTGTCGTGTGTCTGTCACGGGCGAAACGGGCCAGGTCTGGCTCGGACAGCCCCAGTCCGTGCACATCGAGGGAACGGGGGCAGAGGCCGCGCCGGTCTATCCGGAGTTTCTCAAAAACGACGAAGGCGAGATCTTTACGAACGTCGTGGAGCGTCTGATGCGGGCATTTGACACGGGGGAAGAGGCTCAGTGCAACGGTCACGACTATCGACAGGCGCTCGAGATCGCCATCGCACTCAAGCTGTCCGCCGAACGAAACCACGAGCGAATCCATCTCCCTCTGGAAGATCGATCCCTTCGCATCCTCCCCCATCCCTACCGACAACACGGGGGCGACGTCGCGGGTTGGCAGAGCATAGGATACTCCGGGCCGCCGCAAGCGACGTAAACCGCACGGCGTCAACGACGCGAAGCCTTAATTACACCTCCTCGAAGAATTCGATCGCATCCAGGGCGGAGCGAAGCTTGTTCTGTTCGCCCTCATCCAGCGAACGGATGGGTGTGCGTGGCAGACCGCATTCCAGACCCATCCACGCCATCGTCTGCTTCGCCGCCGCGACAACCTCGACGACGGAGACAGCGGCGATGCAGGCGTTGATTCGATTCTGTTCGGTCGCTGCGGCGTCCATATCGCCCGCCCGTACTGCATCCCACAACGCGACGAACCACTCCGGCACCAGATTGTAGCTCAGGCCGATCCCACCGTGTGCTCCAGCCAGCAGAGTACCGAGCAGCACCGAATCCGCTCCGCCGAACACCACCGCATCCGGACACTGCGACACGAACTGTCCGACGGAATACACATCGCCTGTCGAGTCTTTCATCCCGACGACATTCTCGATCTCGAGCATCCGCCTGTAGAGGTCCGGGGTCATAGCGACTCCGGTACGCTGAGGGATGTTATAGATCAGCAAAGGGAGGGGCGAGGCAGCTTCGGCCAACGTAGAGTAGTGCTGTAGCAAACCCTCGTCGTCCGGTTTGTAGAAATAGGCTGGAGGCAGAGCGGCCACTGCATCGACCCCGACGGCAACCGCATCTCGGGCGCGCGTCAGCGTCTCCGCCGTTTGAAACGCGCCAACGTGACTGATGACGGGAACGCTGCCGGCAACTTCGTCGACCGTGGTTTCAGCCACCGCACGGTGTTCGTCTGTCGTCAGCAACAGCCCCTCACCCGTACCTCCGCATACATAGAGGCCGTGAACACCGGCGTTCAGCTGGTGGCGGATGATCCTTCGCATCGCCATTGGACCGAAGGCCCCATCGCGGTCGAACGCCGTAACCGTGGCAGGGAAAATTCCAGCCAGGTCGCTCACCTCGAGCCTCCGTTCATCGCAAAGCGAATTCGAACCCCTGTCCGGTTCGCTGGGTTCCGACTATGCACGAAAGGGAGTCCCTGTCCGTCTAAGTTCCTTGGTAATGGCGATCTGGCACGTCACATAAGCTCGATCGTTGGTACGTCCGCGTCCGTTCAGTGAGCCTGCGGCGTAGCCCGGACGAGCATCCCCGATCGTGCCGACGATCAGATTCGCGTGCTCCGCAGTCGTGTCGTATCGATCCGCGATCAGAGCCACCATCTCCGACCACGCAATCTTCACCGCCTCCTCCCAGTTCGCTCCGCGCCCGCTCGTCAGATATTCTTCCGCATCTTCCACCACGCGCGTTTTCTCGACGACGGGACTGCTCGTGGGAAAGCCGGGTGACCGATCGACCTTGACCGTCACCGCCGCATCGATTTCCACGCCCGTACCCGTAAGCTCTCCATCGCCCATCCTCGCGTGGACATCGCACAGATACAAGAGCGCACCCTCTTTCTGCGCGCGGATGTGCAGAACGCTCCCTGGCTGGACACTGTTAAAGTCCATATTACCCCCGTGATCCATCTCGTAGGCAGCGACCGACTCCAGATGGACGTAACCGATCATCGGTCGGACGGGCACGACGAAGTCCGGGGGAAAGTGGATCAGTCCATCGTGAACCGGCGCCGGGAGTCGGACGCTTCCCCAGTGTGGGCCTCCCTGACGGTAGAACCCATAGGGCCCCACATCGATATCGATCACTTCGATCGCCACCCAGTCCCCTGGCCGAATCCCTTCGACCAGGAAGGGGCCGCCTTCGCGTGAATAGCGAGGTGTTCCTATCTCCATCACGGTGCCCGGTCGAAGCTCGCCTTCCAGCTTCAAATCCTGATCGTGCCCACCCACACACTCGATGACGACCGTCTCTCCAAGCTCGATCGTCCCCCGCACCTTGCCTCGATCCGGATCATCAGGACCATCGTAATAGGGTGTTCGAGTAAATCGCCGCACGGTCGGAGATCCTTTAACCAGTGAACGATCGAAGACACTTGCCTGCGATCGAAACCGAAAATACTACACCCACCTTCCTTCCAGCAGAGTCCAGCCAGCCGTTGCCGTTCAAATCTCGCTCAAGTCGGAACACGGCTCGTTCCCTCATCTATTCCGAAACCTTCGCCATCCATAGCCCGCTGAGGAACCAGGCGATCGTGATGTCCAGGATTCCGATAAAGATGAAATCTGCTGGGAAACTCCGCCAGTTGTAGTAGGGGAAAAGGCCCAGAAAACCATCCGCCGTCGCCCCCACCGTAACGAAGGCCACCTTCCCCCAGTAGGACAGTCCGGAAGTGAGGGTCAGGAGCCACGTGAAAGCGACCGCACCCACCAGATTCATGATGAAGCCCATCCCCATCAACGGGCCCATCGTTCCCTTCATCCCCCCCGACTGCGACATTCGTGAACACGCAGGGACCCTCTTGCAGCTTCCGGGCGTGCTCTTCCTGTGCTGCTTCATCCATTGCCGCGCTTGGACTCAGAATGACGTAGACCCCGTCCGCGCTGGTCGCCATCGAACGGAATGTCGCCCGAGCGGCCTCTTCGTCCTCGAAGCCTTCCATCCACATGTGGGTTTGCCTCTCTACGTAACCAGCCTGGCCAGATCTGGCAAAGGGCGAACCAATTCGGGGTCTTCAGCCGTCTGTTGCTCGATCGAGAGGCCGTACGAGAGCAGTTCCAGGTCACGCTTGTAAGGCCCGATGAGGTTAATCCCGAACGGCAGGCCCTTCGTATCGATTCCAGCTGTCAGCGTCAGAATCGGAGCGCCGGTCAGCGTGAAAGATCCGTTGATCGAAGCACGGCCTTCATCCAACGAGAAGTCGTATTCATCGTAGGCGAAGCGAGCGTTCTCTTCCGCCATCGCTTGCTCTCGAGCGTCGATCTCAGTCAAGGACAGGAGTGGGTTCTGGTGCCCGGGTACGATCAACAGGTCGTATTGCTTGAAGAAGTCTCTCAGCAAAGCGAACACGCGGGCCTGTTCCGCCTGCGCCCACGCCACATCCTCTACGCTCGATGCGAACGCGTGACGAAGGTCGACACGCTTGTACTCTGTCGTACTCGACGGCTCTCGCTTGTGCATCTCTCCCAGGTCGGGAAGGAACTTCATCGGCCGGAGCATCCAATACGCGCGGTTGATTTCCCCGAGTGGCGGATCGCACCACGTGACGCTGCCGAACATCCCCGCCAGGCGCTCCATCTTGACCTCGAATGTCTCCCGCATCTCCGGGTGGACCTCGACGAAACCAAGGTCTGTCGAAACCGCCACGCGAAGAGAGCCGAGGTCTGCAGGGCCCACCTTCAGGATCTCGTCCGCCGTGACGTCGTGATCGAATGGGTCAGGCCCATCGCTCACCATCCCGGCCAGGAACAGTTGCGTATCCGCTACCGACCGGGCCATCGGCCCGCGAATGCTCGTCGGATTGAACGCGTGGATGTGGTCGTCGTGGGGGACGACGCCAGGCGACGGTCGCATTCCGCAGATCCCATTGGCCGCTGCCGGGCCTCGAATGCTGCCCCCCGTATCCGACCCGCTCGCGAGCGGCACCATCGACGCCGACACGGCAACCGCCGATCCCCCGGAAGAGCCCAGACACGAAAGCTCCGGGTCGAAGGCATTGTAGGTCGTTCCGAACAGTGGGTTTCGGCTCGTCATCCCGTGAAGCAGCGTCGGCACGTTCGTCTTGCCCACGATAACGCCCCCCGCCCGTCGAATCGCCGCAGTCGTACAGTCATCCGCTTCCGCAATCCGGTCCTTCCAGGGCGGAAACCCCTGCGTCGTCGCCATCCCCGCAACGTGGTGAGACTCCTTCAGCCCGATCGGCAATCCGTGCAGCGGTGGCAGAGCTTCGTTTCGGACGGCCTGGTCTGCCTTCTCTGCCGCCTCTCGACGCGCCTCTTCGAGACAGAACACCACGAACGCATTCAGTTCCAGGTTGGTCGCCTCGATCCGGTCAATACAGCTGTCCAGCACATCGACCGGCGACACTTCCCGATCCCCGATCATTCTGCGCAGTATCGTCGCTGAAAGCTCACACAGTTCGATCGTCACGCCCCTTCGTTACCCGATTCCCTATTTCCCTAATTCCCTAATTCCCTAATTCCCTAATTCCCTAATACGGTAATGGTCCTCCGCTTCACCAACTCCCAGTCGATCTCATACCCCAGCCCCGGCCCCTCCGGCGCGTAAACCATCCTTTTGTCGTCCACCTCGATGTCCTCCACGAGTGCATATTTGTTCGCGCCGTTTGCCGGAAAGACTTACTAATAATCACAATTCGGAATAGCCATCGTCACGTGCAGGTTGGCCACGTTGTTGAGCGAGTTCCCCCCGTGATGCAGCTCGCACTTCATCCGAAACGCATCGGCAAGATGCGCGGTTCTCATCATGGGTGTAATCCCGCCGTTCACAGCGACATCACCCCGGAGCAGGTCCGTCGCCTGCTGTTGCACCCACTGCGCCATGCCGTAGTATCCGCCTGGAGCATACTCCGTGTTCATCAGAGGGATATCGAGTTTCTGGCGCAGCTTGGTGTAGTTGTAGATGTCCTCTTCTTCAAGAGGATCCTCGTACCAGAAGTAGTCCAGCTCTTCGATCGCCCTTCCGACCCGAACCGCTTCCTCGTACGTGAACGCCCACATTGCGTCCAGCATCAGGGCCAACTCGTTGCCCACCGCCTCTCGAATCGCTCGACAGATCTCGATGTCGTTCTTCGGGATCCCGTGCGGATGGGCTTTGTAGGCCGTCCAGCCCAGGGACTGGAAGTGCGGCGCTTCCTCTCCGTAGGCCTCCGGCGTCGGCAGGTAGGCCGAACTGGCATAGGCCGGAACCTGGCTCTTGCAGGTTCCCAACAGGCGATGAACGGGTAGCCCCGAGACTTTCCCTGCAAGATCCCAGAGCGCGACGTCCACCGCGCCGATCGCCCGAGCGGAAACATTGCGCCTCAACTTCCACATATCCTGCCAGAGTGCACCGATGTCCAGTGGATTCCGCTCGATGAGCACGGGTTTGACGAGCATCATCAACGGCTTGACCAGCTCGTCGGCACCCTGGCTCGGGGACCCGAGAAAGGCGTGTCCTTTGATCACTTCACCGGCATGCACCGTAACCACGCCCAGTTGAATGTCTCCACCGAAGCTGTGCTTGCCGGTGCCCCAGGGCACGATGGGCCACTCGAACAAAATCGTCGTCAGATTCGTGATTTTCAATGTATCCTCCTGACGGGCACGGGGTTTCCATATGGATTCAGTCGACCCAAGTTCATCTCGATATGGCGATGAGCCCGGACTCTAACCCTGGGTTGGGCTCATGTACTTCAGGCCGTACAGGCGCTTGAATCCGAGTCGCTCGTAGAGTCTCCTGGCGCCGAGGTTCGAGTCGGCGACCGGAAGAAATGGCGTCGTCGCTCCCGCACGCTTACCCAGAACCAGGAGTCCCTGGATCAGCCGTGTGCCGAGCCCCTGGCTCCGCAGATTCGGGGTCGTCCAAAGTTCCGCAAGCTGGTAAAGGTCATCCTGCTGGACCGCTCGCCCGTAGCTCGAGGGGGCACCTTCGTGCTCGACATATCCGTACGATGTCGGCAACGTGATGCGGGACAGAGGGCCGCGTTTCATCGAGATCGCCTCGTCGTGCTGGTCCGAGTCGACGTCGTGAATCATCGTAAGCCACCCCTCGAGATCAACTTCCGTGACCTCAGGCTCGACCGATGGAATCCCGTCCATGACCAGAAGGTGGTTCGGGTTGTCGACCGCGTATCCTCGACCCGCGAGTGCACCTTCGATTTCGTCGCTCGCCACGTGCTCTGCCAGTCTGAAGTGGCATACGAGTCCTCGTGCACCATACTCCCTTTCACAGAACGTGATCTTGTCCTCGACAGGAACGGTGCCGGGGTAGAGCGGCCACACCGAGTTGGGGTTTCTGCTTGTGCCGGTGTTGAACCGCAGCAGCCACCCGTCGTAAAGCATCTGGTCTTCGGGAGGAAGCATGTTGGCCATCGCCTCCTCCATCGATCGTGGTGTTCTCTCTGGCATTTTTGTACTCTGATTTGTATGTGTGGTCATTCGCTAACGGTCCTATGATGCCTGTCCGGATCGGATAAATCAAGACGACCGAGTTCAGGATGCGGAACGGCGATCCCATTGGAACAGGACAGAGAATGAACCCCTGCCATCGCGGACACCAGGAGAATCCTTGATGGAGTCGAAACACGATTCAGCGCCTCCCCAGCGGGTCACCCTCGAACGGGTAGAGAACAACGCCCAGGTGCTGAGAAACATGGCCGAGTTCTGGCATTACGATTTTCCGGAAATCTTCGGAACAGGACTGAGTAAGGATAGCAGCTTTGGTTCGAGAGGATTCGATCGTCTGATTCGGGAAACAGAGTGTTTCCTGATCCGTCTCGACGGACATCTGGCAGGCCTTGCTTACGTGCAGCCCGAAGACGTCGTACGGAAGCCCGACCGATATTTCATCCTGCGAAAATACCGGCGATCCGGCACCGGAGAAGAAGCGTTGAGGCTGCTGCGTGCTCACCCGGATCCGTGGCGGCAGACTGTGCGACCACGGAACACAGGCACACTCGGATTCTGGAGGAAGGTGTTACCACGACAGTGCGATGAAGTGCAGGAACACGCGGAGCGTGAATCCGAGGACGGTGTGAGAAGAATTGAGTTCCGTTTCCGCGCCCCAACTTAATCACTCGTTAGGGTAAAGCGAGGCCTTCGAGACGCTTCCGGACCGTTGACAGGATTCGGAGGTCGCGCTCCATCAGAGTCGTTCCCCGCTCAGTGATACAGGCGGAGCTCAACCTGAGACGAAACATCGACGCGGCAAGTTCGAACCAGGGTCCCCACCTCTGGTAATCAACAGGCAGAGGAATCACCTCCTGATACCCGCGCAGGAGCTCGTCGGTCAACGCTGCGCCGTTCTCCATCCTGCGAACTCTTTCCACCAATCGGCCCAGACAGAACGCGTAGGGGCCCAGCCCGGAGTCATTGAAGTCGACCAAGCCCGGGCGCCCGCGATGCCAGACCACATTGTATTCTGAAACGTCGGCGTTGATCAGCCCGACTTCGGTGGGTTCGAGCCCTTCGGTCACGTGTCGCATCGCACCGCCTCCACAACGTCGACGGCCTCCGGGAAACAGTGAAGACGGTCCTTCTTTCCCATACCGCACATGAAGTCCGCATCCCAGGACTTGATCGCGCCCGGCTCGGGAGGTACGGTTGCTCGAGCTTTCTGAT
>CEVA01186060.1_pt1 | contig 16585 bp, 13 predicted proteins | sample 361521 | NCBI WGS metagenome assembly CEVA01 (sample SAMEA2622823, study PRJEB7988) | marine metagenome | isolation source: saline water (ENVO:00002010), including
TTGGTGAGCCATTACCTCACCAACAAGCTGATAGGCCGCGAGCCCCTCCTCAAGCGCCAGGTCCCGTAGGATCCCCAGCTTTAGCAAGCGCTTCACTCGAAGCACCGCCACATGCGGTATTAATCCACCTTTCGGTGGGCTATCCCCCTCCTGAGGGCAGGTTACTCACGTGTTACTCACCCGTTTGCCGCTCTCACCGGAAACTTCTTGGCCGAAGCCTTGAAGAATCCGGATCCCGCTCGACTTGCATGCCTAAACCACGCCGCCAGCGTTCACTCTGAGCCAGGATCAAACTCTCCGAAAATTAAAACTTTCGGAGTCCGAATCCTGAAAATTCTGGACACCTAGGGTAGGTCTCGAAAAGACCTACCCCTCAAAATACTGTAACTGACAATTGCCTCACAGAATCGCACAAAGTAAATTTCAAAGAACAGGAAAGTTGAAAAAGGTACAGGAATAAGTAGTGTTTTCCTTCATCCGTCAAGTGGTTTTCAAGGTTTTTATCCCCGAGAACCAAATTTCTAATATTAGGCAGAAAATTTTCGGTGTTCTCGAAGACCGGCGAGAAACTCTTCTTTCCATTCGTAACCATCGAGCAAATCAGGGTCATCCTCGCCTAGGAGCTCCGCCGCTATATACAGCGCCTCAATCGAGGCCAACCCTTCCTTTGGGTCATCGAAGAGCTTACTCTTACGGGGATACGCCGATTCGACATTCCCAGGTATACTCCGCCGCCGTGGACTACCCGTTAGACTCTGCTGAAGCCCAGGCAATAATCGCCATGTACTATCAAGGACCAGGATTGGCCACCCCTTATCATCAAGGCAAATAGGACGGGCACCAACTTCCAAAAGAATATATCCAGTCGCATCAAATTTGAATCCCTCCTTCATTCTCAAGAAGGTAAAGTTTCTCCTTCCCTGCAAACTCCTTAAACTACACTTGATGGCCCTCTCTCTCGAGTGCCGAATTACTGTGACCGATAACAATGCAAATACCCTAGCTTATTTAATCCCTGCTCTAATGTACCTCTGTCGAACTGGTTAGACAACTATTTGTTTGCTACTCTCTTTACCATCCAATTCGGGAAATCGCTTCTCCCTAATTTATTCTCTAAAGCCTCTTCCCTATTATGTGATTAATGAGTGTAAAACTTTCGGTTCTGTCATTCCATCTGGATGGATAATTAAAAGAGTTATCAATAGCACAGCCAGGGATAACAGCTCCCCTTCACTTCGAAACTTTAGCAACATTTCACATAAACAACCGGACTTTACCGGATTCAGTTGAAATCCGCTGGAAAACTAGAAACCTCCATTGATGCCTATTATTGCCCTACTTTCAGATTTTGGATACTCAGACTGGTACGTTGCATGTATGAAGGGCGTTATCTACTCCATTGTTGAAAAAGCCAATGTCGTCGATATTTCTCACCAGATTCCGCCCGGTGAAATCTCCTCAGGAGCCTTTGTACTGAGCCAATGTTACCGGGAATTCCCTGAAGGTTCCATCGTCGTCGCCGTAGTGGACCCAGGAGTAGGGACTTCACGAGACCGGATCGTCGTATCAGCTGCAGGACTTTATTTTGTAGGTCCAGACAATGGCCTCTTCGGGTTTTTGACCGATGATCCACAATCTTCCTCGATCGAGATTCGAAGCATTGAGAACGCTGCCCTCATGTCAAAATCCATAAGCTCTACTTTTCATGGCCGGGACATCTTCGCCCCCGCCGCGGCCCATCTGGCCAAAGGCACCCCTCTCAAACAATTTGGTCCTAGAAAAGACTATCTTAGTCCTCTTGAACGCCCGAAACCCTTATTGCAAAAAAGACTAACCACCGGTCAAATCATCTATATTGATCATTTTGGCAATGCCATCTCTAACATCAAGATTCCAGCGGCCGAAAAGGATGCTGATGTTTCGCTTATCGAAGTTAAATTAGGCTCACTACAAATTCCTTACGTCAGAACGTTCCAGGATGTACAGCCGGGACAAACTCTGGCATACCTCGGTTCTGGAGGATTTCTTGAAATCGCGACGAACGGCAGAAACGCCGAAGGATTATTATCGTTTTGCTTGGGCGACAAGGTCACGGTTAGACACACAGAATAACCATTCATTGAAGTGGCATTTTCGGTATACAAATGACTAATAGGAAAATCCCTATAGATCGGTGACAGGAATTGATTTCCGATCTTAGAAGGCAACTAATGTATCCTTTTGGTAGGGCATCAGCCTCAAAGCTCAACGACCGAGGCGGCTTACTCCGGATCTGTACGGAACACCAAGTGATAATCAAAAGTCGATACTTAAAACTCATAAACTCCTCCGACATCTGAAAAGAAAATTTCGCATCTGCCTTTCTTCTAGCGCTATAAGCTGGGCATTTTATGATTGTGCCAATTCGGCCTTCGCCCTGACAGTCCTAGCGGGCTTTTATGGGCCCTTTTTCAAAAGTTATTGGTCCAGCGGTTCGCAATCAGCCCTGACTTGGCAAGGATATACGGTTTCTATCTCCGGGTTAATCATTGCCTTTATGGCACCTTTTTTAGGGGCTCTAGCCGATCGCAAGGGGGAGAGGAAACGGTTTCTCCTTGTTTTCATGACAGTCGGTGCAACTGCCACAGCTCTACTAGCGTGTGTCGGCAAAGGCGCCTGGCCCATCGCATCACTCGTTTATATAGTGGCTGCAGTCGGATTTTACGGAGCTAATCTTTTTTATGACGCTTTGCTTCCCTCAGTCAGCAGTTCGAATAATCGGCATACAATCTCCGGATTAGGCTTCTCTCTCGGTTATCTCGGAAGTGTTATCCTCTTCGGTGCCCAAATCACCCTGATTCAGGACCCCTCGCTCCTGGGACTGTCTTCGACAGACTCTGCTATCAAGGTTTCATTTCTGAGCGTTGCATTATGGTGGATCCTGTTTTCATTCCCTCTCCTGAGCAACATCAAGGAAACCCAAATCCAACCCATTGAATCGGTAGGGGAAGCAATAAAAACTAGCCTGCTTGAACTCGGTGTGATCTTCCACCAAATCGGATCGGAGAACCGGAGACTGTTCTGGTTTCTTCTCGCCTACTGGTTCTATATCGATGGGGCCTATACCCTTATTACCATGGCCACCGGCTACGGAGCCGCCCTCGGTTTTTCTCAATCCGAACTGATAGTTACTCTTGTAGTAGTCCAAGTTCTCGGAATACCCTCTTCTCTAGTATTTGGAGTCTTGGGCCAGAGGATCAAAGCTGAATGGCTCATATTGGTAACCCTTGTTATCTACATCTCTGTTACCCTTTTCTCCTTCGGCATGACTTCCGAACCATTCGAAGTCTTGGGTAGGCCAATCGTCTCGATCTACATCCTTGGAGCTTGCATCGGAGTAGCTCAAGGGGGACTCCAAAGCCTAAGTCGCTCTCTCTACAGTTCTCTCATACCCACCGATAGACCAGCCTCCTACTTTGGTCTATACAACATGGTTAGCCGCGGTGCTGCCATTTTTGGCCCATTCCTCCTTGCTGTAGTTTCCTCAACTACAGGCAACCCGCGATACGGCACCCTTCCAATCGCAGTTCTCTTTCTCATGGGGATTGTACTTCTCTTCAAATCAATGACAGAAAAATGCAAGAAGGACTCATAGTTGGACAGACCTCCAATCGACCTGCCCCCTCCTTCTAGAGAAAGTCTACTAGTTCGCTTTCCCACCCAGAACCAGAACATCCATAAGAGGGGGGGCTTTTCACTGAATTCCCATTGAGCTGCACAGGACCATGACGAAAATTGAATGCCTCAACCGCAGGAACCGTAATGATCTGTTTATTATCTTAGGTTTGTGTCTTTCAGTTTATCTGGCAGCGTCCGTACCCTCCAGGTCGCCCGGAGAGATGTACATCCCAAGTTTGTAAGCATGGCCTTAACGGTTGTAAGTGCCTCCTTCAAGCCAGGCATTGTTTGACACCAACATTGAGGGAATCTCTTTAAAGAAGGTCAGAAAGATAACGTCATAGGAACCTGCCAGATTTTTCAAAATCGTTCGATTTATCCAACCGATCTCTAGTCGTTTATCATTACCTCATTCTCCAAAATCTGGGCCAGCGTTTGCCGCTTTCTTATTAAGACAGCTTCTCCCGAGTCACGAATAAGAACCTCAGGGGCCTCGGGGAAAGAGTTATAATTTTTGGCCGGCATGGAGGAACAGTAGGCTCCCACTCCTTCGATAACACAGAGGTCCCCAACCGTCGTCTCTTCTAATTCTCGGGGTTCCAAGAGTTCTGAGTCGCCTGGCGCGGGTGTTAGAAGATCTCCTGATTCGCAACAATGTCCCACAACAACATAATTTTTTCTTCTTCCGGTGCTATTACGGGAAAGTACAACCACTGCATGCTGAGCGCCGTATAGAGACGGCCGTAGAATCTCCGTCATTCCTGTATCCAACTTGAGGAACTTGAAACCCGCTTCTCCTGTACTCACTATGTCAGTAACCGTAGCCAACAGAGATCCGGCGTTAGCAACAAGATAGGTGCCCGGCTCAATCTCCAGATGAATGCGCCGACCAGATTCATTAGCCAGTTTGCAGAACGCCTCTCTGACCGGCCGGCCAATATTGTTCAAATCAGCTTTCTCCTCACTTTCCATCCGGCTCACTCGGAATCCACCCCCCAGATTCAAAACGGTAACTTCAGGTAGCTCTCTGACCAAATCGAGGCTCATACTCGCCGCGCGTTTCCAGACTTCAGGATCTCCCCCAGAACCCACGTGAGTGTGTAAACGAAATACCTTCAAGTCGAACGCTTCTACCAATTCATGCAGTTTATCCATCCATTCGTGCCAGATACCGAAACTGGCCGCTGGACCTCCGGTATTCGTCCGATTTGTACCTCCCGATCCAAGACCAGGATTCATCCGGACACCCAATCGCCCTCCATTCATCTTTCGTCCGAATTCTTCAACCTGTTGAAGGGAACAAGCATTCAGGGAAACGCCCTGTTCAAGAAGTTCTGCGAAATTCTTAGGCAATTCTTGACTACTCAAACTTATCTTCTCAGGAGCAATCCCAGATAACAAGGCTCGCTCACACTCGTATCCGCTACTAGCATCGAAATGAAGGCCTATCCGATTAAATAGTCGAAGTAGATTCGCATTGGAGCTTGCCTTCATGGCATATCGTACCGTTAACCCGAAAGCATTGGGAAAATGTAGGCACTCCTCTGCGTTATGACATAAAGTCAATTCATCATATACATATATCGGAGTCCCAAAACGGTCCCGGATAGCCTCCGCCTGAGTACTAGTTAAATTGCGAAGTTTTTCCATATCCGACCACCTCCTACCGCTTTAATGCCAATGTGACTCCGTCCCCTACCGGCAACATACTAATATCAACACGACTATCAGAATACAGCTTTTCATTAAAACTCCGAATTGCGACGGTATCCTCTTCCTGGGATTTAGAATCCAGGACCCTCCCAGCCCACAAAACATTGTCGATCATAATCAGTCCACCCCTTCGAATAAGAAGTAAAACCCTTTCGAAGTATTCCCCATATTCCTTCTTGTCAGCATCTATAAAAGCAAAATCGTAGGTGTCACGCTGCCCTTCAATGAGCAATTCGTCGAGTCCCGATATCGCGTCCTTCATTCTCAGTTCGATCTTCCTTGCCACCCCCGCTTCCTCCCAGAAACGTCTTGCAATGGAGGTCCATTCCTCACTCACATCAAATGCAACCATACGGCCTCCACTCGGCAATGCCAGTGCTACACACAGGGAACTGTAACCGGTAAAAACTCCAATCTCGAGGGTCCGTCGAGCACCCAGTAATCTAACCAACTGAGCCATAAACTGCCCTTGATCCGGAGAAACTTGCATCCTCGCCATAGGCATAGTATTCGTTTCACGACGCAGCTTCCCAAGCAATTCGGGCTCCCGAACTCCAACTGAAAAGAGATAATCGTAGAGATCGTCGCTCAAACCTGTGAATCGCTTACCCATTCTATTTCTCGCTCGTACTCCTGAGTACACATCCTAGTGTGAGGACAGAGAGTCAACCATTCATCGGTAACCTGGCTGAAATTATTGGAATTCCCAGTTTAAAATATAGTATCGACTAAATCTTGTGTTTGCCAAATTCCTCCTGCCCACTTTGGACATTACGTTAGTAAAAGTCGGCTTTTAAGATGTACTTAAGGCATAAAAAAGGTCCTCCAGCATGAAACAAAAGACTCCCGTAGATAGTTTCAAAGAAAAAATCTCCAGCGATGAAAGTACACCCTCCATCCATCAACTTAGCGGCAAAGAACTGTGACTCGTCTTATCGGCTAAGAGTATCCCCTAATATCAAAAGAAATCACCCATGCAGCCCACTCCATCCAACCTAACCGCTACCAAGGTCCTAGTGGGATGGATGTCTGAGGATTGAAAAAGTGGCAGGCCAGGGTTAATATCCGCACATTTATTTAGCATTCATCACTTCGAGGGTACCGCCCTTGGGAACAACAGATCAGGAAGGGCTTAATCCCTCTTCAAAAAGCGACGGAAAGTGACGATGGGGATCCGCCGGTTCCCGAAAGAGGATTTTTTGGCGCGGCGACAAACAAACGTTTTTTGGAGGTCGTACTCTATTGGCAGACCATGCTATTTCTGACACACAATACTTGTAAAGCAGTGCCCTTCGATCATGTTTGGCTGTCCAAGCCGCAGTCCCGTGGGTAAGCGCCTCACTGAAAACAGTAACAGAACCGGCCGGCGCTTCAGGTATCACAAAACAAGCAGATTCCTCTGGAGCTTCCGCAATCTTATTGGGTAATTTGAAGTTACTCTTGTGACTACCCGCAATGCAACAAAATCCGCCAGAGCTGGGTCCCGATGAGGCTAGATTCCAGCTCACTACTAAGAACCCGTTAAGACTTCGGCTATCATTAAGGTGAAAGTACTCCCCATCCCGAGCACCAGAGTTCGGGGCAGTAGCTCCGTAATCAGCATGCAGTTTCCCCCGAGACATACCTTTTCGCATGTGAAGTCCGTAAATGCGATCAAGGCGAAAGCAATCTCCCAACCGGAAGCGAAGAATAGGCATTATCTTAGGGTGATCAAGTAGGTTGCAAAATGGGGTTCCCCATTCCAGGAATCCTGGACGCTCTGGATGCGCCCCCGCCGCTGACCCGAATCTTCTCTGCTCCTCCGGGTCCGGAAGTTCCTGATGGTCAATCAGATCGTGCAGAACTCTAAGCTCCTCCTCGCTTAATACTTCCTCGATCACAAGGTAACCCTGAAGGTCGAACAAATATTGGTCTATCTCATAGTCTTCCATAAGAAATATATTTTACCCCTTTCTCGATAGGTCAATTATCAAATCCCCACGCCAATGAGCTTCAGATTCAAGAAGTGTCTCTTCTGTCACAAGTATCCTAATAAAATTTCGACCTTAGATCTTGATTGAAATCCACCTAAACTAAATGCCCATCCTTCACTTAATTAAGAGGCAAATTCTCTTGAAGAAAGCGGACTACATTCTCTCCCATAATCTTGCGGATGGTCTTCTCTTTCATTCCTAACGCCATTAATTCGGCCGTCAGCAAACTCAACTCGGATGTATCAAACCCGACCGCGACCGCCCCATCAAAATCAGAACCGAGAGCCACATGATCTTCGCCCATTATTGCAATAGAGTACTCCACCGCGCGAGCCCAGGAAGACGGAGTTGGATCGCAGATCGCTCCATCCCAATATCCGATCCCTATTAATCCCCCTCTTTCCGCGATTGTCCTCAGTATGTTATCGTCAAGATTTCGGACAGAATCGCAGGTTCCTTTGACACCTCCATGCGATACCACGATGGGACGCGTCGCCATCCGAAGAACTTCCTCATAAACTCGAGGCGAGGAGTGAGCAAGGTCGATAATCATGCGCCTCTTCTCCAACTGCCTGACGACCATTCGCCCGAATTCGGTCAATCCTTTCTTGTCAACGCCGTGGGCTGACCCGCCCACCTCGTTATCAAAGAAATGAGCCAACCCGACCATCCGATAACCCTCATTAAAAAGCTCATCGATGTTTTCAATCTGTCCTTCCAGACAGTGTGCACCTTCAATCGCCAGAAGAGCCCCAACTAATCCCCTTGTTTCCTTCCTCGAAGCAAGTAGTAATTGTAAATCAGTACCGTTTCTAACCAAGCGCAAATCTCCATCAGATTTCTTAACCATGCGCTTTAGTCTCTCTGACTGGTAGAGTGCCCGCTGTAACAAACTTGACCAAGTCCGAGGAGGCCAACCCGCTAGAACCAACCCGGGCATCAGGATATCACTGTCCGAAGGATTGCTCTCATAGTTCCGGTTCCTAGGCGACTTCGTAACAACGGAAAATACTTGAAGGGCTACATTTCCTTCCCTTAGCCGCGGTAAATCAAGGTGCCCGTAGCCAACCCGCTTCAGGAAATTCCGCGACCAGAGCAGAGTGTCAGCGTGGAGATCCGCCACAGTAAGGCTTCCATGCAGCTCCTTGGCTTCAACCGGAGCCCTCTTGATATCCAAATTCAAGACTCGGTTATGGTATCGATCTAGCAGTTCAGGCGCCAGGATCGCAGAAACCAATATTACACTCAGACCTATAAGCAACCCTTTACCCAATCTTCGCACATCGAAAACCTTTCTCCGTATTTCTCTGACCATTTTCTGAAATCAGTTTGACTCAATGTAAACTGATTTGACCCTTCCCCAAATCCTAGATTATCTTCATCCCGCTTACCACTGTATTCTCAATCAATAGATTCGTCCGGCCTTACTGCAGTGGTAGCTTATATGAATTGCTACTTCCTTCGAATTCCTCCATTTCTCCTATTCCGTCAAAATAGATCTGGTTATTGGTGCCAAAGGAAAAAGAGTAACCTTTGGATTCTGTCTTTTGCCCACAACCACGTAACTATTTCGAAAGCGTCCTTCCATCCAGAATTAGCGACTCAGGCCTTTTCTAAATCGAAGTAATTTCGACACACCTGGTTTTTTTTCTTTCCATGATTTATCTGACTTCTAAGGTCAAATAGAAATATGAAGAGTTTGGTAGGGGCAAAGCCCATATCCCCAGCGCCCACAAAGGAATCTCTATCTAGGAGTCGATTCGGATGACCCTGGCTCCTGACTCCCTGAAGTTTTCCGATCCCTTCGTGGAGGGGATTCAGACTCAGCTAGAGGGGCTCAATGTCAAGTTTACAGCAACGGAAATTCGTCATCTCAAAGACGAGATTCTCAAGCGACCGCCAACCCTCACAGAGTGTATTCTCTTCTCCATAGAGGGATCCGAGCATTGCTCCTACAAAAGTAGTAGGAATCATCTACAAACTCTTCCTACTAATGGCCCGAATGTCATCATCGGAGCAAAAGAGGATGCGGGAATCGTTTCCGTGGCACAGGATCGACAAGGGCTTCGTTATGGTTTAGTTCTAAGCCATGAATCTCATAACCACCCTTCCCAGATTGTTCCTTATGAAGGAGCCGCTACTGGAGTAGGGGGTAATGTTCGAGATGTTTGCTGCATGGGCGCCGAGGTTATCGCAGTAGCTGACTCGCTTCGATTTGGATTAATCTCATCGCCCCGAACCAAATGGATCACTGACGGCGTTGTCGCCGGAATCTCCGGATATGGCAATTCACTTGGCATACCCAATCTCGCCGGCGACGTCTGTTTCAACGAAGGATACCAGGAAAACTGTCTGGTGACAGTGGTTACTCTCGGCATTGTCCGTGAAGATCATATAATTCACTCTTATGCTCCACCTAATGCTGAGGACCATCTCCTTATCCTGGTCGGGAAAGCGACTGATAACAGTGGATTTGGTGGTGCTAACTTTGCCTCTTTTGAACTGGAAAAATCCGAGGAGGAAAGCAACAAAGGAGCCGTCCAGGAACCCAATGCCTTTCTAGAACGTCATCTTCTCAAGACAAGTTATGCCCTCTTCGACTACCTCAGAAAACACGACCGCCTCAAGGATTTAGGGTTTAAAGACCTAGGTGCGGGTGGAATCGCTTGCGCCAGCGTTGAGATCGCTGAAAACGCTGGATATGGTGCTGAAATTTGGCTGGAGAAGGTTCATACCAGTATGAACGGACTCTACCCAGGAATTATCCTATGTTCGGAAACCCAAGAGAGATTTCTCTGGGTCGTTCCGCCTGACTTGGTCAATACCATTCTCGATTTTTATAACAAGACGTTCGATCTTCCTAACGTCTCTTATCAAGCCGAAGCCCGGGTTATTGGCAAAATCAGAGGAGACGGACAATTTGTTGTTCGCTACAACGATGAAACTCTCGTCAACGCTGCTGCTAGTCAGGTGACTAAAGGATTCTCCTACGACCGGCCCTTCCACCCAGCAAAAAGATCACTGAGTGAGCCAACTATCCCAGAGCCTCAAAACTACAATTCAATCCTCCTTGAGATGCTCGGACATGAAAATATCGCTTCTCGTGAGCCGATTTTAGAAACCTATGACAAACAGGTGCAAGGTAGAACAGTCGTCGAAGCTGGCACTGGGAATGCCGGTGTTCTACAACCGTTCAACGATAAGAAATTCCCTCCGGAAATTCGCGCTACTGGAATCGCCCTAAGCACGGACCATAATCCACGGTATTGCCAAATCGACCCCTATTGGGGAACGGTCAATGCGGTCGTAGAGGCTGTTCGAAATGTCTCTTCGGTTGGAGCCACACCCCAGGCAATCACTGATTGTCTCTGCTTCGGGAATCCAGAAAAGCCAGCTCAAATGGCCGACTTTGTCGCTAGTATCCAAGCTCTTGGCGACACATGTAAACGAATCGGCTTAGAGGGGGATCCCTCTGTTCCTCTACCTATCGTAGCTGGCAACGTCAGTTTTTACAACGAATCTCATCAGGGCGCCATCCCAGCTAGCCCCATGATCAGCTGCTTCGGACGAATCGATGACGCCGCTCGGGCAATTACCTTTAGTTTCAAACAGTCTGATTCAATTATACTTCTTTCTGGCGAGCGGAAAGACGAATGTGGAGGAGGCATCTACTATGCTCTCCATGGCCATTTGGGCGCCAATCTCCCAAAACCGGATGTTTCCGAGGTTGCCAATCAAGTTGCAGCCCTTACCGAGTCTATTAAAAAGGAATTGATCTTGGCCGCTCATGACATCAGTGAAGGCGGTATCGCGGTGGCCCTCGCAGAGATGACCTTTCAAAGTGATATTGGATGCAGCGTCGAATTGCCCGGCCCGCTTCGACTCGATCGTAAAGCGTTTTCAGAATCCGGAGGCTTTATTCTGGAGGTAATTCCAGAGAACTTGGAAAAAGTCCGGCTCCTATTCTCGCAACACCAAGCTCCTCTGGTCAACATCGGTCGAACAACCGGAGACTCCTTGATCGCTATCGAACCCAGAATAAACCTCTCTATATCAAAAGCAAAAGAACAGTGGCTTTTTGGGCTTCGTGAAAAACTCTACTAGACACTAAAAGACAGCATACTACTAACCAATGAGGTCTAAGGGAAATAACACCAAGATTAGCTTTTCCGCAACCGGTAAACCAATCGACTATCGGTCTGCTGGTGTCAATATCGAGGCGGGGAACAGCGCCGTTGATCGGATTCGCCCCCATGTAGAAACCACATTCAACGAATCTGTACTAGACGGTATCGGAGGATTTGGTTCCTTTTTTGACCTAAAGAAACTCCTTAGAGACTACAAGGAACCAGTCCTGGTTCAGAGCACGGACAGCGTGGGAACAAAGATCAGTGTGGCAAGTAAGTCACAAAATTTCAGGACGATCGGAATGGATCTAGTCAGTGCTTGCAGCAACGATATTCTAGTTCACGGGGCCCGCCCTCTCACCTTCCTCGACTATATCGCAACTGGCAATTTGAAGCCAGATATAATAGAAGAGATAGTAAAAGGAATTGCTGAATCCTGTCGCCATCATGAAGTTGCACTTGTCGGTGGTGAACTTGCTGAAATGCCTGACACCTATGTAAATGGTGAATACGATCTCGTCGGGATCGTCACGGGTGTAGTCGAAAAGGAGAAGATTATTAACGGGAAGAATATCATTACTGGCGACTCAATTCTCGCCTTACCCTCCAACGGCCTTCACACCAACGGCTATTCTCTTGCCCGAAAATTAATCTTTGAAGTGGCCAAACTAACGATCGATGACCAACCTGAGCCCCTCTCCGAGAGCATCTCTGAAACCCTTCTAGCTCCTCACTTAAATTATCAGGATCCGATTCTGACCCTTCTAGAAGCAGGTCATCTAGTAAAAGGAATGGCTCACATAACCGGGGGCGGCATATTTGACAACATCCCTAGAATTCTTCCGGCTAATTGTGGGGCTGAAATTTTGCGAGGAACTTGGCCCATTCCTCCTGTTTTTACTCTTTTGAAGAAATTAAGTGATCTCTCCGAAAAAGAGATGTTTCGCACTTTCAACATGGGACTTGGTCTTGTTATGGTTGTATCTCCTGAGACCTCTTCCGAGATCATTCACTGTCTGTCCCCTGAAACGGATATTTTTGAAGTCGGCACTATCGTTGACGCCAACCAGGAAGTACGAATCGTTGAGGCTCCATCAACAAAGCATCTCTGAAAAGGCATATCCTTCTAATGAGTAAAATCCGTATTGCGGTCATCCAATTTCCCGGTTCGAATACTGAACGGGAAACCCACCTAGCATTGCAACGGACGGGACTTTCTGGCGTGGATTTCCTCTGGAACAGGAATCACACTACTTTGGAAAAGTGTGACGGTTTTGTACTAACCGGTGGGTTTTCCTATGAGGACCGTTCCCGAAGTGGAATCATCGCCTCCCTAGATCCAGTAATGGATATTCTGCGGGCTCAAGCGGGATTAGGAAAGCCGATTCTCGGGATCTGTAATGGGGCCCAGATTCTAGTTGAATCTGGAATGATTCCTGAACTTAAAGGAAATCAAGTCGGTATGGCATTGACTCGGAACAAGAGAGTTAGAAATGGACGCGTTCTTGGGACTGGCTATTACAATTCCTGGGTCCACCTCAAACTCAATTCTCTTCCAGATCGCTGCGCCTTTACCCGACACCTTAGACCCAACCGGCCGCTGAGGATTCCTGTGGCTCATGGTGAAGGTCGTTTCCTCGCAAACTCTGATTTGCTCGCAGAACTCAAAGATCGGGACCAGATTACCCTGCAATATTGTGATCAAAACGGGGACGCAAGTCCTGAATTCCCAGTCAATCCCAACGGCTCCGACTCTAATATTGCCGCTATTTGCAATCCTCGTGGCAATGTCATGGCAATAATGCCGCATCCCGAAAGAACCTTAGAGGGCGATCCAATTTTTTCCTCGATGCGCGACTTTATCGAGAATCCGTCAGAAAATAATGTTCCTCCCTTGACCTACCACCGAAGGCCGTTCCAAACTCCTTCTTTCAAACCCGTAAAAGGAGCGGTCGCCTTAACCGTAAAATTGCTGATCACCGATAACGAAGCTATCTCAGTAGAGAAAACCCTGAACCGCCTGGGAATCCCTGTCCGCGTGGAAAGACAAACTTATTGGGAAATTCTGACCGACGGCAGTTCCAGTGCTGAACTCCTAAGAGAGATCGAAGCTAGTGGTGAACTCTTCAATTCCAACAAGGAAGCAATTGGAGGGTCGACCTCCGCAAGCGACTTTCGGGGCTATCTCGTCTATCCAAAAGAAGACTGGATTGGCAGACAGAAACTCGATTCACTGAGAGACCGATTTGGGCTCAATAATATAAAGGAGATTCGTCGAGGAATACTTTGGCGGCTCACTTCACGCTCCAGTCCAGACCCTGTCTTGATAAAAAAGGCTCTCCAAACTAACATCTTTTTTAACCCTATTTCACATGTCTGTTATGAGTACTGATTCCCTTCCCTTAACATTCCTCAACCAAAATCTCGACTACACCGAAAGGATCGTTGAAGAACTAGAATACATCGTATCCGATACCGATCTTTTATCTGATGGAAAACATATGGGCAAAGTCCGTGACACATATGACTGCGGAGACCATCTTATTTTGGTTACAACCGATCGGCATAGTTCTTTCGATCGTATTATTGCCCACATCCCCTTCAAAGGCCAAGTATTAAACCTGGTCAGCGCCTGGTGGTTCGAACAAACGGCGAATTTGGTACCTAATCATGTCCTTGCAGTACCTGATCCGAATGTCACTGTAGCAAAAAAATGTCGTGTCGTCCCAATCGAATTTGTGATTCGTGGATACATCACTGGATCCACGAATACTTCGCTATGGACTGTCTATAATCAAGGCTCTCGGGAGTATTGCGGAAACCCATTGCCAGATGGCCTCCAGAAAAACCAAAAACTGGAGAAACCACTCCTTACTCCTACCACCAAGGAAGTTGAACATGATCGTCCCATAAGCCCTAAGGAGATCGTCGCAGAGGGCTGGATGAGTTCCGCTGAGTGGGAGGAAACAAGTGCCATTGCCTTTCGATTATTCAGTGAAGGGCAGCGCCAGGCGCTCCAACATGGACTTATTCTGGTCGATACGAAGTATGAATTGGGCCGGGATAAAGACGGTCAATGTATAGTCATTGACGAGATCCATACTCCTGATTCTAGTCGCTATTGGCTCGCCGATAGCTACGAAAAACGAATTGCTTCTGGTCTTGAACCTGAAAACATAGATAAGGAGTTCCTTCGCCTCTGGTTCAGGGACCACTGCGACCCTTATGCCGATGCGGAATTACCTGCGGCACCAGAGGACCTAGTGGTCGAACTGGCTCGGCGCTATATATACCTGTATGAGAGGATCACCGGCCGCGCCTTCCCCTTTCCCGAACAACACGAACAAACGTCTCAGCGAATCAAACGCAACCTGGAGAACTATCTGTGAAAATTGTAATTCTGCTTGGATCGGAGTCCGATCGCTCCCATGCCCAAAAAATAATCGATGGGCTTGATCGATTTGTTATCCCTCACGAGACCTTCGTCGTCTCTGCCCACAAGGTTCCGGAACTATTGATCGAGCTTATCCAGCGATTCAATGCCTATACCGAACCCCTCGTCTACATAACAGTAGCTGGTCGATCTAACGGCCTCTCGGGAGTCACCGCTGGAAGCGCTCTGCATCCCGTGATAGCCTGCCCTCCTTTCTCTGATAGGTCCGACTATTTAACCAACATCCATTCCTCTCTTCAAATGCCCAAAGATACGCCGGTCTTAACCGTGGTTGATCCGGCTAATGCAGCGCTTTCTGCAGCCAGAATCTTAGCCTTGTTCCAAGAAGATCTGAAACTGAAAATTCGCAGCCATATCGACGGTGTCAAACGTACTTATGCTCCTGTCTCCGACGGAACATCCCAAACCAAATCATCAGGAAATGGATAGCTTTCATCTGGGAAGCGTCACTCAGCTGAGCTTTCTCAGGGTCATCCTTAAAGCTGGGAATATTTTTATATATATACGATGATGGGAGTAAACTGATGTGCGGAATTGTCGGCATCCTTTCTCATCGGCCCGTTGCAGGTGAACTTTATGAGAGCCTGATTCATCTACAACATCGGGGGCAAGATGCAGCAGGGATCATGACCTGCGATCCCCACCAATTCTATATCAAAAAGGGCACAGGCCTTGTTCGCGACATCTTTGACCAGTCGAATATGACCCGGTTAGTTGGAAATTTAGGCATTGGGCACTCTCGATATCCGACTTCAGGCGGCTATGGTATGGAAGAAACCCAACCACTCTGGGCAAGCGTCCCCTTTGGGGTCGCAATGAGCCACAACGGCAATCTCGTCAACTACAGTGATCTCAAGGAACAATTGGGGAAAACCCATCGCCGCTACCTCAATTCAAGCAGCGATACTGAGGCGATCTTACATCTATTCTGCAGCTTCCTACATGATCATCCAGATACAGATGAACCTGAGGAATTCTTTGAGCAGATCTGCGCCTCTCTTGAACAGGTCTTCCAGCTTGCCATTGGCTCCTTTTCTGTTGTTGCCGCTATCATAGGCAAGGGTCTTCTTGCTTTTAGAGATTCTCATGGAATTCGGCCTCTCGTACAGGGCATTCGCCCCTACCCCGATGGTTCGTCCGATTTTATATTTGCATCTGAGAACTCGATGTTTTCGCTTCTTGGGTTTGAAAAATCTGAAGACGTTCAACCTGGCGAAGTGGTCTATATCAGCGAAAAAGGAGAGCGGTATTCAAAGGTGCTTTCGAAAGGCAAATTTTCTCCATGCGTTTTCGAATATGTCTACTTTGCCCGTGCTGATGCCCTATTGAACGATGTCAGCGTCTATCGATCCCGTTTGCGAATGGGGCAAAATCTTGCGAGAGCATGGAAACGCAATCATCCTGACCTAAAACCAGATATAATCATCCCAGTTCCTTCTACTTCCAATACTGCAGCCCTTTCTTTGGCCCACGAATTGGGGGTTCGCTATTCTGAAGGGCTCTACAAAAACCCTTTTATTGGGCGGACCTTCATTATGCCTGGACAGGAGATGCGCAGAAAATCAGTTCGCTATAAGCTTGTTCCTCAAGAAACCGAAATAAGAGGGAAAGTCGTTATGCTTGTCGATGACAGCATCGTTCGAGGAACAACCTGCAAGGAA
>CEVA01176627.1_pt1 | contig 16577 bp, 13 predicted proteins | sample 361521 | NCBI WGS metagenome assembly CEVA01 (sample SAMEA2622823, study PRJEB7988) | marine metagenome | isolation source: saline water (ENVO:00002010), including
AAAAGAAGAGAAGGAATTCTCCACACAACCCACAGATGCATTCGAATTTATTGGAAGGATGTCGCAGGAAAAAAAAGAAAAGTCTGAAAATGAAGAAGAGAATACGTTGGAAGAATCAGAAATTCAACATTCGTGTTGTCCTAGGTCCAAACAATAGAGCACGAAAGAGCACGAACTTTTAAGCGCTGTGATTCTCTTCCTTGGTGTTCGGTCAGAATCTACCACCATTTTTCGTAATAGATATGATTTTTATCAAAACCGATTTCAATTAAACACTCGTAAATATCGCTTATAAATTTATCTGGACCGCAGAGAAAAACAGCATCAAAACACAATACGGGCAATTTCTGCAACTTGCTTTTGGTAATTCTTCCAAATGTTTGATTTCTTAATTGTTCAGAATTTCTTGATAGTGTTTGTCGGTAGAAAAGACGGTTAGGGTGTTGCAGGCAAAGAGTTTTAATCTCCTCTTCAAAGAGAAACTCATTTGAACAAGATGCGCTGTGAAAAAGTAAAGCTTTGTGATCTGTGTCCTCTCCGATATTCTTGAAAATGCTCATTAAAGGAGTAATGCCTATTCCTCCTGCCAATAGGAGGGCATCGTTTTTTTCTTCGCTGTAAGTGCAAGTTCCACCAACGTTAAAGGAAACCATATCGCCATCTACCATAGAATCATGGATGTATCTAGTCATAAAGTCGTTATTGAGATCTTTTACAGCAAGCGAAATTGACCCCTTTTGGGATGGATTTGAGGTAATGGAATAGCCCCCGATTTCTGTACGACCGTTTATCTGAACAAGTACATCGACCCATTGACCGGGCAGAAAATGGACTTTGCCGGTTATGGGGGTCAAATCAAAGGATTTTGTAGAGGGGGTCTCTTGTCTAATATTGGAAACAATAGCAGAGACCATGGTCTCGTCCTCTTTCATTATTTCTTAGTTTGTGTAGGAATTACGAAAGCATTTCTTTTGGATCTTCATAGGCCATACTCAAACTCTCTGCTAAAGCGGGATGTGTTATCTGTCCGCACAAAGTATTTACACCTTTCGCTAGGTTGTGATCTGCAGAGATCGTTTTTGCCACCCCATTTGATGCAATAGATCTAATATAAGGGAGAGTAGCATTTGAAAGAGATATGCTGGCTGTGTGGCCGACTATTCCTGGCATGTTGGTTACAGCATAGTGTATGACGTCATTTTGTATGTAAGTAGGGTTTTGATGTGTAGTGGGTTTTATATCGTCAACGCAACCCCCTTGGTCAATGGCTACGTCGATAATTACGCCTCCTGGCATCATATCTTTCACCATATCACGAGTAACTATTCTAGGGGCTTTCGCACCAGGTACTAATACAGCGCCTACAACCACTTCTGATGAGCTAATTTTTTCAGTCAATGCCGCTGGTGTTGGATATATAGTTTTGACTTGCCCGCCCGTAAGGGTGTCAATTTCCCTGATTCTATCTAAATTAATATCAGCAACTGTTACATCGGCCCCGGCCCCCATTAGTGCTATTGCTGCATTTAGACCTACCGTGCCACCTCCTATGATGAAGGCTTCACAATTACCAGAGCCCGGCACTCCGCTGAGCAATTTGCCAACTCCACTTTCGATATTGGTCAGTAATCGGGCCGAGACTTGTGAAACAAGGCGTCCCGCAATTTCACTCATCGGATGAAGAAGTACTAGTCTGCCTTTATCGTCTTCAACAGTTTCGTAAGCAACCCCAGTAACATTTTTTTCTAACATACAATTAAGCAAATCTGGTTCAGCTGCCAGGTGAAGATATGTAAATATTGTCTGGCCCGATTGTATTAAATTAAATTCCTCTGGTTGAGGTTCTTTAACCTTTACTATAATTTCCGCCGCACCATATATTTCTGCCGGATCTGACACTATAGTTGCACCGGCCCCGTACAAATAGTTATTGTTAGAGAATCGAGATCCTTGTCCTGCTTCAGATTCGACCAACACTTTATGGCCGTCTGATACTAAAACCTCAACTTTATCAGGAGGAAGAGAGACTCTGTTTTCGTCAGGTTTAATTTCTTTGGGAACCCCGATTATCAATCCTAACACTCCACAAATCACATGGTATTACACTAAAAATGTTTAATTTTGGTTATCTAACACCCTTTCAAAAGCTTTCCCGATTCGTTTGCTCGCTTCCTCAAGATGTTCAAACGAAGCACGTGTGAAAGCCAATCTGAAGTGAGAATCATCTAGAGAACTATCAACATAGAAGATTGACCCTAAAGGGAAAACGACACCTTCTGCTGCTGCTGCCTGAATCAAATCAACCGCTTTTGATTGAGTACATTTAACCCAAAGAAAATAACCTCCCGCTGGCTCATCCAATTCTATGTAAGAACCACAGTTTTTCTTGAGCGAATCAATCATTGTCCTGCATTTGGCTTTATATAGAGCCCTCATAGAGGCAATGTGGGTATCCAACTTGCCGGATTCCATTAGGTTTGCCAGGGCATAATGAACAAGTGGGCTGTTGCCCATGTCAAATCGGACCTTAGTTAACGGTTCCGCAAATTCATCTCTGGCTTGAATCCAGCCAGATCTTAACCCAGTGGCTAAAATTTTACTGAAACTACACATTTTTATAACCCCGTGACCATCCGACAAGGCGTAATAGGACGGAGGTGGAGGGGTATCGTAGTAAAGTTCGGTGTATGCGGCATCTTCAGCAATCAGAATTTTGTGTTTCGCACATATCTCAAGTATTTCTTGTCGGATTTGCAGTGATGTCACGTTTCCCATCGGGTTGTGATAATCAGGGATGGTATAGAAAAGCTTTATTTTTCTTCCTTGAGCAGTCAAAGATTCCACAGTTTCTTTAAACGAATCAGGGTTAATCCCCTCTTTATCCATCGGGACTTCAACTATCTCTGCCCTAAAACCTCGAATAGCTCTCACCGTACCGGAGTAGCTTGGAGATTCCACGATTGCAATATCCCCTGGCTCCACAAAAGCCTTGCAGATGTTTTCTAAACAGCCTGAACTACCGTTATGCATTATTATGTTGTCAGGTAGAAGAGCAGTGCCCTCAATTTTGTTTTGGCGGTCAGCGATCAATTGACGTAGGCCTTCATAGCCAAACCAACCACCGTACATGAGAGAATCACTAAAATTGTCTTTGATGGACTTAGAGAAGCTGTCAATTAAATCTTCTGTTGGCAAGGCTGTATCATCGGGAATTCCACCAGCTAAAATAATAGGATCAGGATGTTCGGTAGGTAGTCTCCAGAACCGACCTGCGTCTGTTGCACTTCCTGCCCCTATGCCCCGGGCCGCTTCTGAAAGTAATTCTTTTTCAATGTCTAAAGATTTCCATTGACTGGTTATCGTCTCTTTTTTGAATTGAACCATATCGGTAAACCTTGGGCCTATTGATATCTCTTTGGTTTGAGATGTTTAATTGCTCTATTTGAAATAAGGATAACCCTTCGAGACTAACTAGTGAAGCAGAAATTAATTAAAGAATAACGAGGCAAAAAGATTTTTATCTGTTCATGGTAGGATCCAGAGCATCTCGCAAACCATCGCCAACAAATGTAAACCCCATGGTGATAATTGCTATCATCAAGCTGGGAAATAGACCCATATGCCAGTAGGTTCGAACATAAGCAAGACTGGTAGATATCATTTTTCCTAAACTCGGAACAGGTTCATCAATTCCGAGTCCTAAAAAGCTAAGTCCTGCCTCATTAAAGATCACAGCAGGTACCTGGAAGGCGAGCAATACCGCTAGTATGGGTATGATGTTCGGGAATATGTGTCTAAATGCGACTCTGAATTGACTCGCTCCGATCGCCTGGGCTGCGACGACGAACTCTCTTTCCTTGAATGCTAAAAATTGCCCACGTGTAATACGTGTTTCCACCACCCAACCGGAAATGCCAAGAGCAAATATTACGTTCCACATTGAATGTCCGAGTAATCCCATAATAAACATGGCTATTAGTAAAGCAGGAATTCCAGTCGCGATTTCTATTATTCTTACTACTATTTGATCTACCCAACCACCCAAATATCCACCAAGAGTGCCGAGGCTTATACCTATGGTTAGGGTTATAACCTGTACGCCTAAAGCAACCATTATGGAAGTCCTAGTCGCGTAAATTATTCGACTAAGATAATCTCGGCCAACCCCATCAGTACCAAACACATGCCCCCAACTGGGGGGTTGCCTTGCCTCCACTAAATTCCCGACGTCGTATGAAGTTGGAGCTAAAAAGTTGGCAAAGGCTGCGATGAAAAAGCAGACTACAACAATACATAAGCCAATGACCGCGAGTTTATTACGTTGGAAACGCCATATAAAATTAGCCTTCCGCCTCTTTTGTCCCTTCTCTTCGATTTGGTTAAGACTGTTCATTGTCTACGATCCGTTAATCTGACTCTTGGGTCGGCCCATGTATAGAGTATGTCGCTTATAAAGTAGGTTAAGCCAAAGAGAACGGCTACTAACATGAACACCCCCATTATCACGGGGTAATCTCTGTCAAAAATACTGGTTACAAAATGTCGACCAATCCCTGGTATACCAAAAGTATTTTCTATAAAAATACTACCTGTCATAAGGTTTGGAATTAGAGGACCTACCAGTGTGATAATGGGGATTAGGGCATTTTTAAATACATGACGTAGTATTACTACCGGTTCAGCTAATCCTTTAGCTCGTGCGGTGCGAATATAATCGGATCTCATAGCCTCTAACATACTGACTCTTGTAAAACGCGCTATGAGGCTGGTAGGGGCTAGAGAATAAGCTATCACAGGTAGAACTAAATGCTGCCATGTTCCCCAGCCTTGAGTAGGGAGAAGGTCCATTTTTACTGAGACAAACATGACCAACCAGACTGCCACTGCAAAGTTTGGGACTGTGATTCCCGTTGTGGCTAAAAAGGTGACTGTATAGTCGAGTAGACTATTTTGACGAAGCGCTGCGATTATACCCACTGGAATGCCCATAGAAAAAGCTATTAAGAGAGTGAAAGCTCCAATCTTCGCTGTTGCTGGCCACCCGCGAGCGATCGTTTCCCAAACCGTATCTGTCCTGTATATGAAGGAATTACCCAAATCTAGATGAAGAAGATTCCATACATATTTAGCGTACTGAACATGAATGGGTTGATCTAGCCCATATTTTCTCATCATATTTTCTTTGGCGGCCCCTTGCAGTGGGATTTCTGCTTCGTTCCAAGGGGTACCGGGTAACCATCGGACGGCTACAAAAAGAATCAAGGAAATAATTAAAATAGATCCCAGAAGTCCGAGCAATCGTCCTAGAGAATATCTAATCATGCCGAGATTTTCTCTTCATTCATGCTACGACGCAAGTTCTGATAATTTGTCTGCAAGCATATGTATTTCGGTTTCGAGTAGATAAAAAGCCGCAGCTATACGCATTGATTTAGTGTCCGGGTTATGGGCAGTTAAAATTCTATGTTCATTCCATAGCCAATTGCCAGGTTCAGGGTGCTTGAGGCCGGCAGTGGAGAAGGCGACAATACCTGTACTTTCAGCCTTGTGCAAAGGTGTTTTAATAGTTATACCGGGAATGTCCAAAAGCCGGGCTTTTAACTTGCTAGCTAAGTCATGGCTTCTTTCATATATATTTTCAGCACCTATAGCGTTGTGAAATTCTAAAGCTTTTACTGCTGAAGCGTGCGTCGCCCAATAACGGGTTCCAAATTCAAATCGCTGGGCCGTTTCCAAACTTGTATACGATAGAGAATCTAGATCATATTGATCGGTCATGCCCCAACCTACCCAGCTTGTTTTTAATCTTGTTAGCCAATTCTTTGCTACATAAAGGAACCCTGTCCCTTGCTGACACAAAAGCCATTTATGGCCACAACCGGCATAAAAATCACAGCTTAAATCTTTTATTGACACAGGGAATTGGCCGATTGCATGAGCTCCATCTAGCATAAAAGGTATGTTTCGAGCCTTCAGGAATTCTCCAACCGCTTTCGCGGGTAATCGGGCACCATCAACAGTTGAAACATGGCTGAGAAAAACCAGTTTTGTTTTGTCGGTTATCAGCGATTCTAAATCTTTTAATATTTCATTGGTATTTGTTTGGAATCTAAGTAATTTGACTTGGACGCCATACCTTTCGGATAGATTTAAAAATGGGAGGGAGCCGCTGGGGTGCTCTTCGTCAGTAATAATCACCTCATCACCAGGATTCCAATCGAATCCCGAAGCAACGATGTTGATGCCATCCGATACGTTCCTAGTAAGAGCTATTTCGTCAGTGGAAACCCCCACATAGTTAGCAAATCCGTCCCGAGACGTTTCAAACAAAGTTAGTATCTCGTCGTTAACATCTCGATCGTAGGGTCCTTTAGTTTCTATAAGGCGGGTTAACCTTACAGCCTCATTCGCTACGACCGTTGGTGTGGGTCCGAAGGTACCGCAGTTGAAGTACGTGCAACTTTCGAGTGCAGGTATTTGTTTGCGGATTGATTTTATATCCGTTTTACCCCTCCCTAAAAGAACGGCCCACCTGATACAGTTCTGTATCGAGCAGGCCGCTCAATTTTTTTTACAAGGGTTCTAGTTTAAAGAGAAACCCTATATGTGTTTAGTAGGCCGAACGAGTATATTCTTTGACATTTTCCCCGATATACACCTCATAAATGTTTTGGGCCCCAAAGCCAGGGTTCCAGTTAGGGAACTGAAGGCCTGCCCACCCAGCCTGATTTTCTTCACGCCAGTCACCTTTGAGGTAAGGCTTGTGTAACTGATTCTGAATCTCAGACCAGAAAAACACGCTTCCTACATCTTCAGAAAGAATTTCCTGCAGCTTGATCATCTTCGCTGATCTTTCATCGGAAAGTTCCATTGCTCCAGCTTCAACCCTCAGATCCTCAAATTCTTTGTTGTTCCAGTTATGGCGACCGTCAGTCTTAAATACACCCATGAAGTTGGAAGCATCTACATAGTCAAACCCATATGAAACCATTGCGAATTGCAAGTCATGTTCATTTAGGCCAGCCATGTAAGTCTTTCGGTCCATATTGTTGATGGTTACGTCCACACCAATATTTTGCTTTAACTGTTGAGCAACGGCTGCTGCTGCTGCCTGGAATAGTTCGGTTTCTTGTCTCAAAGCCATTTCAAGCTTGGGGAATCCTTCGCCACCTGCGTATCCGGCATCAGCCATTAGTTTCTGAGCTGCCGCCGCATCAAAGCCTTGGTATTGCTTTAATTTGTCAGGCCCTGCAGCATCTGGGAATCCAGGAATCAGGATACCGTACCTTGGCTCCCCTCCTTCTGATCCGACGACGTTATTGATTATTGATTCTCTATCAATAGCCTTAGCGAAAGCTTGCCTAACTCTAACATCATCGAACGGTTCGCTTTGGAAATCGAAGAAAAGGTAGTGTGTTCGGAAGTCACCCGGTGAAAGACCTCTCTGGCTCATGAGCTTCTCATCGTTCTCCAGGAATTCTTGATCCGCGGGAGTAAAGGGTCCGCTGATAGTGTCAAGTTCTCCTGCGAGATAAGCGTCGAATTTACGTTCTCCGTAAACAGCCTTAAAATTTTCAATATAAGGAAGTAACTTACCTGTGTAGTTAAGGTTAGGTTCAAATTCTGCGTGCTGATTTGGGATCCACTCTTTAAGAATCCAAGGAGTGCTTGATACTGTGGTCTCAGGCTTGTTTGAATAGGTGGGGCCATGCTCTTCAGCCACGTGCTTTGCCAAAGGAGAACCATACATCATGAAACCAGGAACGTAGGGAGCAGGGGTATCTAACTGGAAGACCAGGGTATTATCGTCACTAGCCGTGACACCTAGAGAATCCAAAGGTTTTTCACCAGCTTCAATAGCCCCATAGTTTTCAACTTCGAGCATTCCAAAATACCATGTAAAGTCATAAGCATGATCTGGGTCAGCGTAGTATTGCCATGTATACACATAGTCATGAGCGGTGACAGGGACGCCATCGCTCCACGTGAGATCCGGATCGATATTAAATGTCCAAGTTTTCATGTCTGGTGAAGACGACCAATCTGTTGCACCACCTGGTACGGTAGATAGGTCCGTACTCAATAATGCTAGGCTAAAGCCACTCTGTATGCTTCCTGCCGCAGAGTTGTAAACACTGACAGCGAATTCTAGTGCCTCACCTTCTTTTTCATAGTTAATTTTAAGAAATTGATCTGCCATTGGAGCAGCGTCACTTGGCATTTCACGACCAAATACGTTGGTTGTTTTTGCTGCCGGAGCTGCTTTTGTCGCTGGAGCTGGAGCTGCTGCTGGAGCCGAAGCTGCTGCTGGAGCCGAAGCTGCTGCTGGAGCCGAAGTGGTTTCTTCTTCAGAAGAACTACAACCCACAGCTACAGAAAGCATCAGGGCTGTGATAGCACCAACCAACAAATAAGTCAAACCGTTCTTGCGCATGGGTAACCTCCACACAATCATTCATTTGAGTTGACGATTCAAAATGACCGCAACTTCATATAGCCAGCATTATATTATGAATATAGCCGAGAGATTAACTCATTAAATGTCAAATAAATATCATGATCCGCGATAATAACTATCTATTACGATGATAACAGATCCTACAAACGAAGGGCTCTATAATTAAATATTGAACTGGGGATCGCTATAATTACTGACTTTATTAAAAATTTGAATTCGCCATCTCTGCGAATCGACCGCGAGCAACCTGGATTTTGAATCGTCAAAGCTAACACATGTGGGGAGCGCAAAGAGGGTTTCAGGTTCCAGGCTTGGCACTCTTCTTCGTGCTTTAAAAACATCAGGACTAGCTTTGACATACTGTTCTTGCCATTTAGACAGGGCCACTGCTGAACCGGTTAGGCTGGTTACATATATTCCGTGACTATCATATATTTGAATTCTGTCATTGACCCAGTCAGCTACATAAATATCTCCGGAGTCGTCAACGGATACATCTGAAGGGTGGTTCAATGTTTCAGTCCTAGTTCCAATATTCCCAAATGAAATGACAAAGTTCCCATCGGGGCTGAACTTTTGGATTCTGTGATTTTTATGGTCAGCAATGTAGAGAAAATCATCTTTGTCTATGCAGAGGCCCCAGGGAGAATTCAGAGAACCATCAGCATCCCCAAATTTTCCCCAGCTTTCAATAAAAGACCCTGTAGGAGAAAGTTTTTGAATTCGATGATTTAATGTATCAGCCACATACATGTTATTGGCTGCATCTACGGCTATCCCGGACGGTCGATTGAATTCCGTTTCTCCTTTTCCTAGACTGCCTATGGTGTCCAGTAACTCGCCGTCGGTGCTAAATATCAGTATGCTATTTTGCAGCTCATCGGTAACCAGAAGATTCAAACCATTGAAGGTGGCACAGCTTGGCCAGGAGCGTTTTAGGTCCATTTTGGATGTATCGCTGAAGGACATCAGCACTTCTTCATCGTCTATATCTGGGCCTATATTTACTTTTAGGATGTCCGAATGGTAGGTTTCTCTTATCAAGATAAAAACATCGTTATTTAAACCTGCAGTAGCGTAGTTAATGCCCCTAAATTGTCTACCTCCAACAACTCGATTGTAATCGAGAGCCCGGCCCTTTGCTGATGTAGTTAGCATTCGAACGCCACCTAATTTTTAGTTGAAGGAAACATGAATTCCGGCTTTTCGAATTGTCCCCCAACGATAGGGATCGGGTCTAATTTCATCCAGTCTTCAGCCAAGGTGGTATAGACACTTCGGAAATCCATATTTGGTACCAAGTCTCCTTGATCTAAATCTCCGCCTTTCATAGATGGATACTGTCCGTATTCTCCCCCTCTGACACCTTTGCCTATCGCAAGGCAGGCGCCTGCGGCGCCATGATCCGTCCCTGCACCATTATCGTAAACTCTTCTCCCGAACTCAGAAAACAGGAACATGGTTACGTTGTCAGCTGCCTCGTGTTCCTCCAAATCGTCAAAAAAATCTCTTATAGCTGTCGAAGCTGAAGTCCAAAGTTTATTGTGAGTGGAAAGTTGATCGGCATGGGTATCGAAACTTCCAAGGTCACAATAGAAAATTCTTGTGCCCAAATTTGCCAAATGTATTTGGGCTATGCCTTTTAGTTTTCTTGCTATCGAAGTGTCGGCATATTCAACTGTTGATGAGTACATGCTTGGAGCCACGTTTAAAATATCTGCACCTTTCATGGCATCGAGTCCTGTTTGGCCGAGAAAATCCATGACAGGACCAGATCCAATCATAGGGGAATACATCTTTTTGTACCTATCTAACACACGATCTCTCTTCTGTTCAGGAGAGATATCAGTAAGTAGGCCGTAATTGTCCAAATTTTCTACTGTGGCAACGGGAACATCCGGGGCAACTAAAGCTCGAAAAAGAGATGGCCCCATGCTAACAGCTGTAACTACATTTTCCTTCTTGGGGTCGATTTGTTTTACTGCTCTCCCAAGCCACCCTTCAGTACCGAGAGTTTCTGGTTCACAGGTGTGCCAAATATCCATAGATCGGAAATGAGACCTAGGTGAATTTTCATATCCAACCCCATGAATGACGGCAATATTCCCTTCTCGGTACATATCCGCTAATGGAGCCATGGCGGGGTGGAAACCCATTTCTGGAGTTAACTGAATAACATCGGGTTCGTTTATGTTTACCGAGGGCCTGTAGTCTCGATAAAGAGAATTATTATGAGGGATCACAGTATTCATGTAGTCATTTCCTCCCGATAATTGAACAACCACAACTACGGGATCTTTGGATCTATTCTTATTCATGTATATCCTCGCTGTTTCCTAACCTTGAACCTTTTCGGGAATCTATGCAAATTGGAATTCTCTGGTGGCCACGATAAGTTGAAGCAATTCCAATGCTCTTGTAACTCCATCGGATTGCCAGTTAAATTCACCTTGTTGAGAAACGTGCTCGATAAGTTCCGCTCTTGTCTTTTCAGTTATTGTCAGTGGACCCATTACATCTAGACAAGAGTCCACTACATCTTCAGGGTTGCTGGAAACCGAGCTAACTCTATCGATTATTTTTTTTACACCAGGGCGAGAATAATCTCCAATCATTTCTGACATGAAATTGGTACGTTTCATCAACGTGCCACTGTTGATCCACTCTATTCCAGAGTGCCACCCTTCAACACTTGGGGGATTCATGAGGTCTTGCCCCATGTAGACTATTTGGCCGGTCCAATCCAATATATCTGGAGAAGGCAAGTTGCCGTTACCAACTAATCTAAGGGTTCCGATAACGACTTCAGTTGGGTTTTTGACTCTTGTGAACCTAGATTCTTTGAAAAAATCACTGTGAAATAGTTTTCTGAGTACGGTTTCCATGTGGTAGTCGCTGTCTAATAGAGCTTCCGCTAAGAATTCAACGGCCCCTGGATTGTTCGGAGGTACAACAGACCATGCAGGTACTTGGGGCTCATCTTCTACAAAAAAACTGTAGAGATGTCGAGCTATAAAATAGGCAGTGGCAGGTTTTGAAAGAATTATATCTATGATATCTTCACCGTCAAAGTTGCCTTTTTGTCCAAGGAATTCCTTTTCACCATAGTCATGATCTTCTTCCATAAATTTGAAATGCCAGTCCCATCTCCCCATGTGAAACCTCGGCAATTTATGTTCAAGGGTCCAACCTGTGAAGGCCCTAGAGCACTCCTGAACATCCTCCTCTGTGTAGTTACCAACCCCCATGGTGAATAGTTCTAACAATTCTCGGCCCCAATTTTCATTAATGGAATCGGAGTGATTTTCATTGTTGTCAAGCCAATAAATCATGGCAGGACTTTTGGCTACCTCTAGCAAGATATCCTTATAGAAGCCAAGTCCTTTTTCTCTAAACATGTCGATCATGTCTTGAATTTCATCATAATGGTCCACTTTAGCAACGCCAGTGGCAAAAATATTGTGGTAGAACACACACAATTTCTCTTGCAGAGGCGCCGGTGTGTTTATCATTGTCCACACCCATCCAGCTTGACCAAGACCGCCCATTGTTCCCGGTTTCCACCACATTGGGTAGTATCTGATGAATTCGTATATATCCACTGGAATCTGATTTGAGGGTGCAAGTAACTCTTCAACCGTCTCTGAGTACCCAACCTCGCACCTTGACTCTATTTCTTCCCTGGATGCGCCAAAACCTGCTCGTCTCATGAAATGTGCCATTAAGCTGATTTCTTCTTGGGATTTAGCTACAACCATTTTTCATACTCCGAACCAGTTTGAAATTTTTGTCTGTATCTGCAAAAGTGGGCTACAGAATAGCAGAAATTGATAGAAATGCACGATCTCACATGTATTTATTTTTCTACTTCGTTGTCACTGGTCAAAAACGCTGCCAACCTTTCACCTATCATCATAGTAGTAACATTAGTATTCGCCCTGACACAGTTTGGCATTACTGAAGCATCCGCTATATACAAATTATCAATGCCGAAGACTTTGCATTTTTGATCAACGACTGCGAACTTATCTGATGAGTTTCCCATCGAGCAGGTGCTAGTTAGGTGGTTTCCAGTTGTCGTCATGGCTCTCAACCACTGGTAGAGAGCGGCTCTATTATTTAAAACCTCGGTTGTTGGACTTGTGCGGCGTGACACTATTTGGTTTAACGAAGGGCTATCGAGGATCTCAGATGCGATACGGACACCTTCTGCCATTCTTTTAACGTCACTTTCGGTTTCTAACAGGTTTAAATCTACAATCGGGTTTTCTTTTGGGTCCGATGATTTGAGTTGGACATGTCCTTTGCTTGTACCTAGATACAAGGATGTGACTATACGGATTCCGGTTATTTCGGGTCGCATTTCCCCTTCTAGATTATGCGAATAGGAGATATCGCGGTAATCTCCGTTTATAGCGTAAGAACACATCCACATCAACATATCGTCAGTTAATTTGGAATTTTGAGATGTGTATCGCAAAGCTACTTGTAATCTTGGCGATGCGATGTCTAAAGAATCTAGATCCTTCACTTCGGCATCAACAAAATTTTGAGGATGGTCTTGAAGGTTTTTTCCAACCCCGGCCAAATTTATTAGTGGCTTTATACCAATAGAATTTAAATGATTCGATGGACCTATGCCAGAAAGCATTAATATTTTAGGATTTGCCAAACTTCCTGCTGAGAGGATCACATTTTCTGCTTCTACTGTGAACTCTTCACCTCCGCTTTCTACTTCTACGCCAGAAATTTTATTCTTATCTAATATTAATTTCGATACTGTGCAATTTGGCCGTAAAGTGAAATTCATACGATGTCTTGACTCAGTTAGGTAGCCTAGAGCAGTACTGATACGGATTCGATTGGGATTATTACATGGAAATGGGCCCACACCTGTGGCGTCTGGAAGGTTCATATCTGGTGATTCACGATAACCTTTTTCCAAACATGCTCTATAGAAACCTTCTTGCGGATCAGTCCATTCATCCTTGGAGAACCTTCTTGTAACGATAGGCCCTTCTTTTCCATGGAAGTCACCGGCAAAATCTAAATCAGTTTCTAGTTTTTGGAAAAAAGGCAGTACCTTTTGATAATTCCATTCAGTTAGCCCCATGTCAGACCACTGTTTAAAATCATGACTAAGGCCCCGAAGGAATATTTGCCCGTTTATAGCACTTGTTCCACCTGTTAATTTTCCTCTAGGAAGACGAATCATCCGAGTTTCCGTTTCGGTCAGATGGTTTACAGCGCCGGTATAGCCCCAATCATGGCTATCGTCTACCACTAGATCAGTTCCGGTAGCGTAGCCATACTTGACATCATCCGGAAGATCAATGAACTTCGGATAGTCGGGTCCACCCTCTAAAAGCATGACAGATGCTTGGGGGTTTTCCGAAAGGCGAGTTGCCACTATTGCTCCTGCGGAACCCGCGCCAATTACGAGATAATCGTATTTCATTAGATAAAAAGCCTCATAACTATAGTGGGAAGTTAAATAAATCTAGGTTATCAGGAATCTAGATTCGTATCCTGTATCCTTTCATAATCATGGAAAACAAATAACTAAATTTAGGTTGTAAGAGGCTCGTAGTGCAAGTTGGACTCTTTGGTGGAACTTTTGATCCTATTCACAATGGTCATATTCAAGCCCTAAAAGCCGCCTATAGGATTCTAAGTTTAGACGGGATTGTTTTGGTTCCGGCGGGAGACCCTTATTTGAAAAGATCCAGGTTAATCGCATCTTCTGAGGACAGATATAACATGGCGACTTTAGCTGTAAAGAAAATTCCTTTTGTCGAAGTCTCAGACATTGAAATGACACGGTCCGGTCCATCGTACACGATAGATACCGTGAAAAAATTGAAAGAAGAGGGATATGAAATTACAGTACTTCTCGGGGTGGATTCGATAATTGAAATGGATAAATGGGATGATCCCTATTCCCTTCACTATGAATGTGAGGTTGTCGGTTTATCTCGTCCAGGGTTTCAAGGGGATAAATCCCAACCATTTATGGCTAGGCAGAAACAATTTTCATTAAGAACGATCGAAGTAAATTCCCCTTCGATATCATCTAGTGAGGTTAGAGACCTAATTCTAAGAGGTTTAGATGTCGGAGAATTAGTCCCTAAATCAGTCAATGAATACATTCGTAAGAAAAAACTATATCATTTGTAGACATAAATATTTTCCGTGGGTAATCCAATTAAAGAAATGAGTGACATTGAAAGACTATTAGAAGTAGCCATTGAGAGGAAAGCCCTCCAATTTGGTGAATTTGAACTCTCATCTGGGGGAACCACAAATTATTATTTTGATGGTCGCCTTTTAACTTTAAATTCCGAAGGGGCCTATCTTACAGCCAAGTGCTTTTTGCCCATCATATACCAGTGTAATGCTGAGGTTTTAGCTGGACCAACTCTGGGAGCGGATCCGATTGTCTCGGCTGTTAGCACACTGAGCTATGTTGAAGGAAAACCTGTTTCCGCTCTAATTGTGAGAAAGGAAAAAAAGTCTCATGGAAGAGGTAGAAACATCGAAGGATATTTTTACAAAGGGCAAAGGGTTGCGGTTGTTGATGATACGTGTACAACAGGCGGGAGCTTATTTCATGCCATCGAATCAGTAGAAGATGAGGGATGTGAGGTTGTTAAGGTTCTATCCATCATGGATAGAATGGCTGGAGGCAGCGAAGAACTTGAACGTAGAGGATATGAGTTTCAAAGTCTATTTGTTGCCAATGATAAGGGTGAAATATACATTAATCCTACTATGACTCACTAGAAACACATAGATGGATTTTTTCTCAAGGCGAATTAAAGATAAACCCTCTTATAGGTGGTGGGTTTATGGCGCCGTTGCAATCGGTACTTTTATTTCCATTGTGGAACAGTCTGCTACAGCGATAGTAGTTCCCAGCATCGCGGAACATTTTGGTGCAGATATTCCCACTGCACAGTGGATGGCGATTGCGTACATGTTAAGCGTGAGCGCTTTGATGATGCCTGCGGGCGCTATTGCCGATTCGATAGGGAGAAAAAAAATTTGGGTGTGGGGTTTATTGGTTTTTGCATTTGCTACGGCCCTTACGGGGCTCTCTCAAGAATTCTGGATGGTTTTAGTAGGTAAAGTTTTCATGGGTGTTGGGGCTTCAGCTCTGCAAGCAAATGGTATGGCAATGATTGCACGATCCTTTCCAGATGAAGAGAGAGGTAAAGCGCTCGGTTTACATATGACCATCGTAGGGTTGGGGGCGATTGGAGGTCCCGTTATTGGTGGGGGTATTGAGAGCTATATGGGGTGGAGGGCCATCTTCGTTTTTATAGCCGCGTTTAGTATTCTTGCGTTGTGTATTGCCGCATTGGTCTTAGAGCCGGATCCAAAGAAGGGTTCCACGAAACGAGATTCCATCAAGGATTTTGACTGGAACGGGACCTTTCTTTCAGCTTCTTTTCTTCTTTCTCTAATGCTGGTAATAACGTTCATTAACAAACTATCTTTTTTCTCTACTTATATTATTATTGGAACCGGGCTCTCTGTTTTGCTTTTAATAGCGTTTCTCTATAGAGAAAAAACCGCACAGAACCCGATGTTGCCTCTCGGTTTGTTTAAGTCATTTCCATTTTCGTTAGGATCGGCATCTAGGTTTTTATCCTTTACGGCTGGTTCCAGTTCGTTTTTCCTATTGCCATTCTTTCTGGTATCAGGTCTTGGGCTGACAACTGCTTCCGCAGCACTATATTTACTACCGGGTTCAATTACATTAGCCATTTTTGGCCCAATTAGCGGTCGATTTGCTGACCGAATTGGAACAACTGGCCCATCAGTTGTAGGAATGCTTTTATGTTCCTTGGCAATGTATTTGTTTTCTAACGTGAGCTTGAATTCTCCGTTGCTGTTGGTAGGAATAGCTTCTGGTTTGTCAGGTATGGGCATGAGCATTTTTATGGCACCGAACACAAGCTCAATTATGGGAAGTGCCGGCAGGCAACACTATGGAATTGTGTCGGCATTTTTAAACTTAACTAGAAATGGAGCCCATATAGTAGGGATAGCCATACCGACTGCTATAGTGGTGTCAGTCATGGCTGGACTGGGGTACGAGGCAGATCTGTCTGAC
>CEVA01078340.1_pt1 | contig 16576 bp, 7 predicted proteins | sample 361521 | NCBI WGS metagenome assembly CEVA01 (sample SAMEA2622823, study PRJEB7988) | marine metagenome | isolation source: saline water (ENVO:00002010), including
GGCAACTGTAGCAGATCCCAATTTGGAGATGGGGCGAAGCCGGGAGCGTCTTCCGTTCTCACAGTCCACCCCACCCGCATGGGTGGAACGTTTCCGATTCAACTGACGCAACAAACCAATGACATCTCCAACACTCCACAAACCGCCGTCACCGGTTTGAGACTTCGGCGACCACTCGCGACGAAAGAAAGCGGCTGTCACAACGACCAGTGTGCTCTCCTGCAGACAGGGACACCAATGTCACCTGTTCGTCGGTGAATCCTCGCGAATCACCAGGAACAGCCTCAGCCTCGCTCGCGAGGCCGCCACGTAGAGTCGCTTGCGTTCCTCGTCGTCGGCCGACTGCGGATCCGCGAAACCCAGCAGGATCACGCAATCGTCTTCCAGGCCCTTGAACCGGAACACCGTGGCGTAACGAACCTCCCCCGGCTCCGGATCGCGTTCACGTGCCACCACGTTGAGTGCACCAATCTGCGGATTTTCGGCAAGCACCGAATTTTCGAAACGGCGGGTGCCAACGATGACGATCCGCGACGGATCCACGCGTTCTTCCTGCACCAGTCGGTGCAGCAACTTGCGGATCGCTTCCCGTTCGCCCGCCTCATCTTCCACGCGAATCTCCTCGGGCCTCTCCCCCTCGGGATGGCCCGAAAACTCGGTGGCGTTCGTACCAATCAACTCGCCGAGCATCCCGGCGATGGCCCGGGTGTTCCGACAATTGACAGACAATCGGAACGGTTCACCTTTGATGGGAAACTCGGGCCGATCGCCTTCGGTCCGTCCCCACAAGTCCTGGCGAGGGTCATAAAAGATGGCCAGGTGACTCGCATCGACGTCCTTCAACAGGTGTTCGATTGGTTCCCACCAGTGCCAGCAGAAGTCCTGTCCCTCGTCGACCAGGATCGCGTCATACCGGTCGGGATAATCGGCAAGCGCCTGGTCCATCAACGAGGGCGCTTCATTGTCCCAGAATTCACTTACCGTCGACCCCTGTGCACCGCCTGAAGGCTCGTTGAAGCGAAGGCCACCATTTTCGACAACCCGGCGACACAACTCGTGGAAGTGGAAAACATCCACCTCGATACCACGCTCCGCGGCAAGTTCGGCCAGCCACTGGCTGAGCGGAATGTTGTAGCAGAGTATCAGGACCCGCGCGCCGGCACGATACAACCGCGCGGCAGATTCCAGGGCCAACATCGTCTTGCCCGATCCGGCACACCCTTCGACCAGCACGCGGTGTTGATCGAGATTGCCGGACATGAAAGCAATCTGTTGTGCCGTCATGCGGCACAGCGAGTCGTATTCCTCGTCGAGATCGCCCGAGAGATTGGACACGAGTTGAAACTGGGGGGCCAGGTGGTCGACGGCCGCTTCCATGACATTCGAATCGAGCGAGTCGATCGGAGGCCTGAACCCCGAGAGAATCTCGGGGACACGCAATTCCAGTTGTTTGTGGTCCTCCCGTAACAGGACGATCTGCAAGTTCATGTCCGGTCGCGCACCCGGCACGTGGTCGGCGTGAGGAAACGAGACCGCGTGCCCGTAGGGTGGGTTAGCCCGTCGCCATCCCGGCACCCCGTCAGTGAGCACGCCGTTGAGATGAAACTTGCTCTTGCTAGCCTGTTGAAACGGGTCCTTGATCCGGGTGGTCCCACGAAACCACTGCTGCAACTTCCCGTCGTACCGGATCCGTCCTGACTTGGTCTCGATGCTCAACAACCCAAAACGCGGATGTAACACCAGGAAATCACATTCGCCTTCCTGGAAACCGCGCTGATCGCTCGCCAACCACGGCATCGAATGGAAGACGACAAACTCGTCATCCAGCGCCGCGTCGAGATCACGAAACAGGTCGAATTCGGCTTGGCTGGGCGTGTCCGGGCTGACACTGTTGGGGATCATGCGAGCCACATGTGACCTCCGGATTCACCGAACCGAATCGGACCATTGGCAAGCTATCACAACACCCCGAAATCAACAAAGTGAAACACCGTCGAGGCAACAGGGGGCAGCACATCCAGAACGAGAGTTGCAGAACCGCGGGCTTAATCTGACGATGGTGGTTGCGGAGTAAATCGCAGGATACTCGTCGAGTCCCTGGAAAATCATGAACACCACGGCCACACCTTTCATCGCCCTCGCGCTGATTGTCGGTCTGCCAGCGACGTCACCGGCTGACGATTCTCTGGCGACGCTTCGGTCGACATTTCGGACCCATTGCGTCAAGTGCCACGGCAAAGGCAGGAAGATCGAGGGCAAGATCAATCTGCTGTCCCTGAAATCGGGCAAGGAAATTCGAGCTCGTCCCAGGCTGCTCGAACGACTGATCACCGTCCTCGAGGATCGCGAGATGCCGCCGGAAGACGAACCGCCTCTTCCACAGGCAAAGCGAAAGCAACTCGTCACGCATCTCCAATCGTTGCTCAAGGTGGCACTCAAATCCCATCCGTTCGAACCAACTCCAATTCGACGAATGAACCGCTTTCAGTACAACAACGCCGTCGTCGATCTCCTCAAGCTGGACCGCGACATCTTTCGGCTCAACGAGCGACTGCTCCGCCGTCGAGACGATTACTTTCGGCCAGAAACCAGAAAGATGCCCGCCGCAGTCCACGTCTCCAGTCGCCCCCTCGCCAAGGACATCGACAGTCAGCGGCCGGAGGGATTTCGGGGTGTGGCATCCTTTCCTCAAGACAAGCGAGCCGAGCATGGTTTCGACAACCGGGCCGACCTCCTGACACTCTCGCCGCTGTTGATGGAGTCGTTTCTTCGACTGAGCCAGACCATCGTCCAGAGCCCTGACCTCAACCCCAGCGAATGCCAAATCTGGAATCGACTGTTTGCCTCACCGGAGAACCCGGTCCGGGGACCTGCCAACGGCCGATACGAAGCTGAACTGAAACGGCTGGTGAAAGTCGCCGGAAACTTCCGAGGCCAAGCTGCCCGGCAGGACATGCGAGAATTTGGGAGCCAGTGGAGTGGAGATGCCCACCTCTTCTGGAGATGTCGAAAAGCCGACTCGGAACTGACCATCTCATTTGATGTCACCGGTTCCGGCAGCGGGCTGCGGCTTGGGATGACCAAGGCACCCGACTATGGAGTCTTTGAGGTCTTGCTGGACGGCAAGAAGATCGGTGAGAACGTCGACCTCTTTGACCCAAAAGTTGTTCCCACCGTGTTCGACTTGGACGGAGTAAAAACCACGGCCGGGCGACACACCTTGAGATTCAAGTGTGTCGGGAAGAACAAGCAATCCAAGCGATTCTACTTCGGCCTGGACTACGTCGATGTCACCGGACTCAAGTCGACACCAACGCCAAAACCCGCATCCGTTGACAAGAACGCGGTGATCCGGACTCGACTCAAGACTCTGTTGCGTCGTGCATTTCGTCGTCCGGTTGACCCTGCCACCCTGGATCGATTCAGCAAGTTTGCAGAGGGCCGTCTCGCATCGGGAGCCTCGTTTGAAGACACGATGCGGACCATCGTCGGCGCCGTACTTGGCATGCCGGACTTCCTCTACTTCTACGAATCGAACAGCAAGAAGACGTCCAGGAGAAGTCCACGTGGTCGGGAGCCGGTCAACGACTTCGAACTGGCCTCACGACTGGCTCGGTTCTTCTGGAGCAGCATTCCCGATGACACGTTGCTCGACCTCGCCGAGTCGGGAAAGCTCGGCCAGCCGGAAATGCTCAGATCGCAGATCGAAAGGATGATGAACGACCGGCGGTCGGGCCGATTCTGTGAAAACTTCCCCGGCCAGTGGTTGCAGTTGGATCGATTGATCACATCAATCCCGGACCAGAAGAAATTCCCCTACTTCTATTACTTCGGATACCGAAGCAGCATCCACATGCTGCCCGAGCCCCTGTTGCTGTTCGAAACGGTGTACGTTGAAGACCGGTCAATCATCGATCTGCTCGACCCGAAATTCACCTGGCAAAGCCAGATGCTCAAAGCCAACTACGAAGGCCACGGGAAGGCCCCCGCTGAAGTCCAGGTGCAGCTCTTTCGGCGTGTCCCTTTGAACGACCCGCGTCGAGGGGGCGTCATCACCAACGCGGCCGTCATGACCATGACCTCCACGCCAACACGGACCCAGCCAATCACCAGAGGGGCCTGGGTCAACTCGGTGATCTTCAACGATCCACCCGAACCGCCGCCCGCCGATGTCCCTCCCCTGCCCGAAGTCGACAAAGAGAAACTGGCAAAACTCACCATCCGCGAACGTCTGGCAGCGCACCGCAAACGGGCAGACTGTGCCGGGTGCCACAACAAGATCGATCCGTTTGGTTTTGCCCTGGAGAACTACGGCCCCACGGGAATCTGGCGAGACAAGTACGAGAACGGGCGGACCGTGGACGTCAGCGGCGTGCTGTTCAACCAGCACAAGTTCAAGACGGTGATCGAGTTCAAACAGTTGATTCTCAAGGAGAAACGCCGGTTCATCCGCGGGTTTGTCTCACACCTGATGACGTACGCACTCGGCCGGGCTCTCGGCCCGGCGGATTCCCTCGCACTGGATGACATCACCACAAGGGCGATGGCCGGCGAGGACCAGATGCGAGCCGTGCTCAGGAACATCGCAATGAGCAACCCGTTTCTCCACAAGAACACACGGGCTCCGGCGACGTCAGGAGCCCCTCCTGCCAGTTCGGACCGGTCGGACTAAAAGGCACACGCGCCAAGGACAACACACGCCATGACCAACCAGCCCAACACCCACTCCGTTTCTCGACGTCGCTTTCTCAAGGGCGCTGGCGGTGCCGCGCTGAGTCTGCCGTGGCTCGAGAGCTTCACCGGCCACTGCCTTGCCGGGAGCGGCGGAAAGGCCCTCGCACCGGCCAAGCGTCTCGCCTTCTTTTACCTTCCGAACGGAATCACCCGGCGAGGCTTCTTCCCCGGAGAGGGCGACCGGCCACTGCCGAAGTTCGCCGGCCAGAACAATGTCTGGCGTTTCGAGGGCAAGACTGTTCCGGTGGGAAACCACCCACTGACGTTTACGCCGACACTGGCCCCGTTGCACAAGATTCGCGACAAGGTCTCACTGATTACCGGGCTGGACCGCATCTTCCAGCACGGGACCGACTCGCATGCCCAATGCGCGTCCTGTTTCCTGACCAGTGTTGCTCCGTTCAAGGTCAAGAACTCCGCCTATCCGCTCTCCCGTACCCTGGATCACATTGCCGCCGACAGCATCGGACGGGCAACCCCCTACTCCACTCTTGAACTCAGTTGCAACGACCACAAGAACAACATCGAATCGATCTACTTCGACAACATGTCCTGGTACAACACCGGGCACGTTGCCCCGTCGATGAGAAATGCTCGCAAGGTCTACGACCGGCTGTTCGGCACCCGGTCCAACACGCGTTTCCGGAACATCACCGACCTAGCCCTGGGCAACGCACGGCGGCTGCAACGTCGACTGAGCACCAGTGACCGTCGGAAGTTTGACGAGTACCTCGAGTCGATTCGCACGATCGAGAAACGCATGGATCGCATCGACTCGATGAAGTCCAAGCTGGCTGCAGCATCCATCAAGCGTCCGGCCGAGCATTTGCCCCGCAACGAATACATCCACCTGATGGGCGACCTGCTGGTGACCTCATTGCAGATCGGCATCACGAACGTCGGCAGCCTGATGGTGGGCCCCGAACGCTGGACAACGCCGACAAACTGGGAAGGGATCCTCGACAAGCCGCACAGTCATCACGCCATGACACACGCCCCGCAGAACCATCTCGAGGACCTCCTCAAGCTGGACCGTTTCCACGTCTCGGCATACGCACGACTGCTGAAGCGAATGGACGGAATCGAGGAAGCGGGTGGAACCACGTTGCTCGACAACACCATCTTCACCCTCGGAGCGGGAATGGGCGATGGGACCACGCACCAGTACAACGACCTGCCATTGGTCGTCGCCGGCGGGGGAGGGGGAACGCTGAAGCTGGGCCAGCACGTCCACTGCAAGACCGGCACACCACTGTCCAATCTCTGGCTGACCCAGTTGCGTTGCCTCGGCATCGATCGCAAGTCGTATGCCGACAGCACGGGCACAATCACCGGGGTCCTGGCGTGATCCCACGCGGCGGCCCCGGTCCAGAGAGTGCCCCCCTGCCCTTCATATCCCGGGCGTGTTCTCTCTCCCAACTCCACCACTGTTACTGACGGCAGAGACGGACCTTCGGCTTCGGTCCAAGCATTAGCCTCGCACGGAGGCTACTCGCGGGGAATGCGTCAGCCACGCAATGCGGTTTCGGTGACCTTGACGCTTTTCCCTGCCAACACCGATTTGAGTGCGACCACGGCATGGGGATCGGCAGACGTCTTGCCGGCGGTGCCGGTCAATGTCTTGCCAGCCCGTGGTGACTTCTTACTGACAGAGGATGCCTTCGGAGCTTGCCCGATCGCCTTGCGGAATGCGGCCAACGGATAAGTCTTCTTCGAGTCCAGCTTGAATTGCTTGACCATCCGGTCGTAGACACGTTGATGCAACTTCGACTTGATCTCAGTTCGCGTGATCCGACCGTCGGTATTCGTATCGAACTTGCTCACATCGAAGCGACTGAGAAAACTGCCGCCAGATCTTTTATGTCCCCTGGAGCCGGCGGCTCTCATCCGAAACTGGCCGCGATACCGGAGCACGCCCTTGGCATCGATGACCACGGTCGTGGTCGTGACCTTGGTCCCGAGCAGGTCAGCAGTCCGGCCAGTGGCATCGAATACCACAGGAAATGTCAGCTTCTTCTCCTGCTTGAACTCACGTATTCCCTCGACGGTCTCACCGGCACTTGCGTCAAGGGCGACGACCGCGACGCGGCCCTTGTAGGCCGAGGCCAACTTGTTGAGGGAGTGCTCGACATGACGACAACTGCCACAGAACGAACACCAGAAATTCAGGACCACGACCCCGCTGCTGTTGGACTTCTTGTCCCTCTGAAGATCGCTGAGCCTGTAGGTCTTTCCGTCTTCGGTGTTGACGAAGGAGAAATCAGGAACCTTCTCACCAATGGCAATCGCCTTCAGGCCAGCAGTATTGGGTTTCGCGGGATCCGCTCCGAAAGATCCGGACGCCAACACGGTAAGACCCAACACAAGTGTTCGAAAACAACGCATTCCCATCACTCCAAAAACATCAACCATATTTGATCGGTTCCAAGTCCCCCAGTTTATCTGAATGGTTTGGCCCTGAGCAACCAAACCGTCTCCGAAAATCAACGTCGTTCGACCACGGCTGCTGCTCCCAGGCCCAGATCATGCCAGGTGGAGGGACACCATTCTGTCCCGGATTCTGTGCCACTCAGACCGGCAATCCGCGAGTCGATTCCGGCAGGCGACGGTGTTTCGGTCTCCCACTTTCCGTACGAACATCGATCCTCATACCACTATTCCACGGCTGGACGGACTGGTATACCAAGGGAATGGAGCGAGGTCGGAACAGCATCCTGTCAGCCGGAGGCGGCCTGGGCGTTGTCGCGCTAATTTTGATGTCATCGGCGTCGACCGCCGATGACGGTGTCGAATTCTTCGAGCGCCGCGTGAGACCACTGCTGGCCAAACGGTGTTTTTCGTGCCACGGCCCGAAGAAGCAGGAAGGCGGACTGCGGCTGGACATTCGGGGCGGAGCGACAAAGGGCGGCGAGAGTGGGCCATCTCTTGTTACCGGCAAACCGAAACAGAGCCTGATGATCACCGCTGTGCGAAGGACCGGTGAACTGAAGATGCCACCGGTCAAGCCATTGTCGGCGTCGGAAATCTCGGTGCTGGTGAAATGGGTCGCTGACGGTGCCGTTTGGCCCGCCAGCGAGAAGGGTCTGCCGGCCCATTCGGGGGGGATCACAGACGACGACCGTCGCTTCTGGTCCTTTCAACCGTTGAACGCCACACCTCCCCCTTCGGTCAAGAATGCCGAATGGTGCCGGTCACCGGTGGACCGATTTGTCCTGGCCCGGATCGAAGCGGCGGGACTCACCCCGGCCAGACCGGCAGACCGTCGCACACTGATCCGCCGGGCCACCCTCGACCTGACCGGTCTCCCCCCAACTCCTCAGCAAGTGGCTCGATTTGTCGACGATGACACGCCGGGCGCTTTTGCCAGGCTGGTTGACGAGTTGTTGGCCTCACCGGCTTACGGCGCCCGCTGGGGGCGACACTGGCTGGATGTCGTCCGTTACTGCGATTCTCGAGACGCACGGCACACGGGACAGCCCTACGACGTGAACGAGGCCTGGAGGTACCGCGACTGGGTGGTCGATTCGTTCAACCACGACCGATCCTACGCGGAGTTTGTTCGACAGCAGATTGCCGGCGACTACGCGCCAGTCTCCAACTCGATCCAGGACAGCATCGAAGGGCTGATTGCTACCGGCATGCTCGTCATCGGCGAATGGGGCTCCGGTGACGCTGATGCCCGGAAGATGTACACCGACATCGTCGATGACCAGGTGAACGTCATCAGCCAGACGTTCATGGGGATCTCGCTCAGTTGCGCAAGATGCCACGACCACAAGTTCGACCCGTTCTCCACGCGGGACTATTACCGGATGGCCGGCATTTTCTTCAGCACCCAGATCGCCACCCCGGGAACCGATGCCCGGCTGATGCGGCAACCCCTGTTGACCGTCGCTGAAAGGTCTCGCCGGGAGAAGATCGAGGGCCGCATCGCGAAAATTGCCCTCGAACTGAAACAACTCAACCAGCAGCGGGTGGACCAACTGCGGCAACAGGTCGTGTCCCAGGCATCCCGTTATCTGCTGGCGCTCTGGGACCTGGAACGCCGCCACCCGGATTCGATTTTCGGAGCGTCGATTGACAACGAAGCCGTGACAACCTGTGCGAGAAAACACAGTGTAAACCCCGGCCTGCTGTCCGTTTGGCGCAATGCCCTGTGGACACTGGCTGACGACGGAGATCTGCTGTCGGTGCCGGTTGCCAACCTGGGCGCCACGGGCGTGTTCACCTGGAAGTCGAAGAACGTCCAGCCCCTGTTCAACGTCAACACGACCAACACCGTGGTGCGAGTACCGGGGACGATTCCACCGCGATCGGTGGCGGTGCATCCGACGCCAACAAGTGGCGTTGCCATGGCATGGAAGAGCCCGTTCAGCGGACAGGTGCGAGTGACGGCGAGAGTGAGTGACGCCCACCACGGTGGCAACGGTGTCGAGTGGGCTCTCGAACACGATCACGGTCTCCGCAGTGACACGCTGGTCTCTGGCACCATTGATGTCGACAAGTCTTCTCCACGTTCCCTCAATACGGTGTCGGTGACATCCGGCGACAAAATTCGACTGCTGGTCCTACCTCGAAACGACAATCACATCTGTGACCTGACCCGACTGGAACTTGAGATCGAGGAAATTGGAGGCCGAAAACGAACCTGGAGTCCCGAGCGTGACTTCGTCGGCAACCCGCAACAGGGCAATCCTCATTCCGACGCTTACGGCAATGCCGACACCTGGTCCTTCACGCACATGTCCCGGCGGAGAAACCTCAACAGTGCCCCCCATGCCCGAGTCACCGCATTGGCCCCATGGCTCGATGCGGTCGCTCGCGGCGATGACCGACAGGTCCGCCAGTTGGCCGATTCCCTGCAAACGTCACTCGATGCGCCGGCCGGGGAGCGAAAACCCGACGAGCCAGTATCACGGTTGCTGAACTGGTTGACGTCAACCGGCGGGCTACTGAGAGACAACACGATGCTGGTGCTCGACGGCAAATCCAAGACTCGCCGCGATCAACTCGCGGCCGAGTCCAAGCGATTGAAGGCACAATTGAAGACCACTGCGGTGGCCCTGGCCGCGCGAGAGGGAGGCGTACCGGGCACCGAACATGCCGGTTTCCGAGACGCGAAGGTCCACATCCGTGGCGAATATCGCCGATTGGGCCAGACAGTGAAACGCGGCGTGCCGGAAATCCTGGCGGGCCCGAAGCCTCTCGAAATCACATCCGGCAGCGGTCGTGCCGAACTGGCTCGCTGGATCTCTCGGGACGATCATCCGCTGACTCCCCGCGTGATGGCCAATCGCATCTGGCTGCATCATTTTGGAGAAGGACTGGTCCGCACACCCGGCGACTTTGGGCGACGTGGAACACCTCCGACACATCCGCAGTTGCTGGAGTGGCTCGCCCGGCAATTCATCGAATCGGGGTGGTCGGTCAAGGCGATGCACCGCCTGATGATGTTGACGTCCGTCTATCGGCAATCGACGGGCACACGCGACCGGCTGGCTGCCGATCCGGAAAACCATCTGTTCGCCCGCATGGCATCTCGGCGACTGGAAGTCGAGGTCATCCGCGACACGTTGCTGTCGGTATCTGGCCGGATCGACCTCCGCATGAAAGGCCCCTCGGCACCGCGTTATCCCGGGGGCTATTCGCGGGCGGAACGCCGGAAACCCGTGTTCACCAGCACACGACGAACGTTGTACATGATGACTATCCGGGGAGAGTACTCGGATGGACCGTTTGTGCTGGATGCCGCCAATGCCAACCGGCTGGTCCATCAACGAACCGTTTCGACAACGGCGCCACAGGCGCTGTTGATGATGAACGACCCGTTCGTGCAGTCGCTGGCCCGGTCGCTGGCCGCCCGCTTACTGGCGATGGACACCCTGCAGTCCAAGAAACGAATAGCAGCGGTCTACGAACTGCTGTTCGCCCGTCCTCCGGAGCCTCACGAGTTGGAAGTCGGCATGGGATTTCTGTCGTCAATTGACGATGAATCACGTGCGTGGGAACAATATTGTCACGCCCTGATGTGTTCCAACGAACTGAGTTACCGAAACTGAAACCATGCTGACTCGTCGCCATCTTCTGCAGAACCTCGGCATGGGAGCCGGATTGTGTGGACTGGCCGGGACCGTGGCTGGCCAGGCTGCCGCTGCCAGTCCCCTGTCTGCACGGAACTCACATCATCCGATCCGCGCAAAGCGGCTGATCTTCCTGTTCATGGCGGGTGGCCCCTCTCACGTGGATCTCTTCGACCCGAAACCCAGGCTCGAAGAATTCGATGGCAAGCCCGCCCCTTTCAAGCTGCCCAATCTCGAACGAACTCCACCCGGCAAGATCCGCAAGTCACCGTTCACGTTCCGCAGGTACGGAGAATCGGGAATCGACGTCAGCGAGATGTTTCCGCATGTCGCCCGCCACGTCGACGATCTGTGCGTGATCCGATCAATGGTGGCTGACAACATCAATCACAACGGGGCCTGCCTGCAGATGAACACCGGCGAGCAGACCTTCTCTCGCCCCAGCATGGGATCGTGGCTGCTGTACGGGCTGGGAACCGAGAATCAGAACCTGCCCGGGTTTGTCGTGGTCGCTCCCAACCAGCCGGCCCAGGGAGCCCCCCTCTGGGATTCCAGCTTTCTGCCGGCCGCCTACCAGGGCACCTGCGTCACGGATCTCAAGCAACCCATCACGAACCTGGCGAACAATTCGCTGGACCCGAACTCCCAGCGGCGGCAACTGGATCTGCTGGCCAGGCTCAACAGATTCCACCGCAACCAGTCCGTGAGTGTCGACGAACTGGATGCGAGAATCGCGTCGTTCGAACTGGCGTTTCGCATGCAGTCAGCGGCTCCCGAGGCATTCGATCTCAGCGGCGAATCCAAGATCACACAAGAACTTTACGGAATCGACGACACCGTCACGCAGACGTTCGGGGAACAGTGCCTGCTGGCTCGCCGGCTGGTGGAGCGCGGCGTCCGTGTTGTCCAGCTCTACCACAACCGGTCCTCAACCGCTTCCGGCTGCCAGATCTGGGATCAACACAGCAATCTCAAGATGGGGCTGACCAACAACTGCGCCGCCAGTGATCAGCCGATCGCGGGACTGCTGACCGACCTGAAAGCCCGCGGCCTCCTCGACGATACGCTGGTCGTCTGGGGTGGTGAATTCGGCAGGACGCCGACCGCCGAAGGAAAAAACGGTCGCGAACATCACCCCTTCGGTTTCACCATGTGGCTGGCCGGAGGTGGCATCAAGGGAGGAACGATTCACGGGTCAACCGACGAGTTCGGCTGGTACTCCCAGGACGACAAGGTTCATGTCCACGACCTGCACGCGACGATTCTCCATCTCATGGGGCTCGACCACGAGCGGCTGACCTGGCGGCATGCGGGACGGGACTTCCGACTGACCGATGTGCACGGTCGGGTTGTCCACGAGATTCTCAACCACAGCTGACATTTCCGGTGCTGCCACGGCCTCCTGACGTCCGGCAAACGCATCGACGGCAGTTCCACCTGTCAACAGGGACCCGGTCAGCGTTTCCTCACGAGCGCCGTTGCCGATAGCGAGGGCGATCGTGGTCTCGCCCACCACTGCAGGACACTGATACCGGAAACCGTTACAGTCTCTGGCCCATGAAGATCGCACGCCCCTCGTCGCTGTTCATCGTCTGCGTCCTGGCTCTCTGCAATTGGTCGTCCGACCACGGAATCGCCGGTGAGCCGTTCCATTCGTGGGTGATCGAGCGTCCGCAGTTCCGATCCCTGCTCAGCAATGAACCACCGGGCCTCCGCCGCCAGGGGGGGCTGATCTGGCAGCACCTGCTCGACATACCAGTGGGCCGAGCCACAGCGGTCCGCTGGGGCGTCCGCTTCGTTAGCGAGGAAATGTATCGCCTGCATGGAGAACTGGGATTCAAGCTGATTGCCAGCGGCCCCAACCGCACCGACGACCCGGTAATGGCCAGAAAGCACAAGCTGCAAACCGTCCCCGAATGCCCTCGCCAAAAGCGACTGCCCAACGGAGACCGCCTGCACATCCTGCATCCGGACTCGATCGAACATTACTTCCAGGGAGTCACCGGGTTCCTGAATCATCCCGACGCGAACCTTATGTGGGGAATATTTGCCGGCGACGAAGATGATGATGTCGCCGTTTACCGGTCGGCAATGCTCAAACGTCAGCCCGCCGGCCACACCTACATTCACGAATTCGATCGCCAGGTCCGCGAACAGTTCGGCGGTGGCCAATGGGGAATCCCGGCCGGCATCAAGAACCGTGATCCCAATCCGTTCCGCTGGATCGCCCTGTATCGATTCGTGGCCGACCGGTTACGGGATCGACAACGCAGGCTGTACACACTCGTCAAAAGCAGGAACCGGAATCTCGTCGTCACGTCGTTCGATTCCCCTGGCGGTGTTTACCCGACCGAATGGAGCCTGCTGGCCCCGTACGCGGATCTGTTCACCCTGCAGATGGGCTATCCCGGTGGATCAACCCGCTGGCGTGCCACAGCGGGATTTCACAGTAAGCTCGTCAGCGACCTGACTGGAAAGGATTTCTGGCCCTGCACTCACTTCGAACACTACAACTACCCGCACTCCAAACCCGAAGAGGTGCTGGAAGAAGTCAGTCAGATTTTCCGCAACGGCGGCACGGGCATTCATATCTACCTGCCCGACACACTGAATCTCTCGAAAACAAAAGGAGATCTGCGGACCTCCTATTTCAGCTCGCCCCGACGCTTTCACACCGTCATGAACATCGCCCGGTTCATTCGGACAATGCCCAGGCTGAAACTTCCCGACTACAACAAGACCGCCATACTTCACAACGACGACACGATCGCCAGCCGCCCACACGACAATCCGGACATTTATGGACAAGCAACCGAGACCTGCTACACGTTTCTTGGCCCCGTCGCCACATCCTGGTTCAAGTTCATCGACAGCGCCCAGGTGCTGAAGTGGTCCACGCTCCGTGATCGGTTCGACGTCATCTACCTTCCCGCCGCCAAGTACCAGCGAAAACAGATCACCTCCAGGCTGCGACAGTTTGTCGAAGACGGTGGGACTCTGGTCTGTGGTGACCCCGAGGCGTTCGAGACCGACCTGCTCGGCAACGACACCTCCACTTTGCGGACCGAAATCTTCGGCGTCACACTGGGTGACCGGTCACGGGCCAAGTCGATCAGAGTCCGAAAGTTCGGATGGACCGGTGAGCTGCCCATTCACTCGCCGGCATTCACGCTGAAACCCGGACCGAACGTCGAGGTGCTGGCAACCCTCGACGACGGAACCCCGGCGATCACCTCGCACAAGCTAGGACGGGGACGCGCGGTGTTGTTCGGTGCCAACGTCCTTTTGACCCGAAACGTCGCAGATCAGCGGTGGCGAGAGTTCTTTCAGGCGTTCGTCAAGAGCCTGGGCACCCCGACCGGCTTCAACATCTGGAACTTCCAGCTTCCGGAACACCTGGCGTGGCATGAGCCACGCCAGCCAGGGGTCTGCCTGACAAATAACCGGATCATCTGGCGCGAGGAGGTACCGCTTTTCCACCAGAACATCGAGACCGAGGGCACGTACAGCTACTCCATCTCTCCGGACTCGCTCCCCGAGAACCTCAACGCAAACACAATCCCATTCTCGGCCGGACGGCTCACCGACCGCCGTCGCGCCATCCTCGCCGAAAAAGAATCCGCCCGCCCCTATGTCGGATTCAAGCTGCCGGAAAACCACTGGGTAGCCAGTTGGTCGAATCCTCAAACGGTTGCAATCACTTTTGACCTGAAACAGCCACGTGCCCTGACACAGGTCAAGCTCTGGCACCGGGACATCCTGCCGGCCATGACACTGGAGATCAGCAACGACGGAAAGGCATGGAAACCGCTGGTCAAGGCTGGCGGCCACCGTGGCCACCCGGGTGACGTCTACGACAAGGTCGTTGACCTGCCTCGAGTTCCACCCAGCCGTCATCTGCGAATTCACTTCGCCAAGCGACAGTCCGGTGAAAAACTGACGCTGGCAGAGGTGGAACTCTGGGCGGCCGAACCGGGAAAAAACAATCCGTAGCCCGGATCGAGGAGAATCTCACCTTCTCGGTCACGACCAGTTCGTCGACGCCAGGGTTCACCGCTTTTTCTGCTGGGCGGGGGTCTTCCATGCCAAGAATCGCTTATGGGCCTGTTCCAGGCTGCCCTCGTGAACAAACAGGACCCCTTCAATCTCGACGGACTGACCGGGAGCAACATCCGTGAGCCGGAATTCCGAGTGCAGGCACCGGCACCGCCCCGATCTGTTCATGAACACCATCGTCGCACCTCGCCAGGCATAACAGAGCACGTATCGCTTGTCCGCTGAGACCACCAGCAGGCAGGACTCCTGTAACGTCCGAGGAGAAGACTTGTCGACAACGTCGAGCGGGTCGCCGACGTTCCCGTAGAACATCAGTTTCTCCGGATGAAAGACCAGTTCCCTGCTCGCCACAAACCCCTGATCGCTGACAACGAACGTTCGCGTGTTGCCGTGGTCGTAGTAGTCCGGAGCGGCGGTGCGTTGAAGGCACATGCTGGTTTGGACGTGAGACAATGGCTGCTCACCGAGATTCCTGATCATCAACCGGAAGTCCAGTTGCTTGTCAGTCCAGGTGGCGGTGCGGCGAATGACCGCCTTTCCGGCGACGACATCCTCGCACTGCATCACGCGATTCTTGAACGCTCCCCCCATGGTCTTTTCTCCGGCCTTGCTGACGACCCGCCAGTCATGCCGTGATGTTTCGAAGCTGAACTCCCACAACCGTCGATTGTTCTTGCCGAAGGCGTTGACCGACTCGGGGAACTGGAAACGCAGCATGTTGGCCGGCCAGTCGCTCGGTTCCCGCACGTGCCGCGGTTCCTTGATGAAGATCTCCAGGCTCTGCGGGATGTAGGCGAACAGTTGCTGGCGGCCCAGCACCGGCAACGACCGGCGCGCGGGCGGGGCCACGGTTCTCCTCGCCGAGTCGGGTGACCGGTAGGCGATGTTGAAGTCGATTGAACTGATCCGACCTTTCCGATCGTCGCCGGCTTTTACACCAATCTCGATGCTGTTGCTGCCCCGGTGCATCGGTGGATCAGTGACTGTGACCACGATCCGTCCGGTCGGTTTCCTCGGTTCCCACCGGAAACGATCCACACCATGTACACGGCCGTTGATCTTCAGTGCCAGGTCACCCATTCCGGCATTGCAGTCGTCCAGCGTCACGACAAGCCGAGACGCGGCAATGCGTTTCCATTTCCTCGCCCCTTCCAGGTCGTCGCCAACCGTCATCCTGAAGATCTTCGACTTGCCAACCGGCAGCAGGCAGGGAAGCGGCCGTGTCCCTCCGTTCTCAACTGACCGACCTGCGGAATCGTGCGAGACCAGGTACTGCTTGTCGTGATCGCGACGGACCGCGGCATCCAGCGCGTGCCGGAGAAAGTTCTTTTCTCCGGGCGTGTAGTCCTGAAGCACACCACCAAACTTCGAAGAGCTCGCCAATTTCCGGTGACAGTCATAATTGAAGAGGTAGATGCCGTCCGCCCCCTGGTGCAAAAAGCTGTTTGCCACAGCAAACGTCTGCCGACTGTTCTGGCCGTAGCCTCGCACCTTGGGTTCGATGCCGCCAAGAATCGTGACACCTTTCCTCTTTCCCAGTGGCAGAAATTCCGCCAGCTGTGGTTCGGGGTCGAAATAGCCGCGGTCCATCGGAGTCACCTGGTCCACCAACCCCTGGTTGATCCAGGTCCTGATGTCGATACCGGCTTTCCGACACAGTGCCAGTGACGGAGGTACGCGAACAGCCAGCCTGACCTTATGCCGCC
>CEVA01103306.1_pt1 | contig 16556 bp, 12 predicted proteins | sample 361521 | NCBI WGS metagenome assembly CEVA01 (sample SAMEA2622823, study PRJEB7988) | marine metagenome | isolation source: saline water (ENVO:00002010), including
AACGGGCCGACACCGCCGAACTGAATCGGATCGTGGGCTCCCGCCGTCTCGTCGCTCACTTCGCAGAGCCGAGTCAGGCCCTCGCGCGCTCAAAGCCCGCGGTGGGCAGAACCGGAGGCGATAATGCGCCGCTGCGTCTGACCGTGCCCCTCCTGAAAGATGGGCGAGTCATCGGAACTCTGATCGTCGATGACCCTCTGGACGAACTCCTGAGCATCGAACGCGCGCTCCAGACCTACGGCCACATCGAAATGATCATCGACGAAATGCGACAGGGACTGTTCCAGAGCTACTTCGCCATCGGCGCGGGCGCGATGGTGCTCGCTCTCCTCATCGGTCTCAGAATCGGAATCGGGATCACGAACCCGCTCAGCACGTTGATTCGTGGGACCCGCGAACTTGCTCAGGACAACCTCGATTACCGTATCCCATCCGGTCCGCCGGACGAAATCGGCATGCTTATCGAATCCTTCAACCATATGGCGACCGACCTGCAGGAAAATCGACGACGACGAGTAGAGGCGGAAAAGGTCGCCGCGTGGCGCGAGATCGCCCGACGCCTTGCCCACGAAATCAAGAATCCCCTGACCCCCATCCAGCTTACGGTACAACAGATGCGGGACAAGTACACGGGCAAGGACGAGGCCTACACCCGACTCCTCAACGATTGTACTGAAATCGTCACCGAAGAGGTGGAGAGCCTTCGATCGCTCGTACAGGAGTTCGCAGAGTTCGCACGAATGCCCAGGCTCGCGCTCATGCCGCACGATCTGAACGCGGCCGTCAGGGACACCCTCAAGTTGTATCCGGACCAACAGGTCCGTCTGGATCTCGACGATCGGGCACCCCAGCTTCAGCTCGATCCGGAAGGATTCAGGAGGGTCCTCATTAATCTGGTCGAAAATTCCTTCGACGCAGCCGGCGAAGACAGTGCGATCTCCATCCGCACCCGATTCGAGGATCCTCAGGTCGTTCTCGACATTGTCGACGAAGGCCCGGGCGTGGCAAGCCAGGACCGGGAACGCATCTTCGAACCCTATGTCTCTGGGAAGGAGGGCGGCACCGGGCTCGGGTTGGCCATGGTTCGAAGTATCGTGGAAGAGCATGGAGGCACCATCGCCGTGGCCGACGGCCCGGACGGTGGCGCCCAGTTTCAGATTCGCTTACCCGTTACGCAGCAGAACACATCGACGGAGGTCACATCGTGAGGGGAAAAACCATTCTTGTCGTCGATGACGAGCGCAATATCCGGCGATCGCTCGAAATGATTCTCGAAGGCGAGGGATTCGACGTCGTGTGCGCCGAGTCTGCGGACCAAGCACTCGAAGAGGTCGAAGCTACGCACATCGATGTCGCCCTGCTCGATATCGTCATGCCCGGCACGAACGGTATCGACGCCCTGAAGATTCTCCAGGAGCGACACGCTCACATAGCCGTCATCGTCATCACGGGTCACGGCACAGTCCAGGACGCCGTCCAGGCAACCCGGCTCGGGGCGTACGATTTTCTCGAGAAGCCCCTGTCCAGGGAGAAAGTCCTCCTGTCCGTGTCCCACGCCCTGGAATCTTCCGGACTCGCCCAGGAAAACAAGGCGCTGCGCAAGAGAGTCGAGGCCAGTTACGAAATGGTGGGCGGCAGTTCGGATCTGGAAGCGATACGGGGACAGATCGCCAAAGTGGCCCCCTCGAACGGCCGGGTCATGATCCTGGGTGAGAGCGGGACCGGAAAGGAATTGATCGCCCGCGACATTCACACACAGAGTGGTCGGGCTGATGGTCCGTTCATCAAGGTGAACTGTGCTGCCATTCCCGAAGAGTTGATCGAAAGCGAACTCTTTGGTAGCGACAAGGGAGCTTTCACCGGCGCCGTCAATCAGCGCGACGGGAAGTTCCTGCAAGCCGATGGGGGCACACTCTTCCTGGACGAGATCGGCGATATGAGCCTGAGCGTCCAGGCCAAAGTGCTCCGAGCGCTCGAGCAAGGCGAGTTCGAGCGCGTCGGCGGATCGGCAACGATCCGCGTCGACGTGCGCGTCCTCGCCGCAACGAACAAGGATCTGGAATCCCAGGTGGAAAAGGGGGAATTCAGAGAGGACCTGTTCTTCAGACTGAATGTCGTCCCGATCGTCGCCCCACCGCTGCGGGAACGAAAGAGCGACGTTCCCCTGCTTGTCACCCACTTCCTCAGACTCTACGCCGAGACCAACGACTTCCGCCCCAAGGAGGTCGCTCCCGAGGCGATGGACGCGCTCTGCAGGCACACCTGGCCGGGAAACATCCGCGAACTCCGCAACCTGGTGGAACGTCTCTCGATCATGGTCTCGGGGGACACCATCGAAGTCGGTGATCTGCCCCGATTCGAGGGGCTCGACAGGGGGGGTTCAGACTCGTCCGACGGACCAACTTGGCCTACAATCAATTTGGGGTTGACTCTCAAGGAAGTCCGGGAAAAAGTCGAGAAACACTACATATCCGATGCGCTCGAGTCGTGTGGGTGGAACGTGACTCAGACCGCAAGAACGCTTGGCATTGAGCGAACGAACCTCCACAAGAAGATCAAATACTACGCGCTGGAGCGGTAGCCTTCAAAGGCTGGGCCCTCTCATTGCCCTCTCCGTGGCGTTTCTCGTAACCCCTCTCTACGGCGAGACCGGGCCGGATCTGTCACGCAACGGAATCCTCCGATACAATCGGGTCGAAGGGCTCTTTGCCGGATACCGGCTCCACCTTTCACCCCGCAAGCATCGAAAGATTTCCTTCAGAGTCCAGGGTGGTTACGGCTTCAGCCTGCAGCAGGCGCGGTGGGAGATGGGTGTGTTCTACACCGGCAGGAAGACCGATTTTTCGCTAACCGCCTTCGACCGAACGCACACGAACGACGAGAGCATCATACGAACGGGCGAAAACACCTTCAACGCCCTTCTCTTCAAGGGAGACTACAGGGATTACTTCCGTGCGAAAAACGGGTTCTCGTTTTCGGGCCTCTACCGTCTTCGCAAGAACCTGAGGGTGCAGGGCAATCTGACCATTTCGACGCACAGCAGCATGCCCGTTCAAGTCGGGTGGAGCCTCTACCGCAACAGCGATGCGTTCCGACCGAATCCCGCCGTCCGCGAAGGCGATGTCGGCCACGTCAAACTCGCCATCGTTTATGATGACCGTCGCAAGGGGCCGGTCTTCCGAAACGGGACGTTCCTCGGCCTAACCTACGAACGAGGTTTCCGCGAGTTCCCGTTCGACGGGTTTCAGTTCGCCGCGAACCGGCGCCAGAAGACCATCTTCGGAAAGCAGGCTTTCATCCTTCGATTCCTGGCTGGTAGCCGGGAGAGCATCGACGAGCAACTCCTGTTCGACCTGGGAGGGGTCAGCACGCTACGAGGCTACCGAATCAAAGAGTACACGGGGAATCGTGTGCTTCTCCTCAACATCGACTACCTGTTCAACGGCGACCTGTTCCGCAAAGTCCCGATCAAGGGTGCCCACCTCGCCGAACTCATCCTCTTCGCCGACGCCGGCTGGACGGGGCGATCCCTACGGTCCGACCATCTCTTCAAGGGGTTTGGGAGTTTCCGGTTCGGCGATCTGAAGACCAATGTCGGCGCCGCGCTCTCGCTCTACCGGCAACTCATTCGCCTCAACTTCGCCCGCCGGTTCGAAGGGGACATCGACGACTGGACGCTGTCGTTAAGGTTCAGGCGGGAGCTGTAGCGAGGTCGTCGCAACCCTAACCAGAAAGAAACCGGCCGTCCCGATCTACGCGTCGAGACGGCCGAATCATTCGCAACCAGAATCATTTTGCGCCCGGACTATATCTCGACGTCAACGCTCTTTCCGCTCTCCGCCGATGCCCGCGCCGAATCCAGAACTCGCATCACGCGAAGCGCGTGCTCGCCCGTGATAATCAGATCCTTCCCTTCCCGAAGATGCTCGGCCACGTTCACGTGCAGATTCTCCCGTTCGACCGCTCTCGATCTTCGCAACTCGTAGTCTTCACCCCAGATCGTAACCGATTCCCCGCGTCCTCCCTCGTCCGTCAAGGTGGCTTCTGTCCCCAGAACGAACCACTTGTAGGGAAGGCTCGCGTAAGAGACATCCGCTTTGCCGGCGCGCGCCCGGACGCCGTCGTCGAAGACCATCGAGATATCGAACAGGTCTTCCGCGTCTCCCCACTTGATGTGTCGAACATCTGCGAAAATCTGTATCACTTTTCGGTCGCCGAGAAGATCCAGAATCTGCTCGACCCAGTGTGGCCCGAAGTCGAACATCGTCCCACCCCCCGCCGAGGCCGTAATTCGCCACGCCTGGTTGTATTCGGGAACACCAAAACCCACAGCGGGCCTCGCCCCCATCGTGCGGTTCTCCACGGAGATGAGATCTCCCACCAGACCTTCTTGAACAGCCGCCTTCACTCGCCGGTAATCGTTGTCGTAGTGGCGGTTGTGATTCACGGTGAGGGTCACTCCGTTCACCCTGGCCGCATCGAGCATTTCCTCCGCCTCTGACGCACGAAGCGCCATTGGTTTCTCGATCAGCATATGCTTCTTCGCCTCCGCGACCACCAACGCGTCTGCGTAGTGCGCCGAGGAATGTGTCGTAATCAGGACCAGCTCGATGTCCCACGACAATAACGCATCCAGATTGTCGGTCACTTTCAGACCCTCTTCGGCTGCAGCGTCACGTCTGGATTCCGTGATGTCGCAGACGCCGATTACATCGTAGAGTCCACATTCCCGCATGGACTCCAGATGGTTCGCCGCCATGCGGCCGTACCCGATAATCCCCGTCCTGATGGGTTCCATCACTCACGCTCTCCTAATAAACGAGCGGGCGAGGAAACCCCGCCCGCTTTAGATCCTAACGCCTTTATTCTTACATCAATACTTGTAGTGCTCGGGCTTGTACGGGCCCTCCACCGGAACTCCGATGTAATCCGCCTGGTGCTTGGATAGCGACGTCAGCTTCACACCAAGTTTGTCCAGGTGGAGTCTCGCAACCTCTTCATCCAGATGCTTGGGCAGTCGGTAAACATCGATCGGCCTCTGATTCTCCCACAGGTCGATCTGGGCCAGAACCTGATTGGTGAACGAATTGGACATGACGAACGACGGGTGTCCCGTCGCGCATCCCAGGTTCACGAGACGCCCTTCGGCCAGGATGAAGATCGACCTTCCGTCTGGGAATGTGTACTTGTCGACCTGAGGCTTCACCTCTTCTTTCACGACCCCTGGTGCGGATTCCAGCTTCTCCACCTGGATCTCGTTGTCGAAGTGACCGATGTTGCAGACGATCGTCTGGTCCAGCATTTTTTCCATATGCTCGAACCGAATGATGTCGCAATTCCCCGTCGTCGTTACGTAGATGTTCGCCTCTTCCAGCGAATCCTCAATCGGCTTGACCTCGTAGCCTTCCATCGCAGCCTGGAGGGCACAGATGGGATCGACCTCGTTCACGATCACGCGCGCCCCGAATCCGCGCATCGACTGTACGCAGCCCTTCCCGACATCCCCATAGCCGCAGACCACGACAACTTTCCCTGCCACCATCACATCGGTGGCCCGCTTGATGCCATCGGCCAGTGATTCGCGACATCCGTAAAGATTGTCGAACTTCGACTTGGTGACGGAGTCGTTCACGTTGATGGCGGGGAAGAGCAACCGACCTTCTTCCTTCATCTGATACAGGCGGTGGACGCCTGTCGTCGTCTCTTCCGAAACCCCCTTGACCTCTTCAACCATCCGGTGCCAGAACTGGCCGTCCCTCTCCAGCTGCCTCTTGAGCAAGGCGTTGATGATCGCCAGTTCCCGATTGTCGGTGGGTTCGTCAAGAATCGTCGCATCATCTTCAGCTGCGTAGCCACGATGGATCAACAACGTGGCGTCGCCACCATCGTCAACGATCAACTGCGGGCCCTTTCCGTCTGGAAAGCTGAGGGCCTGTAACGTACACTCCCAGTATTCCTCGAGCGTCTCCCCTTTCCACGCAAAGACCGGCGTTCCGCCCTCCGCGATCGCCGCCGCTGCGTGGTCTTGCGTAGAGAAGATGTTGCACGAAGCCCATCGCACGTCCGCGCCCAGCGCTTTCAGACTCTCGATCAGCACAGCCGTCTGGATCGTCATGTGAAGAGATCCTGTGATCCGAATGTCTTGCAGGGGACCCTTGTTTCCGTACTTCTCCCTCACCGACATCAGACCGGGCATTTCCTGTTCAGCGATGATGATTTCACGTCGGCCGAACCCGGTTTCGGCCTCATCGGAGATTTTATAGTTCAGCCCTGAATAGTCGGGCAGTTGGATCTCATCGACTGCGATTAGCATGGTACATCCTTTGGAATGATGACGGTCGGCTACAAACCCGCGTCTCTCTTCAGCGCCGCGGCCTTCTCCGTTTTCTCCCAGGTAAATCCATCTCCTTTGCGACCGAAATGGCCGTACGCGGCCGTCGGTGTGTAGACGGGTCGCAGGAGTCTGAGTTTCTTGATGATTCCGGTTGGGGTCAGGTCGAAGTGCTTCTCGATCAGACTGACCAGCGTGTCGTCGTCTACGCGTCCCGTTCCGAAAGTGTCAACCGCGATCGAAACCGGCTGGGCAACACCGATCGCGTAGGCGAGCTGAACTTCGCAGCGACCCACCAGCCCCGCCTTGACGACGTTCTTGGCCACCCAGCGGGCTGCATAATGGGCGCTGCGATCCACCTTGCTTGGATCTTTGCCTGAAAAGGCGCCGCCCCCGTGACGACCCATTCCCCCGTAGGTATCGACGATGATTTTCCGTCCGGTCAGCCCCGTGTCTCCGTGCGGGCCACCGACCACGAATCGACCGGTCGGGTTCACGTGATAGATCGTGTCCCGATCCAGAAATCGGGCCGGCACGATCGGTTTGATCACCTGCTTGATGACATCGTTCGTGATTCGCGAATGACTGACTTTGTCATCGTGCTGCGTCGAAATGACCACGGTATGCACGCGAATCGGTTTCCCGTCCTCATATTCGACCGTCACCTGGGACTTACTGTCCGGCCTCAGGTAGGGAATCTTCCGTGCCTTGCGCAGTCTGGCCAGCCGTTCGACCAGCTTGTGCGCCATCATAATGGGCAACGGCATCAACTCGGGCGTCTCGCGGCACGCATAGCCGAACATCATTCCCTGGTCGCCTGCGCCTTGCTCCTCGTGCAAGCCCTCGCCTGCTGACACCCCCTGCGAGATGTCCGACGACTGTTGATGCAGCGCGACCAGCACGCCGCAGGACTGCGCGTCGAAGCCGTAGGCGGAATCGGTATATCCGATGCGGCTGATCGTCTCACGAACCAGCTCGGAGACGTCCACACGGGCTTTGCTTGTCACCTCGCCGGAAACGATGACCTGCCCGGTTGTGACGAGCGTTTCACACGCCACGCGCGATCTCGAATCCTGCGCGATCATCGCATCGAGCACGGCATCTGATATCTGGTCGCTGACTTTGTCCGGATGTCCTTCGGAAACGGACTCCGACGTAAAAAGATGACGCATACAAACTCCGAATTCAGGTGACAGGCGATGCCGGAGCACGGTGCCCCGACAAAAGATTCAATACAGGCTCACTTGGGAAGAGTCGCCGACATTCAGACGCCGACGTCCCGCCTCGACTGTGGCGTGATCGCCGATCAACGACTGGTCAAGGTTGCATCCGGTCAAATGGGCGCCGGTACCGACGATCGTGTCCCTGAGCACCGACTCTGCGATTCTGGCATCCTCCCCCACAGACACGTACGGCCCGATGATCGAACGTGTAATGTCGGCAGATGGATCGATATGCACAGGAGGCACGATGACGACGCCCTCCCTCGGTTCGAGGGGTGGGATCCGTCCAAGCAGGTGACGATTGGTTTCCAGGAGCGATTCCGGCGCCCCGCAGTCGTACCAGTTGTCGACGGTGAACGCCTCCATCCGGGCCCCTTCATCGACCATCAGGCCGAAAGCGTCCGTCAACTGGAATTCGCCTCTGGAGCGGACATCGTCGACGATCAAGCGATCCAGACACGCGAAGAGCCGTTCACTGTCGCGAATCAGGTTGACCCCGACGATCGCCGTATCCGACACAAAGGTCTCGGGTTTCTCGACCAGCCTGAGAATCCGGTTTCCGTCGAGCTCGACCACGCCGAAGCGACCCGGGTCTTCCACACGCCGGACGCCGATGACCCCATCCGCATCACGTTCCACCGCCTCGTCCAGCCCCCCCTCGAAGACCGTGTCTCCGTATACGATCAGCACCGGCTTCCCTTGCGTGACCGGGGCCGCCAGATGGACCGCGTGTCCCAGTCCGAGGGGCTGGGGTTGCTCGATTGCCTCGACCTCGCAGTTCCCGTATTTCTCCCGGGCAAAGGTCAGAATCTGATCCCCACGGTAGCCCACGACCAGGGCAATCCTTCGCACGCCCAGCGCAACCACCTTGTCGAGGATATGCCCCAGGATCGGTTTGCCACCGACCGTCAGCAGGGGCTTCGGAGTAGAGTGGGTGTGCGGCCGCAATCGGGTTCCGGCGCCTGCCGCCGGTATGATTGCCCAGCCCTCTGACAGATCAGTTGAGGAAGGCAGCCGTTCCCTCCACAGTCCCCCGTGTCACGCGATCCCTGATCTCGTCCCTGGTCGTCAGCGTCAGCACGTCTTCGGCAAGTGCTGCGGCATCGCTGAAACTGACGCTGCGCACTGCCTGTTTGACGTCGAACAGGGAGGGGGTGCTCATACTGAGCCCGTCGACACCCATCCCGAGCAGCAGGATCGCGCACGCGGGGTCACCTGCCATCTCGCCGCACACCGTCACCGGGATTCCGTGTCTCTTTCCCGAGTCGACAACCTGTTTGATCAGTCGAACGATGGATGGATAGTAGGGGTCGAACAGGTAAGCGACCCGATCGTTGCCACGATCGACCGCCAGCGTGTATTGAATCAGATCGTTCGTGCCGATGCTCAAGAAGTCGACGTGGCGCGCCAGTTCGTCAGCCAGAATCGCAGCCGAAGGCACTTCGATCATGGCCCCTACCGGAATCGACTCGTTGAAGGGCACCTTCTCCTCTCGAAGATCGGTCTTGGCTTGTGCCAGCACTTCCAGTGCTTGATGCAGCTCTTCGACCGTGGCGATCATCGGGAACATGATCTGCACCTCACCGAACGCACTTGCCCGAAGAATCGCCCGGAGCTGCTCCAGAAACATGTCTGGGCGGGAAAGAGAGACGCGAATCGCTCGCCATCCCAGGAAGGGATTCATCTCCGCTTCCCCAGGCTCGAGGTAGGGCATCTTGTCCCCGCCCAGGTCGAGTGTGCGGATGATCGTCGGGCGCGGAGCCATCCGTTCGGCCAGACCTCGGTAGACTTCAGCCTGCTCAGACTCGCTCGGGTCCGAAGACGGACCCAGGAAGAGATATTCGGTCCGGAACAGTCCGACGCCCTCCGCACCATTGTTCAGCCCCGACTGAGCTTCGATCGGCAATTCGATGTTGACCATCAGCTGAACCTGACGTCCGTCCTCCGTCTCGGCTGGCAGGTCCCGGAGTCCCGCCAGCCCTTCTCGCTCGACCTTGCGCTCGCCCGCTTCCTGCTCGTACCGCTCGAGGGTTTCCGCATCGGGATTGATGATCACGAGCCCACGCGTGCCGTCAACGACCGTCATGTCGCCCGGCTGAAGTGACTCGACCACGTTCCGAACCCCGACGACACACGGAATCTCCAAACCGCGCGCCATTATGGCCGTGTGTGACGTACGTCCCCCCACTTCCGACACGATTCCCAGCACGTGATCCGACTGCATGTGGACCATATCAGCGACCTGCATGTCGTGCGCAACCACAATGGCTTTATAATCCAGCTGATCGAGGAACGACTCTTCCCGGTGGCACAGCTTGCCCATCACGCGCCGTTCCACCTCGTGAAGATCTGATTTCCTCGACCTGAAGTACGGGTCCTGGATCGCATCGAAGCGTCGCGCCACATCCCTGACGGTCACCCGGTAGGCGTACTCGGCGTGGTAACGATAGACCTGGATGCGCTCCACCGTAGCGTCGTGAAGGGTCTGATCCTGCGCCATCATCTGGTGGGCATCCAGAATCCGGGCGTGCTCCTCGCCCAGCTTCTCCTCCACCTGCCCGCGGATCACCTTGAGGTCCTCGCCGACTTCCACCACGGCGCGGTCGAATCGCTCCACTTCCTCCTCGATCCTGTCCTGGGAGATCTGGCCGTAGTCGATCCAGAAATCGGCCGTATCCAGGATAAAGACCGGGCCGATCGAGACCCCCGGGGAAGCCGGTGTGCCGGTCAGCGTTTCCGAGGGTCTTGCGTGGCCATTGCCGTGTGCGGTTGTGGGATATTCTGCCAAGGTCTTTCCGTGGTGTTCAGTCGAAGTCGCCGCTAATCATTTCGATCAGCTTTTTGACGGCCGTCTGGTCGTCGGGGCCATCGGCACGTACGGTGATTTCCGCACCCACTTCGGCCGCGAGCATCATCACTCCCATGATGCTCTTTCCGTTGACCTCCAGACCGTCCTTAATGAAAGTGATTTCCGCCTGGAATTGCGATGCCGCCTGAACCAGATAAGCAGCCGGTCGTGCGTGAATACCGAGCCTGTTCTTAACCGTCGTGGCTTGTTCTACCATGGGCGGGGACCATCGAGACGTCGTCGTTGACAGGCCGCATTGTGGAAACGGAACATCTTGTAATGTCATCGGTTAGGGGGAATTCCAAGACCTCTGAATCTATAAGTGGGGGCGATTTCTGTCAAGCTCCTCGGGCCCTCTTCAGGACCGTCTCTTCGTCGAACACATGCCCACAACCTCCTATTTCACAGCAGGTTATGGAAGCTACCGCGGAACCAAAGAGGACACTCTCACGAATGCCCGCCTCTGTCAGGACCCCGTGTATCAGTCCCGCCCGGAAGGCATCGCCGGCCCCGGTCGTATCGATGGCTTCCACATCGAACGCGGGAACGTCGAATCTTTCTTCTGGAGTGTAGACCACGCAGCCATCGGCCCCCTTCGTCAGGATGAAGAGGCCTACACCTGACGAAAGAAGTCCCGCGGCGACCCGATCCGGATCGACCCGTTCGTGTCGGCGAGCAAAACCGCTCGAGTTGATCACGATATCGGCGAATCCACCGAGCGGGTGGCCTTCGGACAGTTCGATACTCACCACCGTCAGACCCCGAGCACGCGCCAATTCGGCAGCTTCCACTGCCCTTTCTCCGAGGAACGGGTCCACAGACAGAACCTGGGCGCCATCCAGATCCTTCTCGGTCAGAGCGGAGGCTGTCAAATCGGGGAAGGCGCCCAGAATCGTCCTGGCGCCGTCGGGATCCGAAAGAATCACCGCGTGCCCCGTGATCCGGTCTGGTTCCGATTCGAGACAGGCCAAATCGAGCCCACGGACCGTTTCGAGTTCCGTACGCAGAAACCGGCCAGCCGGGTCCTCGCCGATCCGGTTTCCGGCAAGTCGAACACGGTGCCCGAGACCACACAGCGAAACTGCCGTATTCGCCGCCTCGCCCCCCACGCATTCCGTCTCTTCGAGGACACGGGCGTGTCCGTCCCTTTCGGGAAATCGGGAAACACGGATCAGGCGATCGACACCGATCACCCCATAGCACACGATGGCAGGCTGGTCGTTCATTCACTGAACGGCAAAGGGCCGTACGGCGACGACGCCGACGGCCCTGCCAGGGTTCTTCGACTTTCTCAGGATTGCGTATGAATTGCGCGAGCGAAGGCCTCAATGCGGGAAGCATCTGCACCGCCTTCGAATGCGGTTCCGATCACCACGAAATCAGCACCCGCCTCGACTCTCGCCCTCGCGTCCTCGGGCTGGCGGATTCCCCCCCCCACGATCACCGGGATCGACACATAGTCCTTCACAGCTCTAATCATTTCTACCGGAACCATCCGGTCCGCCCCGCTCCCTGCATCCAGGTAGACACACGCCATACCCAGATACTCCGCCGCCAACGCGTGGGCCATGGCGATCTCCGGTTTTCGTCTGGGGATGGGTTTAGTGTCACTCACATACTCCACAGTCGTTTGGACCCCCGACTCAACGAGCACGTAGCCGGTCGAGATCGGTTCGATTCCGTGAGCCCGGATTGCGGGTGCCGCCTTCACGTGCTGCCCGATCAACAGAGCGGGGTTCCGACCGCTGATCATCGACAGAAACAAAATCGCATCCGCCGCAGCCGAAATCTGCGTTGTGTCCCCCGGGAAAATCACGAGTGGAACGTCGGGCACCGCCCGCTTGACCGCTCGAATCATACCCTCGAAGTTCGTGGAAATCAGAAAGCTGCCCCCGAACAGCAAGGCATCGACCCCTTCCGCCACACAGATCTCAGCCCGCCGGACGATGTCTTCCTTGTCCTGACGGTCTGGATCGAGCAGCGCAAGGAAGCCCGCTCCGCGCTCGTCCCGCACGCGCTGGAGTCGTTCAAAGGTCGTCATACTCAACCGACTGCCCCCAACTTCTCCCGCACGATGTCGGGCACCTTCGACAGAGCCTCAGGTATTCGATCCGGGTCCTTGCCCCCGGCCTGAGCGAGATGGGGCTTGCCTCCACCGCCCCCCTCGACGTAGCGTGCAACCTCCTTGACGATCTCCCCGGCGTGGAAACCGCGGCCGACCATGTCGTCCGTCACAACTGTAATGAGGGAAGCTTTGCCGTTCAGCGCTGCGCCGATGACCCCGACGCCCGTCGCCTTCAGGGCGTCGCGGAGCTGATCGCCCGCGCTGCGAAACGCATCCATGTCCGCAGCCGCGATCGTCCCTGTCGCCACCCGCACGCCGCCGACCTCGACGGCCCCCGTAACAAGATCCCCCATGGCGTCGCCCGCGCTGTCGCGACGCAAGGCTTGAAGCTCGCGTTCGTATTCCCGGTTCTGCTCTAGAAGTTGAGCGAGTCTTTCCGATAATCGTGCCCGATCGACTCCAAGCGCGTCCTCGATTTCAGTCAGGAGGTCTCGGTCAGCCCGAGTCGCGTCTTCAGCGCCGCGGCCGCTGATGGCTTCGATTCGACGCACCCCTGCCGCGCTTGCCGTTTCGGCTGTAAATCGGAAGGAACCGATCTGTCCCGTCGACGATGTGTGCGTCCCCCCGCACAGTTCGAGGCTGAACTCTCCGACCTGAACCACGCGAACCGTATCCCCGTATTTCTCGGAGAACAGCATCATGGCACCACGCTCGCGCGCCTTCTCGTAGCTCGCTTGGGACACGTCAACCGCGATGTCCTCACGGATCACGGCGTTCACGCGATGCTCGATGGCGGCCAGCTCTTCATCGGTCACCGGTGAGAAGTGTGCAAAATCGAACCGGAGTCGATCCGGGCTGACATAGGATCCCGCCTGGTGAACGTGCATACCCAGGGTCTCCCGCAACCCGGCGTGAATCAGGTGGGTCAGCGTGTGATTCCGCGCCGTATCCATTCTTCTCGCAACATCGACCTCGGCCCTGACTTCCGCCGATTCGAGCGACTCGACATTCCCCTCAGCCAGCCGACCCTCGTGCACGATCGCTTCGCCTTGCTTGTAGGTGTTCTCCACGATGAAACGAAGGCCGTCCGCCGTGAGAACGCCCTGGTCTCCCACCTGACCGCCCGATTCGGCGTAGAACGGCGTCCGGGAGAGGTAGACTCGCTGGGCATCCCCATCATCCACCACAGCAACCACTCGAGCTTCCGATGTCAGAGAACCGTACCCCACAAATTCTGAATGCTCGTCTGGCAGGAAGCCCTCTTCGACGGCTTCCTGGCTCCCACCCGCACGCCGAGTAGCTTCGCGGGACCGGTCCTTCTGGGCTTCCATCTCCCGCTCGAACCCGACCAGGTCCACGGTCAGGCCCTTTTCGCTCGCCATCAGTTCAGTCAGATCGATCGGAAAGCCGTAGGTATCGTAAAGTCGGAACGCATCTTCGCCGGAGATGGCACCACGCGCGCTAACTTCCTCGAAGATTTCCAGACCTCGATCGAGGGTCTTGTTGAAGCCTTCCTCCTCGGCTCGGATGACCCGCTGAATATGGTCCGCCTTCTCGACAATCTCGGGAAAGGACTCGCCCATCGTCTCGACGACCGCCGACACCAGGTCGTGCATGAAGGGATCCTTCACATCGAGGGTCCGACCAAACCGGGCCGCACGACGCAGAATGCGCCGTAGGACATACCCCCGGCCTTCGTTCGAAGGCACTGCCCCGTCTGCGATGCTGAAGGTCAAGGCACGGATGTGGTCCGAGATGACCTGAATCGCGACACGATGATCTTCCGTGTAAGGCTTTCGAGTGCGTTCGCTCACCGCCGAGATGATTGGCAGAAACAGGTCCGTCTCGTAATTCGACTTTACGCCCTGAAGAATCTGGCAGATGCGCTCGAACCCCATGCCCGTATCGACGTGTTTTTCCGGCAACACGTTGAGTTCGCCCGAGTCGGATCGATTGTACTGGATGAACACAAGATTCCAGACTTCGACATAATCCGGACCGTCGAGATCGGGCTCGGCATCCTGCGAAGCCGGATCCGCTCCTGTGTAGTAATGAATCTCTGAGCACGGCCCGCACGGCCCCACCTCGCCCATCTCCCAGAAATTGTCGTATTTCCCCAGGTGCAACACACGTCCCTTGCCGATATCCGTGACTTCATACCAGAGACTTTCGGCTTCCGTATCCGCCTCGAGCCCATCCGCCTCGTCTCCCCCGAACACCGTCGCCCACAGACGATCCTTGGGCAGTCCCCACACCTCCGTCAACAGTTCCCAGCCCCACTCGATGGCCTCGCGTTTGTAGTAGTCGCCGAAAGACCAGTTCCCGAGCATTTCGAAGAAGGTGTGGTGCGACGGGCTGTGGCCGACCTCCTCAAGATCGTTGTGCTTCCCGCTCACGCGAATACACTTCTGCGAATCGGCCGCTCGCGTGTAGGGACGGCGCCCGGTTCCCAGGAATACGTCCTTGAACTGGTTCATTCCGGCGTTCGTGAACAGAAGGGTCGGGTCTTCCAGGGGAACTACCGGCGAACTCGGTACGATCTCGTGCGCCTTCCCCCGAAAGAACGCCAGGAAGTCCTCTCGAACCTTGTCCGCACGAATATCTGATCGAGCTGCGGAGGCAGTCGGAGGGTATTGTGGGGTATCGCTCATGCGTGGTTTTAAATTGGGAGGTTTAATCGAGGTTGGTAGTGTCGCCACTCATTTCATCGAGGGCTCGGAATGCCGCCGACCGCGCTACATCGGACGGAAAACCGCGCCGGCCCAGGAAACCATACATCCGGTTCAGGGCTTTGGCACGTTCCACGTGAAGATAACGAGAACGTCGTCCGCACAAAAGACGAAAGGCAACAGCTTCGAGGTCGACGTCCTTGAAGGCCTCCTCCAGAGCCGCCTCAATCAGGTCCGGTTCGACGCCTCGGCGGCGGAGGTCCCGCCTGAGGGCCGCGTGCCCCGAAGGGCGGAGACGCATGCGATCCTGAATGAACCGAGCGGCGAAATCCGCATCATCAATCAGGCCCACCCTCTCGAGCGAAGCTGCCGCTTCATCCACGACGGACTGAGCGAACCCTCGACCGATCAACTTGCCCACGATTTCCGACCGGGTATAGGCACGGCGTTCCAGGAGCTGGAACGCCGTCTTCTTCGCCTTTTCGATGTCAGGATCGAGGTCGAAGAGCCCCGATTCCGTCCTTTCGGTATCGATCAGTTCGGCTCCGCCGCGAGTCGGTCGGCGGATGTCGCCTCGTCGGGTGCGGGTTCTCCGTCGTCTTCTTCGTTCGGCAGACCGATCGCCATACGGACTTCGTTCTCGATTTTCTTGGCCAGGTCGGTGTGTTCGGCCAGATACCGCTTCACATTCTCTCGACCCTGCCCGAGCCGTTCCTCCCCGTGCGAGAACCAGGTCCCGCTCTTCGAGATAATTTCATGAAGTTCGGCCATGTCGAGGATGCCACCCTCGCGCGACACGCCTTCCCCGAACATCAGATCGAATTCGGCCTCTTTGAACGGCGCCGACACCTTGTTCTTGACCACGCGGATCTTCACGCGGTTTCCGATCACGTTCTGACCGTCTTTGATCGCCCCGATCCTGCGGATCTCCATTCGCACAGAAGAGTAGAACTTGAGGGCATTGCCTCCCGACGTCGTCTCCGGATTCCCGAACATCACGCCGATCTTCATCCGAATCTGATTCGTAAAAATAACGATCGTATTGGACCGGCTGATCGACCCCGTGAGCTTCCGCATGGCCTGAGACATCAACCTTGCCTGTAGCCCGACGTGTGTATCGCCCATTTCGCCTTCGAGTTCGGCTCGCGGGACGAGTGCGGCCACCGAATCGACGACAACCACGTCGAAAGCGCCACTCCGAACCAGTGTATCCGTGATTTCCAGAGCTTCTTCCCCATTATCGGGCTGGGAAATCAACAGGTTCTCCAGATCCACCCCGATCCGTTCTGCCAGCTCGGCATTGAGCGCGTGCTCGGCGTCCACGAAAGCGGCCACACCCCCCCGTTTGAGGGCTTCGGCAATCACGTGGAGACAGATCGTCGTCTTTCCTGAACCTTCCGGGCCGTAAATTTCAGTGACG
>CEVA01034006.1_pt1 | contig 16501 bp, 15 predicted proteins | sample 361521 | NCBI WGS metagenome assembly CEVA01 (sample SAMEA2622823, study PRJEB7988) | marine metagenome | isolation source: saline water (ENVO:00002010), including
CTGCGAGTGAATTATGCAAATAAGCATTCCCACTTGTCCCAACACCTAATGCCACATATTCCATATCGTGTAATTTCAATATTTCTTGTAATGATTGAGATCTCAGAACCGGGAAATTACGATTCGCCATTGAAGATAACACTGGTTCCATCGCCGATATAACTTCATTCCCTTGAGCTTCTTTATCCACAAAGGAATTCGCTGGTATTCCATGCGATCCTGGATAAACCCCGGTTACCATAGTAGCTGCATTTATTCTAGTAACAGTAGGAAACACTGCATGGTGATTCTCAAAAAAGCAGGCTCTCTCTGAATATTGGTAGAGATTAGGGGTCAGTTTTTCATTTATTTGTGTTGGTTGAAGTCCATCAAATACGGCTAAAATAATTCGTGGCACTTTCTGATTTTCCCTACTTATGGATGAGCATTACACCAGTATATATGGCAAAAAATTAAATTACTTGGTCTAGTGGCTTCTGAGATCCCTTGATAATACGTGGCCATTTTACAGCTACAAAAGCTAATAATACCAATCCAACAACACCGCTTGTCACAAGGCTAACGGCAACCCCGTATTCCTCGGAAATAAACCCCGTACATAAGAGTCCCAACGGAAGTCCATACACTGACAATTGCCTTAGGCCTAAAATTCTCCCACGCATTTCAGGGGTAACAAATTTAAGAATCATCATAGCCATTGTCACCATCGAAAGTGACTGCATCATTCCTGTAAACGCAAGAACGGGTAGTGAAGGTGTAAACCAAGTTATTTTAGACATGATGATGATACCAATGTGCCAGCCAATAGCTGCAACAAAAGTGATCTTGCCCGTCTCAATATCCGAATTTCTAGCTCCAATCAACAAAGACCCTAATAAGGCTCCAAAAGAATAACATCCCATCAACCAACCCAATCCACTAGCACTCGTGTTGATAACCTCTTTAGCAAGTACAACCAATGAAGCATTGTTAAAGGGAAATGCTGTTAAATTCACCACAAAAGCTACTAGTAATAATCCAAAGACCAATTCATTCCGTTTAACATATACCAATCCGTCCTTTAAATTCCTCCAGGCCGACAATTTAGTTTCTGTGACATGGTCAGGGATACCTGATATAGACAAAACCAGAAAAAGTGAATATAAATAAAATGCTACCACTGCGACATAGCTGAAACTAAGACCCATTGACTCAAGAAGTAATCCCCCAAAAATTGGACCAGTTATTTGTGTGATATCTCTACCAATACGCGATAATGCGACCCCATTAGTTATCCTGTCTACTCCAACGATTTCAGGGATAATAGACTGCCTGACAATCATATCCAAAGATCTGGACAACCCAACCAGAGATGAGACAAGCAGGATCGGTATTATTGATAAATATCCAATAACAGCGAATAGTAGTACAGAAGAAGATAACACCAAAAAAGATATTCTCGAAAAATATAAAGTTTTCCTTCTCCCAAATCGATCTACAAAAACCCCAAAGAAAGGTGCTGCCAATGTTCCCGTGAACCTTAAGGCACCGTACAAACCAAGCAAAGTTGGAGATCCTGTTTCCTGAAGTATGTACCACGATAAAACGATCATCTCAACGAATTCTGCCCAATTTAAAGCAATATCAGATAGCCAAAGCCGTCTATAGCCGCTAATAAACAATGACTGAAATGTCGTCCTAAAAAACTGACTCATAAATTTCCCTAAATTCATTTAACGCCATCACTCGATTGGCATTTAATATGAAACCCAATGATAGCAACTCTTTCGGCATTGATTCATCTTCTGGGATGTATAATTGACACGAAAGATCCAAACAGGAAAATAATATGTCAAATATTGAAATAGCAACGTTGGCTGGGGGCTGCTTCTGGTGTGTTGAAGCAGTATTTGAATTGGTAGAAGGTGTTGATAAGGTAGTTTCAGGATATACGGGGGGGACCGTTTCTGACCCCACTTACGAAGAAGTATGCGATGAAACGACGGGCCACGCAGAAGCTATTCAAATACACTTTGATATAGACAAAATTGACTATGTCACTTTACTGGAGATATTTTTTGCTTATCATGATCCCACCACCTTAAACAGGCAAGGTGCCGACATAGGAACTCGCTACAGGTCTGAAATATTTTTTCACGATGAAGACCAAGAGGCTGCTGCAACTTCTCTAATATCAACACTGGAATCTCAAAAGATATTTTCTGACTTAATAGTAACTAAGGTTTCCCCTGCAACAATTTTCTATACGGCAGAAAAATATCATCAATCCTTTTTTAAGGAAAACCCTTACCAACCCTATTGCCAATTTGTTATAGCACCAAAAGTAACCAAATTGAGAGAAAAGCACTCTGCTTTACTCAAAAACATCCACCATTAGTCAAAAAATATTGTCTGCCCAGCACCTGATTGACATTCGTAGTGATTAATATTCCCGATCTTGAAGATCATATTTGACACGTATCAACTAAATTCACTTCTTAATTCTGAGTAGATCTCTTTCATTTGTATTGTTCCAATTGTTAACACAGTGCCAACATTCATCATACGGTAACCTTCAGCTATCCATCGTTTACAATCTGCTGGATCCCCAAATGTAGTAGCTAAGGATTTGTCAGTTCGCTGTATTCTTTCTGCTACATCACGCATTATACGTTCCACTTTCTCATTATATATTTGACCTGGGACACCCAGTGATGCAGCCAAGTCATTAGGCCCTACCAGTAACACTTCAAAGTTTTCTAACTCCAAGGTTTCGTCCAGTTTCTCATAAGCTTCAACACTTTCCATCTGAAGAATCAAAACCGTTTCATCATTAGCTTTTGATATAACTTCAGCGGCGTCTATACCCATTGGTCCAGCAAACCATGGAGCAATTCCCCTCTCTCCCAATGGAGGATATTTAGCATAGTTTATGGCCTGTCGGGCTTCATCACCGTTATCTACCTGAGGAACCATGACTCCAACAGCTCCGACATCATAAGCTTTCTTTATATCCCCAGGATTATTCCAAGGGACTCTTATTACACCAGCCACACCAGCTTGTCGTGCCATAACACACAAAGATCCAATCGATTCGGTTCCCCATGGGGAATGTTCTTGGTCTATCCAAACCCAATCAGGACCCGTTTGGTATACCGCTGCAGCGGTATGAAATTCCCTACTGAACATCGAAGAACTTAGCAAAAGTTCCTTATTTTTTATCCTATCCCTTATAGTGCTTGGATACATATTCCGTAAACTCCCTGCTATAAACTAATTTTTAGTAAACTCGAAAGATAGCACACATGATTAACGACTATGGCCATACCAATTCACCATTTTCATATATCTCCATGAGTAGATCGGTATTCATAGCGTCTTTTATGTTCACATCCATATCAATCGCATTATAAAGCCTCAGAGAATCATGAAAAGCCTTCCATTGGTCGTATTCCATCCATCCAATTCCATTTTGATTAGTGATAGAGGAAATCGCATCATTAATTTCCGTATTTAACATAAATCTCATATGATCTTTATCTTCTTTATCAGCATATTTCATAACTATATCTAAAGCTTCTTCTTCATTGTTTTTAATAAAATCAACAGCTTTAAGAGTTGCCTTCAAAAATCTCTGATTTTGATTAGTGTAATTATTAAAACGGGTTTCCGTGACGACATAAGTCAAGCCAAGAGTTGGAACCCCATATTTTGCGGCTTCAAACACGTTCACATCATGTCCCATCCTTCTCAGGGTATCGGGTTCATTCGATTTAAATACGGCTAATATGTCTACCTTTCCTTCTATCAATATCCTGGGGTCAAATCCAACTTGTATCTCGTCAATACTATCTCTGTTCAAATCTTGAGCATCAATAATCGCGAGATAATCTGGTGGGATACTAATCTTGTACCCAAATTTTTTACCTGCCCAGTCATCTGGGGAATCAATGCCCGATTTTTTCAAGGATACAAATGCCTGTTGCCCGGTTTGTCCAAACAAAGCAATAGCTACCAAAGGAGCTGTTTGAGAAGCTCTGTATTTTAGTACTGAATTAGCATCAGCAGTAGTAACATGAACTTTATTCGAAAGAAGAGATTTTATATTCTCACCTCCACCACCTGAGTGAAGTATCTCTATATCAATATTTTGCTCATCAAAATAACCTTTCTCCTCAGCAACATATACAGCCGCAAATGGAAGGTTGGCCTGCGGTTTAAAACCTGCCATAAAAACGACTTCGTCAGGGTCTGAAGAGCCTTGACAGGATGAAAAAACCCACAACAATAGGGACATCAAAAAAATAGTCAATCCAAAATTTTTTAACATCTTATAGATAACGCTCCTTATTTATTTTCATGATGAGTCAATTTGAGGTTGCCATCGAGCAAAGCGATACTCCATTCTTCCTAATATGAAGGTCAGTCCAATTCCGATAACAGCAAGAAATATAATCGCCGCAAATAGTGTGTTCATGTCTAAGTTTCCATGTGAAACCATTATCAGACTACCAAGGCCATGGCTTGAACCAAACCATTCTGCGATAACAGCACCTATGATTGATAGAGGGATAGCTACCTTTAAGGCAGCAAAGATATAGGTAATTGAAGATGGAATCCGGAGCAACCATAAGATCTCCATCTCGGAAGCCGCGAGAGATTGCATATACAATAAGGTCTGTGGGCTCACAGACCTCAACCCTATAACAGTATTTACTAAAATCGGGAAAAAAGTCACTACCGACACGACTAGTATTTTGGGTAATATTCCAAAACCTAGCCATATGGCGAAAAGTGGAGCAATAGCAATTATTGGGGTTACTTTGATCAAAATTGCTATTGGCATGACCGTTTTCTCAATCAATAAAAACCTTGAAGAAACTATCCCCAACGTGAATGCAAAAACGAATCCTAAGAGTAAACCTAAGAGAGCTTCAATCACGGTATAACTCATTTCTTCTACCAACATTAGTTTATCTTGGAAAACGACCTGCAGTATTCCACTTGGGGCCGGAAACAAATATGAGGGTGTTTGAGATAATTGAATCCATAATTCCCATAAACAGACTAAGATTGACAAAAATATAATTGGTAGCAAGCGTGAGGTTATTAATCTCATAATCACAAAGATGCCTCAATTAACATTGAACGTACCTTAGAACGAATATTAGCAACCTCCGAATCAACAATTCTTTTCGCTCTGGGAATATTTAATTCAACTTCTCCAGCAACTGAAGCCGGCCTCTTCGTCATAATCACGATCCGATCAGACATTGCTATGGCATCATCAATACTGTGAGTTACCATAACCGTTGTAGCTCCCATTCCCTCCCACATTCGTATAACCAAGTTTCGCATTGAATCTTTCGTGACTTCATCAAGGTGACTAAAGGGTTCATCCAACAACAACAGTCCCGGTTCATGTATCAAGGACCTAGCCAATGCAACCCGTTGGCGCATACCGCCCGATAATTGGACTGGGAAATGGTTACCAAATTCAGTTAGCCCAACTAAATCAAGAATGTTTTGTACTCGTTCAAGTTCCTCTTCACATCTACGACCACCTGGTCCAATTTTCAGAGATAGACGAATGTTTTCGACAATAGATTTCCATGGCAGAAGTGAGTCATCCTGGGGAAGTAAAGCGATACTCTTTTTCCTTCTTGCTATATCTATAAGATTTCCCGAAAACAACACCTTGCCGGAATCGGGCGCTATCAAACCAGAAGATAGTTTCAATAAAGTGGTCTTGCCGCAACCACTAGGACCAATCAAAGATACAAACTCTCCAGCATCAACGGAAAGATTAATATTTGCCAGGACCGGCATGTCAACCTTTCCATCCGAATAGGAAAACCGAACAGCCTCCAGAAGAAATTTGGGCGTATCGGATTCATTTGTGCTGTTCAATATTACGGGTCCACCGAGTCACTATAATATTTTTAACTTACTAATCTTACATCAAGATATGTTACAAGATTTCATATGCCTTGTAACACTGTTAACATCCCTTTTTAAACTGCCCTCATATATAATCCATCTCCTCAACGATTTATAAACTGCGCTCAAATATTTTGCCCATAATAATTCCTATAACCCGTATCAAGAAACTTAATTGTGATTGCAAATACACCAAAAGTTTATTAGAATCGGGCGCCATGAACTATACTAATAATTTCTACCACCTCTGTTGTTGTACTTACCTCGCCCCTTGACAGGGATGGAAGTCAACACATAACAATGTGACTAAACGGCCCCCATCTCGGGGGCCGTTTTAGTTTAAGGAGAAAAATGCCTAGGAAATATTCTCAAGAAGGTCCAATAGCAAGAGCCTTGGAATTAGTAGGAGAAAGATGGACACTTTTACTATTGCAAGAAATGCTCAAAGGGATTAAACGGTTTAGTGATCTTAGTGAAAATGTTAAAGGGATATCGCCCAACATATTATCTGCGAGACTTAAAACACTGGAGGAGCATAAAATTGTTGGGCGTAAATTTTACAGTCATCATCCTCCAAGAGCTGAATATCATCTGACAAAAAAAGGGCATGATCTAGGCCTTGTTGCGGGCGCATTGGCAGCCTGGGGCGCAAAATATTTTGATGACGAAATTAAACTAATCCATCAAATTTGCGGAAGCAATCTGGACGTAATATACCATTGCGAACAATGAAATGATCCAGTACGTCGGTCGGACGTCAGATTAAAACGAAATTAGCATAAGTTCACATTTACCAAAGTCATTATGGGCCATTATATTCTCCAGAAACACCATATATGTAGGCTCTGAGTTCATCACGTATATTGGTGGCATCTGATGGCATCATCTGAGTCATAAATACAACAGCCATGTCTGACAATGGATCTATCCAAAAAGATGTGCTAGCCATTCCACCCCAGGCCAACTCCCCTGAATTACCGTGCCCAATTTGCTTTTCCGTATCAAGCAATACAGAAAAACCTAGTCCAAACCCAACACCCTTAAAATTGCTTTCTGACCAACTACCAAAAGCACAATGAGACAAATCTCTTGAATATGGTAATTGATTTGTTGACATGAGTTTTATGGTATCTCTATTTACCAGACGTTCTTTTCCAATGAAGCCTTCACTTAGAAATATCTTACAAAAATGAAGATAATCATCAACGGTAGACACAAGGCCTCCTCCGCCCGATAAAAACTCTGGAAGTTCCGTAAAAGCACTGCCCAGTGGATCATCCACCAACATGGGTGATTTATCTTCACCCATGTATAGATAATTGGCCGCCAATCTATCTATCTTAGAGGGTGGTACAAAAAAATCTGTGTCTTCCATAGACAAAGGATCAAATATTTTTTCTCGTAAAAAAACATCAAGAGATTTTCCGGAAATAACTTCTATCAAGTGACCGCAAACATCAGTAGCATATGAATAATTCCAATAAGTACCAGGAGAAAATTCCAATGGAAGACCGGACAATATATCTACCATATTTCTAAGATCCATTTTCTTGTTTCTGCCCAATCCTTCTTTCCTATAAGCTTCATCTACAGGAGTTTGACGCATAAAATCATATGTAAGGCCTGATTGGTGAGACAAAAGATCCCCCATCGTCATATGCCTATCAGTGGGAATTGTTTTAAAATTCTTGTAAGTCCCTCCTGTAAATACTTCTATATATCTGAATTCAGGAATAAATTCATACACAGGATCATCTAGTCGAAAAAATCCCTTTTCATATAGCATCATCAATGCTAATGAAGTTACAGGCTTTGTCATAGAATATATTCTAAAGATAGTGTTCCTCTTTAAAGACTTGTTTCTCTCTCTATCCATCAATCCTAAAGGAGAACAAAATACGACGTTTTCTCCATCCAAAACAGCGGTGATGGCGCCAACAAATTTACCCGTTTCTATATATTTTCGAGACACATGATTGTCAATGGCGATCAAATTATCATGTTGAAGCTTGAATTCTTTTCTACGATGCAATGTATACAACTCCAATATATGAGTTGGGGGCTGTTCGGAAAACGACAATATTCTCGAGATTAATTATATTGCACAAACCTCTTTATTAACACAAAATAAATGACTGTGGAATCTAATGCGATCAAAGTCAAAGACCTGACAAAAACCTACGGCTCATTTCAAGCTGTAAAGGGCATAAATCTGCATGTAAAGAAAGGGGAGATTTTTGCTTTACTAGGGCCAAACGGTGCCGGCAAAACCACTACAATTGAAATACTTGAAGGCCACAGGGACAAAACAACGGGAGAATTATCAGTATTAGGACATGATCCGTATAAAAACAATCTTGAATTCAGATCTCAGATTGGCATCGTATTACAAGATACAGGGCTTGACCCATATCTGACTATTGAAGAGACCATAAAGCAATATTCTTCTTTTTACGGTACCCCCAAACCCATTGAGGAAGTCCTTCTTTTAACAAACTTGCAGGAACACAGAAGTGTGAAAGTTCGTCAATTATCAGGTGGACTGCAAAGGAGGCTTGATGTTGCAATTGGCTTAGCTGGAGACCCGGACCTTATATTCCTTGACGAACCCACGACTGGCTTTGATCCTGGGGCAAGAAGAGATACTTGGAACACGATCAAATCGCTCAAAGACATTGGAAAAACGATACTACTGACCACCCACTATATGGAAGAGGCGGAAGAACTAGCTGATCGCATTGCTATTATGATAGATGGACACATACACATCACTGGTACATTATCCGATATAAGAAATACTCAAAAAGCGAGTACCATATTTTTCCAAGCCACTAAGTCAAACATCAACCTACCTAATCGCCTAGCAAATATAGCAAATATATCTGATAAAGAAATTAGCATCGCAACAAATGACCCAGTAAATATCGTACATCAATTAACTACCTGGGCAATATCTAACGGTATCGAGCTTCCAAATTTAACAATCAAAGAACAATCCCTTGAGGATTTATTCTTAAGTTGGACTCAAAAACAACCTTGAGACTACTAAAACTCAGCCTACTTCAAGTAAATTATGAAAGGATCTCTTTTTGGAGGAATCCCGCCGCCGCCTTTTTCACTTTTTCCTTCCCAATAATTTTCCTTGTGATTTTAAATTTAGTGTTTAAAGGAAAAAGTATTGAAATTTCAGAAGGCACCGTACCTTTACCTGTCCTTTATGTACCTATGATAATGACCTTTTCAGCAGTCAGCGCATCTTACACTACCCTAGCAATGAACCTAACTCTTGCCAGAGATAGGGGAATATTGAAAAGAATCAGGAAAACCCCTTTGCCAACTTTCGCTTTCTTATCCGGAAAAATCTGTCACAGTGTAATAACTTCAGCAATTCTCATCATGGCAATTTTCATAACAGGTGTCTTGTTTTTTGACACTAGCTTACCTCTTCACAAAGTGGCACCGTTCATAATCACTTTAATTGTAGGAGCAGCCACTTTCAGTGCACTTGGAATAGCCGCAACGATTATGGTCCCAAACTCTGAATCAGCTCCCGCTGTTGTCAATGGCTCTATCCTTCCTCTTTTTTTCATATCCGACGTATTTATCCCTATGGATAACGCTCCTGATTGGTTAAATATAATAGCTAATATTTTCCCCGTAAGGCCTTTTTCGTTAGCCTTACAAAAAGCATTCAACCCACTTGACCTAGGGTCTGGATTCGACCCAATAAGTTTGATAATCATGATGACCTGGATGATTGCAGGGGTTCTTATATCGGTTAAATATTTTTCCTGGCATCCTAGAATATAAAAAGTCAGAAATTATTTCCTCAATCATCTTAAGAAACGAAATGAATCTCTTATATCTTCGACAAGCTTTAAAGGCTCTTCCGTCGCTGAAAAGTGGCCACCTGACGGCATCTTGGTGAACCTCCTAAGATCAAAAAATTTTCTCAGCCATTCCTCTGGAGGATAAGATATCTCTACTGGAAACGATGCAAATGCAGTTGGAACGTTGATTTTCTCACCCCACTCAACTAATGGGGATGAATGTGCCGATTCATAATATAGTCGAATCGATGATTCAATAGTCTGAGTCACCCAGTAAATAGTAATGTGGGTCAACAATTGATCCTTTGAGAACCTACTCTCTAAATCTCCATCGCAGTCGCTCCAAGAACGCCATTTTTCTACTATCCATGCGGCCAGACCTGCCGGTGAATCATTTAGACCATAACTAAGGGTCTGTGGTTTAGTCCTATGTAAATGACCATAAGCCCCTTCGTTCTCTTGCCACCATTTTCTGTGATCAAGAAATTTCTTTTCATTTTCGGTCAAAATTTCTCCGTCGGGAACATCAGTAGCTGCCACACCCATTGTCAGATGTATTCCTTTAGTCAATTCAGGATAATTGGCTGCCAAAGCTGTTGTGACAGACGCACCCCAATCCCCTCCTTGGGCAACAAACCACTCATAACCCAAAACATCTTTCATGAGTTCTGACCATATAGACGCTACGTTTCTCACATCCATGCCTTTTTTGGCAGGTTTTCCCGAAAACCCATATCCGGGAAGCGATGGAACCACTACATCAAAGCTATCTTTAGCATCACCACCATAGCTAACAGGATCTGTCAACATTGGAATAACATCAAGCATTTCAGCAAAAGTGCTAGGCCATCCATGGGTTATCACAAGAGGCACCGGACTCGGACCTTTACCTTTTTCATATATGAAATGTATATTGAGATCCGCAATATCAGTAGCAAGATTGTTGAAAGAATTAATTCTCGATTCGTGTTGTCTCCAGTTATACTCTGTCTCCCAGTATTCGCAAAGTTCCTTGACATAAGACAAATTGGACCCATAGTCCCATCCACTCTCCTGAATTTCTCCGGGCCATCTTGTCTGATGTAACCTGTTTCGCAAATCCGCGAGTATTGATTCTGGCACTTTGACATCAAAAGATTCAGTTTTCCGTGGTGAATAATTCATTTAATCATCCTGTCTTCGGTTGTAGACACACTTTCAAAGCATTAACATTTCAACAGACTTTTGGAGATTAATCAAAATGAGCGCTTTAAATGACTTAAAAATCTTGGATCTGTCCCGGATCCTTGCCGGGCCATTCGCCACTCAAATCCTTGCGGATATGGGGGCTGAAGTTTGGAAAATCGAATCAGCTTGGGGTGACGACACAAGAAGTTGGGGGCCACCCTTTGTTGGTGAGGAAAGTGCATATTACCTCTCAGCTAATCGAGGAAAGAAAAGTATCATAATCAATTTACGAGATGAAAGAGGCCAAAATATTATAAGAGACTTGGCAATAAAGGCAGATATATTAGTAGAAAATTTTAAAGTCGGAAACCTGGAAAAATACGGTCTGGATTATCATTCCTTATCAAAAATAAACCCCCGCCTTATATATGCTTCAGTAACAGGATTCGGCCAAACCGGTCCTAGGGCGCCGGAACCTGGATACGATGCTGCGTTACAGGGAATGACTGGAATCATGAGTGTCACAGGAAATCCGGATGGTGGCCCAACAAAGGTAGGGACAGCATGGATCGATATACTAACAGGCCTGACAAGCACGATAGGGATACTGTCTGCCTTACACGAGCGCAGCAGCAGTGGAAAAGGACAACAAGTTGACGTTTCACTTTTCGACGTTGGAATCGCCTGTATGGCGAATATTGCCCAAAGCTATCTTGCTACTGGAATATCTCCGGGACGTCTGGGTAATGCTCACCCACAAGTGGCTCCATATCAAGACTTTACAGCTTCTGACGGCAATTTCATTACAGCAGCAAACAACGATGCCCAATTTCAGCGCCTCTGCGAAACAATAGGAATCCCGGAAATCGCCGTTGATGAGAGATTTACGACAAATTCATTACGGGTAGAAAACAGGTCAGCCTTAGCAGACCTTCTTAACAAAGAAATATTTAAACGCCCAATAGAACACTGGATGACAAAACTTCGGTCTGCGGGACTTACAGTAACTCCAATTAACACGATGGAGGACGTCTTTAATGACCCACAGTCCAAAGCCCGAAATGCCATTTGGAAGGTTGATCACCCATCACTCGGAAAAATCGACCTCTTGGGATCTGCTCTTCAGCATCTCAGCCGAACGCCGGCATCACCACAAGGCCATCCTCCAATGCTCGGTGAACACACTTTCGATATTATGGAGGAAGTTCTGAATATGACGAAAAGTCAAATAGCAGAATTAGTATCAGAAGGTGTTATTAAAGGGGCTTGATTTCAACGTAAATACCCTCATTTTTTAAACAGGAGTTAAATATGAAAATAAAAGAAATACGAGCTGTCAACGTAAATATACCTTCTACACCACCTAAATCAAAGTCTAGAAGACCTAATTGGAACAACACTTCCCCTCGTGCCTTACCAATAAACAAGTATCCGGAATTTCCAACAACCATAGGTACGATGCCTGGAGCAGCTACCTTTGACAAACTATGGGTACGAGTTGTGGCAGAAGATGGCACATGGGGTCTCGGACAGACCACTCACAGTCCACTTACAGGCCCTATTGTTAATTACCATTTTGCCCCACTATTGGAAGGCAGAGATTGCTTCGCGCTGGAATTTCTTAATGATCTTATGTGGAGATCCACTCAAAGATTCGGCTCGGGCGGCCTAGCCACATTAGCCCAGTCCGCAATTGATATAGCACTATGGGACCTAAAAGGTAAATTAATGGAACAACCTGTATACAGTCTTATAGGAGGTCCCTGTCGTGATAAAGCCCTTTGTTATGCGACAAGTGATGACTTAGACTGGTCCAAAGAGTTGGGATTTAAACATTTTAAAGTTTCTAATCCAGCACATTACGACTCAGGCATAGAGGGTCTAAATTTGGTGGAGGAAAAAATAGCCGCAGCAAGGGAAACTGTTGGCAATAATGCTGAATTAATGTACAACCCTGTAATGTCATTTAATGTGGAATTTACGATACGAATGGCACAACGACTTAGGCCGTATGGGCTAAGATGGCTTGAAGAGCCCTTAATACCTACAGACCTAGAAGGACATATAGAGCTTAGAAAAGCAATAAACTGGGTACCTCTAGCGACCGGCGAAGACCATCACGGCAGATGGACTTTCAGGCAACTGATTGAGCACCGCGCAGTTGATATACTGCAACCCGATATGAAATGGTGCGGCGGACTTAGTGAGGTACTTAAAATATATGGGATCGGGGAAGCCGCAGGTGTTATCACGATACCGCATGCTGCAGCCGCGGAACCATGGGGACAACATTTCGCTATTTCTATGCCTGAATCGCCGTTAGCCGAGTTTTGGATGGGCTCAGACCCAGGTATTCCTCTTGAGGAAGTGTGCCCTATCCCTGGAATGCCCATGCCAAAGGATGGCTACATAAAGCCATCTGACGCCCCGGGTTTTGGCATGGAAATATTGGAGGATTGGATTACTCCTTGGCATCAAAATGAGAGTTAGCAAGATATACTAATCGGGTTTATTTGGCCTGTGGACCAATTAGGAATTCAAAAAAACGGCTAACTATCCTGTTTCAAAAACCCAACCTTTTGGTATATACCTTTTACTACCGGCTTGGAATCAACTTCCAACCAATCCTCAAGTAACTCCGCATATATACTACGAAAATCTAAACTGAATTCAAGATCACCTTCTATAAGATCTTCAGATTTCAGTGATGGATATTCACCATAATGACCACCTTCGACAGAGTCCCCGATTACAAAAGCTACACCACCCGAACCATGATCCGTCCCATTTCCGTTATCTTTAACTCTGCGGCCGAATTCTGAAAAAACAAATAAAACCACATCATCCGCTTTATTAGCATTTTTCATGTCAATATAGAAATCAAAAATACCACCTGATACATCCTCTAGAAGGCCTTCTTGTAGAGCAATACCGTTTGTGTGAGCATCGAAAGATCCATGCTGCGTATAGCAAATCCGGGTCCCTATGTCAGCTAGTAATACCTGAGCAGCACTTTTAATTGACTTTGCAAATGAATTATCAGCATATTCAACTTCTGAGGAATATTTATCCAAAACTGTTCCCAAGATGTCAGATCCCTGCAAAGCATCTAATCCGGTTTGGCTCAGATAATCCATTACAGGCCCGCTTCCTATCGCCTGTGTGTATATATCACGAAAAGCCTGAAGAGCTTCCATTCTTTGATTGAGATCATCTACGTGGTTCATTAATCCATACGTTTCAAGGTCATTGACTGTAGCTACCGGAGCTTGATGAGAAACTAACGCTCGCGGAAGCGCTGAGCCGAAATTGACCGCCGCAACTACGTTGTCATGTTTCGGGTGCATCTGATTAACAGCATTTCCCAACCAGCCTTCATTACCAACCTTAGTCGGTTCTGCGGTATGCCAAATATCCATGGAACGAAAATGTGAGCGATTGGGGTCAGGATATCCAGTTCCGTGAAGAATAGCTACTTTCCCTTGATCGTAAAGCTCTTTTATGGGAGCCATCGCAGGATTCATGGCCAAACCCTGACCTATGGGAATCACTTGATCTTCATTGAGCCTGACGTTAGGCCTATTATCAAAATAGTTGGGGTTTTCATATGGAATCACACAGTTCAAATAATCATTACCACCCGATAACTGCACAACAACGATTTTTTTTCGATCCATAAGATCAATCCTCCTATTGAACAAAAATATTGTTCCAGCCTATGCAGATACCTAGCAATAGTGTACTTAAACAGACTCTATTGAAACCCTATATTAGGGCCTATTAAATAAAAATCAATACCGGGACAAGTGGGAGAGAAAACTGGGCTTTCTTAAAATCTGATACAAGATTGTCATTTTAGCTTTCCTTCACGAAAACTAGAGATGAATTCCATACAAAATTCATCTCTTCCCAGCAGCAAATCTTTTGCGATTTTTACTTTTTCTGACTCCATATCAAGATCCATTATCCTATCAATACGACTTTCAACAGGATTAATGATACCCGAGTCAACTCCAACATCCATGGCCAAACGGATATAAGTATCATTAATCAATCTTCTGGCAGGTAATCCAAAAGACACATTACTTAATCCTCCTGTTATATTTATGGAATACCCGTATTGATCCCTAAGAATTTTTACCGCATCTAAGTAATGGGTACCAAAAGATTGATCAACAGATATGGGGAAAAGAAGCGGGTCAATATGGATCTTTTCATAAGGTATGTTTCTTCGTTCACACTGTGCGATGATTTTGTCCACATTCTCGCATCTCTGCTCAGCATTAGAAGGCATCCCATCATCCCCTGACGCAGTAACAACAACACCAGCGCCATAGGACTTAACCAGATCTAACACTTCCAAGCGTTCTAACGATGCTGAATTAACCAGAGGCGGGCCCTGGGGTTGGTTCAAAGAGGAATAAGTTTCCAATCCGGATTTAATTATGTCTATATTTGATGAATCGATACTCGGAGGAACTTTAGCAACGGAGCAATAATGCTTAACTAGCCATTGCATAGACTTTATTTGTACATCAATTTTATATGAAATCTCATCAATATTTAGGTCCAAGAAATGTGCCCCAAATTTTTCCTGTCTAGCTACCTCTGCACTTATGTATTTCATTCCTTGGTCTATCTCATGGGTATCAAAACTGGTGCCTTTTGATACAGCTATCATGAAATGCTTGACTCTACCTTCTTTGTACACCTGAGTTTCCTTGAAGTCATCAGGTATGGTCATATAGGCCGTATCCCCTCCCACGTCCTTATATAAAACAGACTCATAGCCATGTGGGTTTTCCACGATTTTCTTGCCGGTCCGCATTAGAACACGGGTGGCATGTATATTTTCCCCAATTACGGTGAAAGATTTATCCAAGTGCAACACATTTCCCTTAACCTTAATTAATCATTTTAGAAAGTAACGATTCTAGCACTGTTCTTTATATACATGTGTAACAAGGCCCTGTAAAAATATCAATATCTGACTATAACCATCACCTGTGGTGATATTAAACGTGCATTCTTCAAAATACCCATAACACTAAAAACGTAAACGTTTAGCAGTAAGGCCTCTCCCCTTCCAATCGGTCAGTCCCAAAACATTTGAAACCAATGAGTGATGAGCAATAACTATCATAAACAATATGGAAACTGGAAATATCAGAGCCAATACCCTGTTATGGCCAAAGGTTTTGCAAACAATCCCCCATGATATAGCCATAGATACAAATGAAAGAAATGAAATTGCGATACCTGTAATGGATCGGTCACTGGCAAATATTTCGAAGACAAGAGTAAACAATGGAATAAACCCAATGACTATTAGAACAAAAGACATAACAAGTAGTAAACTGAGGCGGTAATAAAGCGCGGGGAAAATGCTTCTTGATATTCCTCTAACAGCGGAAAGGTTATCATCATAAGGAAGAGTTACCACCTGCGACTTCCCATGCATCAAAAACCATTTAAAGTTCTTTTCCTTTATTAGACGTCCCAATTCAAAATCATCCAAATTAGCATCTCTCACAGCACCGTGGCCACCAATCGCAAAATACGAATTTCTCTTAAAAAGCATAAAT
>CEVA01243211.1_pt1 | contig 16444 bp, 9 predicted proteins | sample 361521 | NCBI WGS metagenome assembly CEVA01 (sample SAMEA2622823, study PRJEB7988) | marine metagenome | isolation source: saline water (ENVO:00002010), including
AAGGTAAAGTAACATTTTGCTAACGTCAATTTTTCATGGTGAAGGTCAGGTGTTGTAGCTGATAGAGGTGTTTACTTTTGTATACATTTGGCTGGCTTTCTTCAATCCATTCAATATTTTAAATGAAATTAAGGGCACGGATATGAGTAATGAATCAGTAGTGATAGTCGCGGCGAAACGTACACCTATGGGTGGTTTTAACGGTAGCTTGTCTTCTCTCGCTGCGACAAAGCTTGGAGAAATTGCGATAAAAGCTGCGTGTGATGAGGTGGATGTCTCTGTAATTGACGAGGTCATTATGGGGTGTGTTTTACCGGCTGGGTTAGGGCAGTCTCCTGCGCGACAAGCGTCAATAGGGGCGGGGCTTCCGCTAAGTGCCGGTGTTACCACTATCAATAAAGTCTGTGGTTCAGGCTTAAAAGCAGTCATGATGGCCCATGATCTTATCAAAGCAGGCAGCGCCTCTGCGGTGGTAGCTGGCGGTATGGAAAGTATGAGTAACGCGCCATACATGTTGCCAAAAGCGCGAACGGGTTATCGCATGGGGCATGGCCAAGTTATTGATCACATGATGCTAGACGGCCTTGAGAATGCTTACGACGGTAAAGCAATGGGGTGCTTTGCTCAAGATACCGCTGATGAAGAGAATATTGGCCGCGGTGAAATGGATGAATTTGCATTAAGTTCATTGTCTAAAGCGCATGAAGCAATAAATAGCGGCACGTTCAACGACGAAATTGCACCAGTAACTGTATCTTCACGTAAAGGTGATACAGTGGTGGATACTGATGAAGGCCCGGGTTCTGCTCGACCTGAAAAGATCCCCACACTCCGCCCAGCCTTTAAAAAAGACGGTACGGTAACGGCAGCGAACTCTAGCTCTATCTCTGACGGTGCAGCAGCACTTGTTGTTATGAGCGAAAGCAAAGCTAAAGCCCTTGGATTGGCGCCATTAGCAAAAGTGGTAGCTCATGCTACGAACTCAATAGAGCCCGAGAATTTTACGGTTGCACCGGTAGGCGCAATGGAAAAAGTGTTAGACAAAGCTGGTTGGACAAAAGAAGACGTAGATCTCTTTGAAATCAATGAAGCTTTTGCCATGGTAACTATGCTGGCGATTAAAAAGCTAGGGCTTGATGAAAGCAAAGTGAACGTAAAGGGCGGGGCATGCGCATTAGGCCATCCCATTGGCGCTTCTGGCGCACGCATCCTTGTAACACTTCTTCATGCACTTAAACAAAGCAATGGTCGTAAAGGTATAGCATCTTTGTGTATTGGCGGTGGAGAAGGCGTTGCTCTTGCTGTTGAGATGCTTTAAGTCAAGTTTCATGGCGTACATGTAAAAGATTTAATCACAGAGTGACATCACTTTAATGTTGCTCTGTGTTTCAATAAAAGAAAAAGTCAGAACATGAAGAACACAGTACACATTACTACTTTTACACGCGCACTATTTATCGCACTTATCTCTTTGCAACAGCTAGCTGTTGCGCAATCAGCTACTTTCAAAAGTGGAATCGAACCGCAGTTCAATTACAAAGACACCCATCGTATAAATACGGCTAGCAAAGACACCCACGTTAAAAGCGACGCGCCCCCCCACAAAGCGCCCCCGGGATTAAGCAACCCGCAAACTCTGACGTTAAGCGAGATGACGTTAAGAATGACACCCATGCTAATACTAGCGAAATTTACAAAGACACCCACGATAAATCTAATGAACTGTCAGCTAGCAGTAAAACGTTAACGCAAGTGCCATATGCTGCGTTGGGTGTCTTGCCAACAAGAGAACATGACGAGCTGTTTAGCTACGGAGAAAGCCCGCTCCAGTCTGTTTACGTGTGGCATGGACGCAATACAAAGCACGATAAGTTTGCTGGAAAAGCTGTTGTGTTTGTTCATGGCGGGTGCTGGTTGAATACCTACGGTTATGATCATGCAAACGGGTTTTATAAGGCGTTGGCGGATTTAGGGATGGGTGTCTTCGTAATGGAGTATCGGCGCGTTGGCGACAAAGGCGGCGGTTGGCCTGGTAGCTTAAATGATGTTACTGAGGCCATGATAACGTCGCTTGAACGTATCCGTGGTAATGGACGTTATTCGAAGGTTTATATTGCTGGGCATTCGGCAGGTGGGCATCTTGCTATGCTTGCCGCACAGAAACTGCCGCAATTCACACAAAGCGTTAGCGTTGAGAAAGTCATTGGACTTGCTGCTATCACCGATATAAACGCTTACGCTGTTGGAGCCAACAGTTGCCAGACTGCTACTGCAAAATTCATGCATAGCATGCCGGATGAAAACCCCGAGGCTTATCAAGCTGCCACTCCTAACGCGAAACTTATTAATACACCCATAGTGTTGATGCAAGGTGACGCCGATAGCATTGTACCTAAACTCCACGCTACAATGGCTGGCGCAAAACAAAAGATAATAACAAATGGTGGCCACTTCGATTGGCTACACCCTGACTCTACATCCTTTGATGCTTTACTTGAGGTTATTGGTGAACATGATTAATAAGGTTTTTTCCGCTGAGCAACTTGATGACAAGGACCCGCTTGCACATAAAGCTGGGGCTTTTTCGCTTCCAGACAACACCATCTATTTAGACGGTAATTCTCTTGGCCCTTTACCGAAATCAGCAGAAAAGCGAGCGGTTGAAGTAGTTCAAGAACAATGGGGGCAAGGCCTTATTACAAGTTGGAACAAACACCAGTGGATTTCCTTACCTCAACAAGTCGGCGACAAAATAGGGGAGCTTATAGGCGCGCAACAGGGCCAGGTCATCTGCTGTGACTCTATCTCTATTAACTTATTTAAAGTGTTAAGCGCCGCGCTTAAAATGAACCCAAGGCGCAAAGTAATTGCGACCACACGTGATAATTTTCCAACCGATATCTATATGGTTCAAGGGTTGTTAGATTTACTTGGCGAAGAGTACAGTATCCGCTATGTAGATGAAGCCAGTATTAGTAGCCAGTTAACCGATGATATTGCCGTGCTTATGCTTACGCAGGTTAACTTTCGAAGTGGGCTTAAGCTTGATATTAAAGACATTACCGAGCAAGCACATGCAAAAGGGATTTTGATGTTGTGGGATCTTGCCCATAGTGCCGGCGCTTTCCCAGTATGCTTGGATGATTGCAACGTAGATTTTGCCGTAGGGTGTTCGTACAAGTATTTAAACGGCGGCCCCGGCGCGCCAGCATTTATTTATGTTGCGCGCCGTCATCAAGATAGCTATCAGCAGCCCCTGTCTGGATGGATGGGACACAGTGCCCCTTTTTCATTTTCTCCCGACTACGCGCCAGATAAATCGGTAAAGCAAAACTTGTGCGGTACGCCCGGTGTTATAGGCATGAGTATATTAGATGCGGCATTAGACGTTTTTGACGATGTGTCACTGAAAGCCATCGACGAGAAGTCGAAAAAGCTTCAAGCTTTTTTTATTGCTGAAGCAAAAAGGGCAGGGGTGTTAGAACATTTCGGTGTGGCGAGCCCACCGATTAATTGCCGGGGTAGCCAGTTAGCCCTCGCCCACGATGAGGCTTATGCCATTTGCCAAGCGTGGATTGCTGAAGGGGTGATCGCTGACTTCCGCGCGCCTAATATTTTGCGAATAGGGTTTGCGCCGCTTTATTTGAGCTTCGCCGATGTCGAAAAGGCGGTAACAAGACTTGCAATTATCATGAACGAAAAACGTTATGAAAATGCGACATTCCAGCAAAGACAGAGCGTTACCTGAGCAATTAGGCCCATATCGGCCTAATTAATTGCATTTTTATTATTTACGCTTAATACTTCGCGGTTGTCTTTGAGCTCGTTAACTGTTTTGGGTGTGTGGTTGAAAAAAATAAGAAAGTATCTTTTTGGTGTGGTGTTGTTTTTAGGCGCGAGTGTTTTCAGCGCTATTCTAAAAGCGGGCCCCGAACAACAAGCCGCTTTTACTCCATCTGAGGAGATCACTTACTGCATTGACCCCAACTGGGCGCCATACGAAGCGATAAGAAATGGTATTCATGTTGGCATCTCAGCCCAATATATGCGGCTGATTGCCGAGATTGCTGACCTTGAATTCACGCTTATACCTACAGAAAGTTGGCAACAGAGCCTAGAATATGTTCAGCAGGGGAAGTGTCAAGTGATCCCTATGCTCAATACCTCGGATTATCGAAAGCAGTTTCTAGATTTCAGTATTCCTTACTTCGAAGCGCCTAATGTGCTGGTGGCGAAGGCAGGTACGCCTATGCTTCAAGGTTATTCCGGCGTAGGTAATCGCACGGTAGGCATAGTTCAAGGTTATCGACAAGTAGAGTATATCTCCCGCCACTATCCGGGGATACGGTTGAAACGTATGCCGTCGGAAGAAGAAGGGTTGAAACAGCTGGCAAATGGTGAGTTTGATGTCATGGTCGGCTCTTTGATGAGCGTAAATATGCACATTAACAACCTAAAATTAAAAGACATTAACATTGTTGGTTATGCAGAGCCTTTCGACTCTCTGGCCTTTGGGGTAAATAAATCGTATGGGCACTTGGTTGATAAACTCAACTTTGCCATCGAGCGGATCCCTGAATCTCGGAAAGTGGAAATATACAAACAATGGAATAATGTTCAAATACGCTACAGCCGTAATTATACCGTGATGATATTGAGCACTATTATTGTGCTAATAGGGCTGTTGTGGTTAATATCGAGGAACCGTCACGTAGGTGCCTACAAGCGTATCATTAATCAGAAAAATGAAGAAATAAGCGCGCTACAGGCCACCTTGCTGGAAAAAAACAGAACCCTTGGCTTTCTTTCTGCCCATGACATAATTACAGGGCTGTACAATCGCAATCATATGATTCAGCGAGCGGAAGAGGAAATCTCTCGCTTCCAGCGCTTTCAAACAACGGCCTCGTTAATCATTCTTGAGCTAACCCACTCTCATGACGATGGGCATTCGCTTGAAGCATCATCGCTGGAAGAGTCGCTTAAAGTGGTTGCCACCCAATGCTTAAATACCGTTAGAGAGGTGGACGTGGTGTCTCGCTTTAGTGGTGAGCAATTTATTATACTTTGCCCACAAACCGAGGTAGGTGCTGCAAAGATACTCGCAGATAGATTACTTAAATGTGTAACGAGTCATTACCTTTTAAGCGATAATTTTAAAGTTGCGATAGGCATGTCTGAGCTTAAGCAATCTGAAGAGTTTTCCGACTGGATGGAGCGTACCATGAAAGCCCTGTATCAATCTAAGCGCCACGGGTTTGGTAATGTGAGCATAGCGCCATAAATTTTTGAACGAATAAATATAACGTCTAAATCTACGTCTACTCAACAACGCGTTCTTTTCGTTATTATTAGCGTGTGTTAAGGCTTCACGGCTTAGGCCGTCGAGATACAGGAATAGCCTGAGACCTATGTCGGTAGCATGTGAAAGAAAGCGTGCTTCATAAAGGATAGCTCCTTAGTTAAAGCACGATATCTCCCATTATATCAAAGGCTCGTAGTGCCATTGATGAGCGTCGTAGTATATTTGCGCACGATCATATTCACGCTCTGAACGCCAGTTTCTGTTATTTAACTTAGCCGATACGCCAGGGTATAGCCGTTTATTGGCGATAAGTTTAATGTCGGACTGGTAGTTTTCTTTAGCGGACTTCACATCATTGGCCTTATTTTCAAGCCACTCTAGCAGCGCGCTTTCATTGTTGAAAAGTTCTAAAGCCTCAGCGGCTTTGTGCCGAAGTTCTTTTGGAATTTTCTTACCTTGGATAAGTGCTATTTTCTCTTTGTGCTTTAAATTGTTCTCGCGAATCTGGCGTAGCAATTCATCTAGCGAGTCTTTTCGTTCAAGGAGTTGATTAAAGCCCGGGCTAAAATCCACTTTCAACGTACTGCCGGAAACGGCCCCTAGGGTGCCTGCCTCCACGCGATCTTGACTTATTATATCGCAAGCAAAAAGGTTACCCATAGGCTTGTCAATTTGCCCTACGATAACAGCTCCCCCGCAACGCAAGCGGCTGTAGGCCAGCTGCCTGCCTACGGTAATGTTTCCACCGCATTGAATATCAATACCTTGGCCGTGCTGCACGTGGATGCTTCCTGATGCGACTAATTTACATTGGAACTCGCCTTGAGAATCATTCACCTTACCCATAGCGCCTTCGGTGATAATGATATCGCCACCCGCTTCAATATGCGCCGACTCAACAAAACCATTTATGGTTACATCACCGGCCGCTTTAATCTGCATTTTTTCTGTTACATCGCCGTTTACAAGTACCGCTCCCTCGTAATTCACATGCCCTGTACCTACGTTAACGCCATTGCAGATAAAGGTGTCATCGATATTCATAATTTGGTCGCGATACTTAGGCATGCCCGAAATGGTCGACATCAAAAGGTTGGCATCGCCGTCTGACACAACGGTTCCGCTTCCCATTTTAAAGTCGACCCACTCGCCTGCGACGGCAGGGAGTTTATTGTCTTTTACGTCGAAACCAGAGCGACCTTGGGTTGGCGCGGTACGACGCAGCACAGGCGTGTTTACTTTTACACAAATAATTTCGCCTAAGTTGCGCATGTCTACGCGCTCGCCGTCATCTGCCTGAGGCTTTAACACCCGTTCTAGGGCATTAGGAACAAGAGGAATGAACTTAGAGTTTTTGCCATTTTTAGCAGGAAGCCCTTTCGCGATAGTTTCTTCTAGCACCGTGCCGGGCTCAGCTCGCCTAGCATTACTCAGCATAGATTCTATCTTTTTGGTGCTTACACCTCGGATGACTCTATTTTTTATTGCCAGCGATTTAATCGTACTTAACGCGGGTAGCTTTCCGCCATAAGGGGTAGTGAGCACAAGGTTCGCGTGCATGCCGTCATCGGGAACACGGAATTCTACTTCCGCGTTTTTACGTTCGCCAATTCTTTCTTGAACGATAGTCCCATCACCTGTTTTAAAGTAATGGTTAGCCGTGTCACAAGCAGATTTGAGCGCTTTTTCTGAAACGTAAAGACGTTTGGTTTCGCCGCTTTCTAACTGCTTTTTTATTTCCCGTATGTCTACTTCTGAGGTAAATTCAGAAGGGTTGAGCATTAGGTTGATATAGGTTCTAGATTTATCGAAACTTATTGTTACGCCATTCATGACATCTTTATTCCCTTGCGCGCGTGTATTGTTATTATCGGCAGCATTATTTCATTCCTTGACTTCGTCTAATAAATTGCTGTTTTTCTGTCAATGTTCTTAATTTAAGGCGTTCTAAAACCGCCGTCAAAGGTTTTCGGCATATTGATAGAGGGCGCGTAATATCGCTTGCTTTTCAGGGTTGTCACTGTGCTCGTGAGCCAGAGATTCAAGCCTCATCATATAGTTTTCCAGCGTTATAGAACCGTGAAAATCCGGGTCGGTAAGCCGCGCCTGACGGTGGTACTGCCATTTTGTCATTTCGTCGGCAGTAAGCGTATTGGGGTAGTTTCTTGCGCGATATCGAAACAGCAATTTTTTCAACCCTTCGTGCTGCGTTTTATCACCGAACGTCGCTAAATCTTCTGGTTTAGCATTTATCACACTTTCACACCAGCGCCGGTCTTCATCGCTAAGGAACCCGCCGCTGTATAGCGCGTGGTCAATATCAAGTTCGCTGCTATGTCGCTCTTCTTCATATATTGCCACAATTTTGCTAACTAAATCTGGTGTGCTTGCCAGCTTTTTGTAGTTATCTAAGCAGCGCTCGCGGTCTAAGCCGAGCCGCTGTGCATTGTCTTCTGTCATGGCTTTGGCTGTGGTAATGAAAGGAGAGCGGTTCACGTGAATAAGCTTAAGCCCCGGGCGCTCTCGCGCATCATCATACGTATCGGAAGGCGCGTACAGTGCTTGCTTAATTTCATCTGCAGAATCATTTAACACGCTGTCTATATCGTGAGACAAATCAATCACGATAAACGCATTGGAATTAGTCGGGTGTTTAGCAATCGGCATAACCCATGTACAGCAACCCTGTGAGGCCGGCAGCTTTGACGATATATGAAGCAATACCGATGGCTTGCTCAAATCTATTTGCTGCATAACGGTATGCTTATTACGCAAAGAAAGCGCGTAGTCGAATAAGCGCGGCTGCTTTTCTTTTATCAGCTTGGCAAGAGATATGGTGGCGTAAACGTCGTTTAGCGCATCGTGTGCGTTATCATGTCCGATATTATTGGCAGCCGTTAATGCTTCAAGCCTAAAACTTGGCGAGCCATCTTCTCTCAACGGCCAATTGATACCGTCTGGTCTTAACGCATAGCAGGCTCTTGCTACGTCGATGATGTCCCAGCGGCTATTTCCATTGCGCCATTCTCTTGAATACGGGTCGTAGAAGTTTCGATAAAATAGATAGCGGGACACTTCATCGTCGAAGCGAATACTATTAAAGCCCACGCTACAGGTATTCGGCGTAGACATCTCATGATAAATTTTTGCAGCAAAATCAGCTTCGTTTGAGCCATCTCTGATAGTTTGTTGAGGCGTGATCCCAGTAACAAGACACGCTTCTGGATGAGGCAGGTAATCGTTAGCAATTGCGCTCATAATATTGATGGGCTTACCAACGACATTTAAGTCCATGTCCGTTCTAACAGCGGCAAATTGGCAAGGGAGATCTTTTTGTGGGCTTGTGCCAAAGGTTTCGAAATCGTGCCACAAAAATGTAGGTGTATGCATAACCACCAGTACGTTATCAATGAAATATTGAACGCAGTGTACACTGCGTAAAATACAATACCAAATGTTGATGGTTATATAGGCAATGCTGAAGGGAGTATACGCAGCAAAGGCGACTGTAAAACATTCATTCACTTATAATCTTTAGTCTTAGCTGCACTGTAAATGACTTGCACAAACCCCGTTTGCTGTCTAGTTTATACCTTATAAAAATTAATACGGATATTGTTTGTTTGTCGTCTTTTACACCCAAGTCAACATTAAGCGAAGCGAAAGGTACGTTCGGGCTTACCGTTGTGCTTGCGGTCGTACTTGTCATACTGGTTGTGGGGCTATTTGAGGGTAATATTAAAGCTGCGGCAACAGCCCAGACGTATTCGGCACTAGAAAAAAGTGCCGCAAATGCGGAAGCCGCGGCCGATATGCAGGTACTTCAGTATACCAATGCACTTAATTTCCTGCACCAAACACCACCTATTAGCGGCATAGTTCGGGCGACAGCAAACGGCAATGTAGACCCAAAAGATAGCACCACGTTAGAGCAATGGAAACACCGTTTAGAAACGATATTTGTTGCTTTTATCGAGAACAACAGCGAAATCGACCAGCTGAGAGTTATTCAGGCTAATGACGAGGGAAGCGAGGTTATCAGGGTGGAGCGCGAGGGAGGCGCTGTCATCATCGCCAGTGATATCGACTTACAAACAAAGGCGTCGAGAAATTACTTTAAAGAGAGTGTAAAAAGCAACAAAGGTGAGTTTTACATTTCTAGTATTAACTTAAATCGTGAATACGGAAAGTTGGAATTCCCCTATAAAGCGGTTATCAGGTTGTCGCTTCCTATATTAAGTGATGCTAATGAGCGTTACGGCTTTATAATAATGAACGTAAACGCGCGCTTTTTGCTTGACCAAATGAAACAGGCGCTTGCGCAAAATCAATCGCTTTATGTAACTGATAATGAAGGTTACTTTACCTTACACCCAGATAGCGATAAATCCTTTTCTAAAGATTTGAACCCTTCAATAAACTGGCAAAGTGAATTTGTGCAACCGCTAAAGGCTGGAAGAGCGAGGCTTTCGCCAGTGGAAGGGGAAAACATCCTATATAGCGTCTCGCGTGCATTCACCATTGGTGGCGGTCAGCAAGTAGCGCCTTTTTATCTCCATGTCTCAACGCCTAAATCTTATGTTACTGCGTTAATCAATGATAAACGAATGAGTGTTTATAGCGTACTGGTGGCGGTGACGATAATATTCACGGTTGCATTGCTGTTTTTTTACCGAAGTAATCGTAAGAATATCGAACTTGCAAAGGTGCGCGGTGAGTCAGTGGCAATCGTTGCAATATCTAAAGACGCTATTTTTAGCGTAGACGCTTTTGGTAAAGTGAAAAGTTGGAACATGGCAGCCGAATCGCTTTTTGGTATACCCAGCCAAGTCATTATAAACCAACACTTCTCCTCGTTTAAGCCGCTGTCTCCGCTCGGTTTAGAAACCGTTCTCACCAAGGGCGGTAAGCAAGAGACATTTACAACACCGTACATTGACGGTGAAAAAAACGAGCACAAACTTCTTATTACTGCATCGACGATATGGGGTGATAACTCACAATTTTCTGGCGTTGCCGTTGTCATTCGAGATGTGACTGATGAACACAAAGCTAAAGATGCGATAGAAAGAGTTAATTTTAAGCTTGAAGAAAAAGTGGTCAGTAGAACGAAAGAGCTGATGAAGGCAACGGAAGAGGCGCGTAAGGCGAGTAGCGTAAAAAGCTCATTTATTTCCAATATTAGTCATGAAATGCGTACGCCATTAAACGGGGTGGTTGGTTCACTGTCATTGCTCAAACGCCAGCCTCTCAATGATAAAGCTGAGCAGTTAGTGTCTATGATGGAAATTAGCTGTAACAATTTAAGCGTGCTGATAAACGACGTTCTCGACCTATCGAAGATTGAAGCGGGTAAATTAGATATTAACCACCAGCTTTTCGAACCTTTAACGCTGATAGAGTCTTTGGCGAAAGTGTTTGCGGTGAAGGCTGCAACTAAGGGGCTTGAGCTAATAGTTGATACCACGGGGCTTCCTCGTGTAGAGATTAATTCCGACCGCCATAGGCTAAATCAGGTATTAAGTAACTTATTGAATAACGCCATCAAGTTTACAGAAAAAGGACACATACAGCTAAACGCAGCGTTATACGAAAACGACGCTGGGTTACAAGAATTGCATTTTAGCATAAGTGACACTGGCGTAGGTATCGCCCCAGAAAGTCAACCAAAACTATTTACTGCATTTACTCAAGCCGATGCTTCCGTCGCGACTCAGTATGGTGGAACAGGGCTTGGCTTGTCTATTTGCAAGCAGCTAACACAGCTGTTAGGTGGGGATATAACGTTTAAATCTGTGGTAGACGTTGGAAGTACATTTTCATTTTACGTTACGCTTACTGAAAAAACTCCAGATACCGAAGCATCACTTGAGCGCGCGCTAGAAATGGAAAGTGCAATGCTAAGTGGTATCAGTATAGGCGTATCGGCTGGCTATTCGCCTCTAGAAGAGAATATCTGTAGTTTGGCGATGCATGTGGGGGCAGATGCCTACGTGTTAGACAGCAATACCGATAAAATTGAGTGGTCGACGTTCAACGCGGTTATTGTTGATGAGTCTAGCCCCTTGATTAACGATTTAGACGATATCTGGCATGCGCATACTACTGAGCAAGAAGCCTGCGCTTTACCGGTGGTTTTCATCCTTCAAAAAATAGAGGGAGCGCCTTACCAATTTAACCATATACAGCCAATTTATTTACCTAAACCGCTGTTTCGTTCAAGTTTTACGCTTGTTCAACAGGGAATCGATGCAGCGCTTGGGGGATACTCATCGTCAATGAACGAACTTCATCCCAGTGACGGAAATGGCCCAAGTGACGACGCTTTCGAGACGGTTAAACAGACATCAGACCCTCAATTGCCTATTGAAGACGCTAACCTACTTATTGTTGATGATAATTTGATAAATAGAGAGGTGGCCAAAGGCGTACTGGAAAGCCTGCCTGGTAAGATGTTTACCTGCTGCGACGGTGAGGAAGTTATTGCATTTTTGCAAAAATGCGAGAAAAAAGGGCGTCGTATCCACAGTATTTTGATGGATTGCCAAATGCCGAACATGGATGGATATGAAACCACCCGGGCTATCCGTGAGGGTAAAGCTGGCCCGCTGCATGCCAATGTGCCCATTATCGCGATGACTGCCAACGCCATGCTTGGCGAGAAAGAGAAGTGCTTAGAAGCCGGCATGGACGATTTTACGACTAAGCCCGTAATTGCAGACGTGTTGATCCCCAAAGTTAAGCAATGGCTTATACACCAAACGATGGCATTAAAAAGCGAAGACGCTAAGCGTAACAACGAAATAAAGAGCGATCCGCCAGCCCTTGTGGATAGCCTGCTAAACGCTATCAATAAAGAAGCATCTTGTAGCGGTGTGCAAGAAGAGGTGTCGATGGATGGCCATATGAGCAGTCACAGCGATACTAACGAAACTGTCACAGCAACAAGCGCCAACGAGTCTAACGCTTTAAGCGATATACCAGCGCCAGATAATGGAAAGGTGAGAGAGAGTTGGGATAAAGACGATGCGATAGCGCGAATAATGGGGGATAAAGCGTTGTTTTCTCGGGTTTGCGAACTTTACTCACAAAGTGCGCCTGATAAGTTAAAGCAGTTAAAAGGTGCTGTAGAGGAGCAAGACTTTACACAAGTTCAGGTGCTCTCTTTAAAGCTTAAGGGTATGTCAGCGGATATCGGTGCTGTGCAACTTAAAAAAGACTTTGAGCTAGTATGGGAATTATCTAAGGGGGCACAGTGGGAAAAAGTCAAAGCCCTGCTTCCTTCCATAGACGACGATCTTAATACCTTCATTGAACTTCTTGCCGTGGCCTAGCTTGTTATTTCTTATTGTGTCATCTTAACGTTTAAGAGTTTTAAAACCTGCTTTAACTACGCTGAATTAAATGGTAGTTAATTCAGTACTCATAATAAAAGCGTTTAGGAGAATGTAATTTGAACTTAGCTCGTTTTAGCGTCTCATCTAATGGTTGGTATAAAACCTTATGCACCTTCAGCGTGGTTACCGCCGCATTATTAGCTACCAATGCGTTAGCCCAGGAGCCGAAGGTGGCAATAGCTATTCACGGAGGCGCGGGGACTATTTTAAAATCGTCCATGACGGCAGAGAAAGACGCCGCCTACAAAAATGTGCTATCGAAAGCGGTAAAGCATGGCTATTCGCTTTTAAAAGAAGGTGAAAAAGGCGAAGTTGCCGTGGTAGAGACTATTAAAATTCTTGAAACGTCACCGCTTTTTAACGCGGGCATAGGCGCGGTTTATACCTTTGACGGTGAGCATGAGCTCGATGCTTCTATCATGCATGGAGGCAGTAAAAACGCGGGCGCCGTTGCTGGCGTTAAAACAATACGAAGCCCTATTGAGGCAGCATTGCTGGTAATGAATGAATCGCCCCATGTCATGCTGTCGGGTGAAGGTGCCGAACAGTACGCTAAAGAGAACGGGCTAGAGCAGGTTAAAAACACAGTCTTTGATACCGAGTTTCGCAAACAAGCGCTAGATAAAGTAAAAGCGCGTATGGAAAAGGCATCAAGCGGTTACGGAACGCAACAGGGGAATGAGCGTTTCGGTACGGTGGGGGCCGTGGTGTTAGACCGCGGTGGCAATATCGTGGCAGGCACCTCTACCGGTGGAATGACAGCCAAACGCTACGGAAGAATTGGCGATTCACCAGTTATAGGTGCGGGTACCTATGCCGACAATGAAAGTTGCGCAGTGTCTGCGACAGGGCACGGTGAGTTTTTTATTCGATACCATGTTGCGGCTGATATCTGTGCCCGCATGAAGTATCAGGGGCTAACGTTAGCAAAAGCAGCCGACACTGTAGTCAACGATGTGTTAGTTAAAGCGGGCGGCGACGGTGGTGTTATTGCTATTGATAGTGTTGGTAACATTGCGATGCCGTTCAATTCTGCGGGGATGTACCGCGCTAGCATCGATACAGAGGGTAAAGTGAGCATAGCAATCTATAAAGATTAGTTGTTATTTTATTGTTAATTACGCTGGCTTGTGGGTGAGTATAGGTCTAATCTTTAAGTGTGGGGGAAAATTGCTTTCACAAGTGGTTAAAAACAATTGATGTGCCGTAACGCCAATAGTTAGCAGTATCGGTCTCATTGGGCGCCACGGCTGGAGAAATGAAAATGGAATCGTTGCAAGTCAGTGATTATATGAATACTCACCCAGTGAAGCTTAATATCGATATGCCCGTTGCGCAGGCTGTCGAAGTATTATTGGCCAGCGGACAAAGCGGAGGCCCGGTACTAGATACCAAAGGAAGGGTGGTTGGCTTTCTTTCAGAGCAAGACTGTATTGCTCAAATGATCGCGTCGAGCTATTACCGAGAGCAAATTTGCAGAGTGGGGGAAATTATGAAAACCCCCGTGGTGTCTGTAAAGCCATATATGTCGGTAATAGAATTAGCGCAGTTATTATTAAAAGAAAAGCCTCGCGTTTACCCTGTAGTTGATGATGACGGAGTGCTTTTAGGCTGCATTAACCGAACTGCAGTGCTGCGTGCGATAGACGTCCAGCTAAATGATGGCTACCAGCGAGCAGGATAAAAGCCTTTCTTAACGCGTTGAAAGGAAAGGGGTTACCCCCTCCTTTTCAACGCTTAATGGGTTTATAACTAGTCTAATTAATGTTTCGTTGACACCAAATTTCTTATGGCTTCTTTTAAACGTGCACCTGAAACCAGCTTAAAGTTTTGTGTTTCTGAGGGCATGACATTTCGTCCATCCTGGACTACCCAAAGACCTTCGCTATAAACGCCGCCTAAGTTGGCGTTCGTTGCTTCAAGTCCATCGGTTTCTGAAACCCCGTCAATTGAGTGATTCATATCGGCGGTAATGCGAATAAGCCCCATTAAGGTAAGCTTCTCGGCGTTTTTACTATTGATGTTGTAGATTGCATAACTATTGTTACCTTGGCTTGATGCAATAAGGTACGTTTGAGCATCAACAGTAAATAGGGCCAAGCCCTCCATGTCCGCCTCTACTGGTGGGGCTATTGCAGAAACGAAAGTAGGCTCGTGTTTAGTAGAGCTAATATCCATTGACCAAATGCCTGCACCTTCTTCACCAAAGTACGCTGTGTTGGTGTGAGTATCTACCACGCAGCCCTCAGGTTGTGAAGGTAGAGAAAACGATTGAGTAAGCGTTCCTTTAGCTTTTTTATTTTTGTTGAAGGAGACTTCATAACGTTCGAAGAGGCCGCTGGTATCGTTAGCAAACACCTGAGCGACGCCATTTTCTACAAACAGGCACATGCCGTAAATGTCGGTAAGTGTAGTGTCAATTTCACCTAAATGAGCAAGCACGCCAAACTTATCTATTTCAAAGACAGACAAACTATTGTGTGAACGGTTCGAGGCAATAGCAATATCGGTAAACGTGGTTTCGCCGCTGTTGTTCATATTGGCTATCGCTACGTTATACCCCACATCAACGTTATTTACTCTTCCCACAGCTAAGCTTTGTTGTTGATGACCTGAAAGATCATAAGTATTGAGTGCCCCTTTTTTGTCGGTGCCTAGTATGCGGCTTTGCGAAGGAGACTGGGCGTTTACCCAAATAGCCGGGTCGTCAGCGGCGTCACCGTAGTTTTTCACAGGCTGGGTCTCGGCGGAAGGTAATACACGCGCAAGCGCGTACTTCGGCGAACGGCTTCCACCATTGGCTATCGGCTCCCCATCTTTAGAAAGACACCCATGGTTAAAATAAACTGCACTTAATTCAGTAGGTAGCTCTGCCGAAAAGAAATTGCCTGAGGCATCATCATCAACTACCACAGAAATTCGCGGGCCTTTTTCATATTCATAAAACGCTAAATGAATAAATTCAGGCTCAATGGTTTGCGGTACTCCAGCTAAGTCATACTGCAAGGTTATGAATTCTGTCTGGCATCGGCTTTGTAACCATACGCCGCTTTTATTTGGGCTTACCCAGCCCAGCAGGCTGCCTTTAAAAAGTGATGTGTTGCTCGATAAAGTGCTCACACCTTCGATAGCGATATTAGCGTTATGAAAAAACAATTCTTTTTCTAACTCACTTTCAATGTCGGCATTAACTTTCCAAACGCCCGCAAATTCATCGGCTAAGTAAATAGAGTGAGTAAGCATATCAAGGCTACAGCTTTTCATGCCCGGGCCTATGGCAAAATTACGAAGCGGTAAAAATTGATTATCGTGTATTTCGAACTGGTTGAGCGTGCCCGTGGCATCAATATTTACAATATGCGGAGCACCTTGGGCAGTGACGGCCGCGCATATGGCTTCTGAGCCTTTGGCGGACTGGGTAAGCTGTTGTTGTATATCGAGGGTATCAGGGGCGAGTCGATATGCCTCAATGTGTTGAGTGTTGTTATTAAACACTACCATGGACACCCATTGTTTATTTTCAAACTCGGCTATTTCCGCACTCGCAAGAACAAAACTACCCGCAATAAACCTGGCTTTTCCTTGGCTATTACTGATTGAAATTCCTTGGTGTTCGTTTAGCTGAAGTTCAATAGTGTGGGTGTCATCGTTAGTTTGTGCATTTAACGCTGGGGCCAATTTTTCATTGTCGTTAGCATGGGTGTCTTTGTAAGATTTGTTCGACGCCTTCGGAGTTTCTTGC
>CEVA01056393.1_pt1 | contig 16442 bp, 16 predicted proteins | sample 361521 | NCBI WGS metagenome assembly CEVA01 (sample SAMEA2622823, study PRJEB7988) | marine metagenome | isolation source: saline water (ENVO:00002010), including
GCTGACGGGCCAGGGTAGCCGCCAGCGCAGCCATGTACCCCAGGTGCAACCCGGCCCGGGGTTCATGGCGCGCCACCCGTGACAGCCACGGCAGGGAGGTGGGCAGCTCCCCCATGTATTCCAGCAGCCGGGTATAAATCTCCGGCTCCGGCAGGGTACTGGCAAAGGGCTTGAACAGCGGGTGCCGCAGGTGAAAGGCGTTGGCAGGAAACTCCAGGTTGAAACCGGTGAATTCCCATTTTTCAAACTGCGATGCGGCCGGCAACACATAGTGCGCCAGGCGCGCGGTTTCGGTCATCGCCACATCCACCACCACCAACAGTTCCAGGGCGCCAAAGGCCGCTTCATAGCGGGCGGTATCCGCCCAGGTCAACAGCGGATTGCAACTGTCCACAATCATCGCCCGAATGCGGTCCTCACCGGCCTGCAGAATCTCATCCGGCAGAATGTTGGGCGGCAAAATGCCGGACACCGGAAACATCTGATGATAGGCGCTGCTCTTGATACGCGGATTGCGTTCATCGGTGTGGGACAGTATCGGGATCAGGCTGCTGTGGAGATTATTGCCGCCGGGTTTACCGAAGTGCCCGCACAGCAGGTAAAACAACTTTTCCAGATAACCGTTCAGGGTGGTGTGCAACGAATGCTGAATCCCCAAATCCACCCGCATACATCCGGCCCGGGCCCGGGCATAACCCCGGGCCACTCTATAGACATCCGCCTCGGGCACTCCGGTGCGGGCAATGTAGTTATCAATCGGCACCGACAGCAGCATGGCCTCCACTGCCTCAAAACCGGTACAGTGCTGCTCGATAAAGGCTTGATCGTGCAGCCCCTCCCGCACAATGATGGCCAGCATGGCACTGAGCAGATAGGCATCGGTGCTGGGCTTCAATTGCAAATGAATGTCCGCCTGTTTGGCGGTTTCCGTGACCCGGGGATCAATCACCACCATGGTGCGGGCAGGGTCTTTTTTAATGGCCTTCAAGGTATCCCGCGCATTGGGAATACCGTGGGACTGGTACGGATTGCAGCCCAGAAAAATCACATAATCACTTTCCTCGACATCTTCTGTGGTATGACAATCCTGGCGCCCGAACAGACGCCCGTTCACCCAGAAATCACCGGTTTTTTCCTGGCCCAGGGAATTGTAATTTTGGTGACTGCCCATGGCGGCACGAATCTGTGCCAGATAGGCGCCCCCCATATGATTGCCCTGGCCACCACCACCGGCGGTGGCAAAGGCCTGGCCCCCGTGGCGGCTGCGAATGGCCTGCAGGCGTTGGGCGATATCGGTCAGCGCCTCATCCCAGGACACCGGCACAAAACGGCCATCGGCCTGCCGCTGCAAGGGCTGGCTCAGACGATCCGCATTATTCTGATAATGCTCCAGGCGCGCCGCCTTCTGGCAAACATAGCCTTTCGACAGGGGATGATTCGGATCCCCTTTGATACGGGCCAAACGGCGGCCGTCGGTTTCCACGCTGAGCCCGCAATTGCGGGAACACAGGATGCAGGCAGTCACGTCAGCAGTCATGGGCGTTCTCCGATGGCAGTTTGCAAATCAGTCAGTAGAATGGGCCCACAGCGCATTGGCAATGCACAGGCATCGTGCCTGATTATTGGCCAATGCCCCTTGCACCCATTAAACTATGCCAAATGGCATAATTTATCAGAGACTAACTATGACAGATGACATAGTCAATCCTATTCCACCAAAAAAGCGCGCCAATACCCGCAAGCGACTGGTGGCCGGAACCGCCGACCTGATCCGCCGCAAAGGGCTGAACGCCACCAGCCTGCGGGATGTGGTGGGCCATGTGGAAGCCTCCCGTGGTGCCATTCCCCACCATTTTCCCGGTGGCAAACACCAGCTATTGGTGGAGGCTGTGCAATTTGCGGGTGAGCAGGTTTCGGTGCCCCTGGGGCAGGTATTGGAATCCCAGGGCAGCGTGCGGGGGCTGGCCAGCTTTATGACACAGTGGGGCAAAATGCTGGAGGACAGCCAGTTTGATGCCGGTTGCCCGATTCTGGTGGCGGCGGTGGAACCCTACGATGGCGAGGATCAGCCTATTCCGGGCTTGGGCAGCCTGCGGGAGAAAACCAATCAGGTGTTCAATGACTGGCACCACTTGCTCAAACACGCACTGCAACGGGAGGGGGTTACCCCGCGCCGGGCAGAATCCCTCTGCACCCTGGTGGTGGCCGCGGTGGAAGGCAGCATCGCCCTGTGCCGGGCCCAACGCTCGGTACAACCACTGCACGAGATCCAGCGTGAGCTGATCCCCCTGCTGGAACAGGCCATAGCCCAATCGCAGACTTAGACCGCCGGGCAAGATTGGCCCGGGCGCTTTAAAAACACAGAGGCGGGTCTACACTGAGGGAATCGTAAAACAAAAAATCGAATGGACTCGGAGGCCGCTTCATGAACGGAGCAACCAAAATCGGCAGCGCCAGCGTCGAAACCATTGATTGCCAAACACTCAGCCAGCACTCCCCCCCAGGACAACCCCACATCACACCATCACACCCGTGCCGGTCCTGTGGCCTTAATGAGCACTGTTTACCCGCCCTGTTCTCCGGCCAACCGGCGTCGTTGCGGGATTCCGTATTGAGCAACCTGATCCGCCACCAGGAGATCCACGTGCTGCGGCGGGAGTACCTGTTCCGCCAGGACGACGTTTTCAATTCCGTCTTCATCGTGCAATCGGGTGCGGTCAAAACCGTATTACTGGACGCCGGCGGCTGTGAACAGATCACCGGCTTTTTCTTTCCCGGGGATGTGTTCGGTTTGGACGGCATCAACACCCACCACTACACCACCTCCTGCCTGGCACTGGGCAACGCCCGCGTCTGCGCCATAGAATTTGCGCAATTGGAGAAACTCAGCAGCAGTGTGCCCAGCCTGCAGCATCACGTTTTCCGCATGATGGCCAGGGAAATCGAACGCAATCAGCACACCATGGCCATTCTCAACCACAAATCAGCAGAACAGCGGGTGGCCTATCTGCTGCTGCGGTACGCCTTGCATCGCCGCCGCCTGCAACTGCCCATCCTGGATTTTTCGCTGCCCATGTCACGGCGCGATATGGCCAACCATCTGGGCCTGGCCATGGAAACCGTGAGCCGGATCCTGTCCCGTTTTCAGCGCCTGGCGCTGTGCCGGATTCATGGCCGCCGCATCGTGTCACTGAATATCGCCGCCCTGCAGGAACACTTTGAACACACCCCACAGCCATTTATGCAATAGCATTGCATAAATGGCTGGCCTCGCTTATAGTCTTCAGCAAACAACAACACGACTCGCGGGCAACACAGGCTATGAAATCATTCCACAACAAAGTGGCCGTCATCACCGGTGCCGGCAGCGGCATCGGCCGTGCATTGGCGTGCGCCTTTGCCGAACAGGGCTGTCAGCTGGCGCTGGTGGATGTCAACGCAGCAGCCCTGCAGGAAACCGCCGACACCCTTGCCCGTATCACCGACAAACGCATCAGCACCCACCTGTGCGATGTGGCGGATCGGGAGGCCATGAAAGCCTTACCGGCAACCATCGAACAACAGCACGGTGCCATTCATCTGTTGTTCAACAACGCCGGGGTCACCATCAACAAAACCTTTGAACAGAACACCGAAGCGGACATCGATTTTGTCATGGGCATCAACCTGTGGGGTGTACTCTATGGCTGCTATTATTTTCTGCCCTACCTGAAAAAACAGGATGAGGCCCACATCATCAACACCTCCAGCCTGGCGGGCTACCTGGGCATGCCCAACCAAAGCACCTACTGCCTTACCAAAGCGGCGGTGAAATCCCTGAGCGAAACCCTGCGGGTGGAACTGGCCCACTACCAAATCGGCGTTACCAGCATTCACCCCGGCACCATTCGCACCAACATCTTACGCAGCGCTGCCGGCAAATCCGGTAGCAACATGGCCACCACCAACAAACTGGCGGGCCTCATGGAACGCTATGGAATGCCACCGGAAAAGCTGGCAAAAAAAGTGGTGCACGCGGTGCAGAAAAACAAAATGCAGGTACGGGTGGGGTTTGATTCCTATCTGGGGGATTGGCTGAAACGCCTGTTTCCGAGCGCCATTCACCGGCCGTTCCAGTGGGGGTTTGGAAAAAGCATTGCGAAATAAAGCATGCGGGCCTGCACCCAACCAGGCCCGCGCCATGAACCTGCTATTACTCAGGTGTCCACACCACTTTTACCGCATCATTAATCTCACCGGCTGCAACATAGCCAACGGTGTTGGGGTTATCCGCAACCAGTCTTAACATATCCTCCGAGGACATCGCCATCTTCGGGGGCACACCACCACCCGTGAAAATCAATCTTGACCAATAGGAACGTACCTGGCCATCCGTTTTGCCCGTAGTCCGCTCGTAGAAATCATCACGCACCGGTGCATTGTGAGGCATATCCAGGGGAATGGCGCTGCGCCCATCGGGGAACTGCATGAGTTTACCCAGAAAAATACGTTCCACCTGTTGTTGCGTCAGCTCCGAAACGGGATTGTCTTTGCTGACCACCACCACTACATCAGCGTGGGCTATATTGAGCATCACCATCAGCAAAAGAGGACTAACAAAAGAAAGTATGCGTGTCATAGTCATGTCCTCCTAAAAAATGAAATCCAGTGCAACTGAAATAATGTTGATATCGCGGGTTTGAGCAAAAAATTCCGGCGTGTAATTTACAAACTCTGCTGCAGTGTTCTTTGGTTTCATCACATAATCCCATTGGGCTTTCAGCGCATAGCCACCGGAAATATCCCAGCGCACACCCGCACCAACCGCATCACGCTCAATAAGAAATTCAGAACCGGCATTGACCGCACTCACTAAACCACCCAAACCAGGATCTATTGAGGAGGTATCAAGATCAGGGAACTTGGCCTGATTGCGATGAATCAGCTTACTAACCGAGAAATAAGGGGATACGTTGCCGAAATGATAGCCTCCCAGAAAATAAACCCCATCCAGGCTCTGTGCAAAATCGGAGTCAAACTCTCTGCGGGCATATTCGGTTTGAACGAAGAGCCCACCCTCGTCATACATATAACCGATACTGATGAAATCGGTCGGCACATCCAGACGCTGCATTCGGTCATGAATCAACGCTGCATTGGCTACGCCGTTGGCCTCCAACATGTCCATGGCCACATCATATAATTCCAATGCATCATTCTTGACGTCCATTTTGAAATTTTGATAACCAATCCTGAACTTGGAGCCACCCTTTTCAAAGGTTGCATCGAATGACTTAATGTCGAAAGTGAAATCCAGGGTCCCGTTGACCTGATTAATCTCTTGATTTAAAGAGCCGAATCCGGCTCGCAATTTAACCAGCGAATCACCCCATAGAAATTTATAACCGGTGTCGAAGCCATTCATATAAGAGATGGGGCTTAGCAAATACACCTCAGCAACGGGGCGCACGGCGGGCTGCGCATAGCCCACCATGCGCGATTCAGACACTAAAAAGGTCGGCGCAACAAAACGTCCGGCACGCAGATACAACTGTTCATTGACATCGTATTTGAGATTGGCCCATTCAAAGTAAGGCTGAGTGCTGTTGTAATCCGAGAGCCTGCGGGAAATAATCTGAGCGGTGGCCGTGAGCTTGGACGTAATAGCCACATCAACCTGTGCACCAAAGATGCTATCCAAGCCACCATCAGGGTTATTGCTGCTGCCAACACCGGTACTCTGTTCAATATTGGCTCGGTAGTCAGAATCCTGATCATCGCTCAACGCAAAAGCAACCGTACCAAATCCGGATATCCGCACCCTTTCCTCTAAATCCATATCGGCGTACGCCGACCGGCACAAAACACCCATGGCGAACAAACCAAGGGCAAATATAACCAGTAACCGTCTTTTCATCTTTATCACTCCGCTATGACCAACAGGAACCGCAACTGCGTCGGCACCGTATGAAGCGTGAAGTTCGGAACTTCACACCTACATTGAGATCAAAATCTAGCAGAGGTCTACTCGCTCAACAAACAAGCAAATCATTGTTATTTATGGATTTTTCGCCAAGAAAGAGAGGCTCCGGTTGACATTATAAAACAGCAAAATCCGATGAAATTGAACAAACCGATCATCTGCCGCAACCGCAACAAAAGAACAGCAAAGTGATACCGAAAGCATCCGTGAATTTTCCTTGAAAACGAACAGGATAGCCGCAATCATTTGGACGCAGGCCATAGTGACGTAAAACCGACAGCGATAATCGTTATTACCTCTGGGTTTGCGACACTGACATAAAATAAGAAAACAATCTAAAAAAATAATCACTGTGTGATTAAATAAAAATACACCGATGCAAACGGCTATCACCAACTGATGAATACCACTTTGGTAAAACCACCCGCTTATATGTACCCCTGGGAAAAGCGCACGCTTTTTCTGGGAAAACTGCCGCGTCCCCTCAAAGTGGCCTACGGTGCCGCGACACTGATCATCAGTCTGGGCAAGCCCATCCAAGCAAGGCTGGCGAACAGAACCCTGGAGGGATATAGCTTTCTCATCCCCCCTAATGCCGAGGTTACGATTAACACCGGCATCCAAGCGGTTGCAGTTTTCCACCTGGATGTATTAGGTGAAGACTATAAAATGTTTACCTATCATTTCTCCGCTGCGCATACGAGGGATGGCGCCTACTGCGATCTGAATGAAGAAGCGGACTTTCGCACACTGCTAACCAAGCTATACCAACAACCTTCAGATTCATCACCCACCTACACTCAACTAACGGCGCTACTGGATTACACATTTGGGAATCAGAGCGATCTGATTCTGACGGACCAGGAAATTGCCATTGCGGTTGCCGCCATCAAAAATCAATTCGAGGACAACATTCCGATCACTGAATTGGCCAACATGGTTGGCATGTCCGTTCCCACCCTGATGCGACGCTTCAAACAGCAAACCGGGATGCCCATACGCCGGCTCCGGCTATGGCATCGTATGTATGAATCCATGATTTTTATCAGCAGCGGCCAAAACCTGACCGATGCCGCCTACAGCGCCGGATTCGCCGACTCCGCTCACTACACCAGAACCTTTCAGAACATGTGGGGCATCGGCCCCAGCTCACTGTTTAACAAAACCATTCGCGCCCACATCATTGCGCCGCCAACGACACCGACAGTGGAACCTGGCTACCCAGAAACCCCTTAATGTAACGCCCGGCTTCTTTTGGGCATTCCAGCATGGGTACATGCCCTACATTACTCATAATAACGGCCTGACTGTTGGGAATCCCACGTTGAAACACGTCCGCCATTGATGAATCCATAATCCCATCCTTATCACCCCAAACAATCAGCGCAGGCTGCATGATATTCGCGAGCACACTATCCACCATTTGATCCGGGTGAGTAAGCCGTTCATCTTCATCCATAATATCGGCAAAAAGTTTTCTGGCCCTGTCCATACGCTCAAGCCCCTCTTGATAAGAAACCTGCTTTATCGACTTTGGAATTGCGGAAACATCTGCCACAGATATCTTCAAAAGCTGATCGAATTCCGCCTGATTGGAGAAAAAGAACGGATTTTTACCTTCAGACAGCGCTTTAAAAAACGGGCTAACCACTGGCGGCTTAATTCCGACCGAATTCAACAACACCACACTACGCACATCTTCAGGGTAGGCTACACAAAAGAGCGATGTAATCCATCCGCCCATTGAATTGCCCACCATATGGAATCGCTGCACGCCCAAGGCATCAACGAATTTCTTCAATTCGTTGACATAAAAGGGAATGTCATGGGTATAGGATTCCTCATACCAGGAATCACCATGGCCACATAAATCCGGTGCAATAATATGATATTGTTTTAACCTTGAAGCCAAAGGAATCCAATGATCCTTGTCGGCATTGAAGCCATGAATCAGCAGAACGACGTCTTTCCCCTGACGATTATTATCGTAATAGGCGTACTTGCGCCCCTGCTCAAGCTCGATCGATCTGCGCTCGAGCCCGGCCCAACGACGGCCTAGCCCCTTAATCAGGCGGGTACAGGATTGATGCCAGAGGTTTTTCAGATTATCCGTTCCGGTAGGGTGATTATTCATAACAGGGTTCCATCTATAAAATAGAATCCCAGTCTAAATCCACCGCCCTATGCCCACTTGAATGAATGTATCGCGGATTTCCATACCGCTTTATTCCGCAGGCTATGGGTAGTATTGAACCCAGTACAACGCCCACGGCACCACCGCCAACACGGCAGTAACGAGTTTTCCGAACCGCCCCGGTTTAACCAGAAAGCTCTTGTGCGGCTGCTTCGGATCGTAGTAAACCGCCACCTTTCCGCTGCTATCCCGCCCCATTGAGTGCAACTGCTTTTTCAGAATAAAGCGGGCGTTGTTGTTGGTTACAAACACCCAGGGTGATAATTTGCTGCCGGTATATTCCTTACCTTCCACAACATACCGGTACGATACAGCGGCCACATAATCCTTCTGTGAGGGCGCATGGGCATAACCAAACTCCCTAATGCGCTCATCCACCAATTCACCCATTACACTGGGCCGGGAAGACACCTTGATTTGATAGCGCAGCGAATACAACAGCATGACCAACGCATACAGCGCAGCAAAAAAGAAAACGCCCTGAGCCTGCCCATCACGGGCCAGGCTCCACATCTGTTGGACGTAATCAACGATGGCCATGATAAGGCCACTACCCCAAGCTCAATACATGCACCAGATAGTTGTGATCAGCCCGGGGATAGGGGCGGTCCGCGCTGTTGGCCAGATCCGTGGTGGCCCCCCAGTTGTACATCTGGCCCGCCTCATTGATGTATACCCAATGGCGTAATCCCAGATACTGCGTGTTCCTGTGGGCTGTATTACCCACACCGCACACGCAATTCCTGAAATTTCTTAAATTCTGCTGGCTCCATACATCGGTATGGGGCACCTCCGTGGCCGTGCCACCCACCCATTTGATGTACTCCTTCAGGGCGTTTTTGGTCATCGCCACACCCCAACCTGCCTCGGTGGCCTTATTCCCATTCGTGCCCCCCTTGATAGCCTGAACGGCGGTCTGGCATTCCTGAATCAGTGAATCAATGGTTTTATTCGCATGAGCGCCGCCAAACGCCCGGGTGAAATTCACCATCTCAGTGGCCACCTCAGGCTTGCTCACTTTGGCGTAGCGCAAAAACTCCAAAACGGACAACCCCAAATTGTATTCCAGCTCATTCTTACTCAATCCATCCAGCGCATTGCTATCACTGCTGGACAACAAAATACCGTGAACCACCGACACAAAGCCGCAGACGCCGCCCCAATAGTTTTGACCGAGAAGTTGCATAAGAAACCTGCCTTGGAAAGAAAATGTAAGCGCACAAGGTATACCGCCAATACTGGTGAAGACAAGAGTAAGAATACCCAGGGGCAGTGGTGGGAAGGGTAAAAACCCCGGGGGAAGCCCTGAACTGTACGGGGGATAACCAACTTACCCCGGGGGAAGGCCCAAGCTGTACGGGGGACGACCAATTCACCCCGGGGGAAGGCCCAAGCTGTACGGGGGACGACCAACTTGCCCCGGGGAAGCCCTTACGCTGGTGTTTCTTCGGTAATGGGCTCGGGGGAAGGGGTGGTGCGACGTTGGGAGCGCCGATAGCGGCTGTGGTAACCCTCCTGACGGCTCTCGTTATCCCAGAACACAAACTGGCCACAGGCGCGGATCTCATCCACGGCCTCCTTCAGGTGCATATACGCCTGATCCCGAATCACACGGGCACTGTTGCCCCCTGCCCGCTCGCCATTCACCTGGGCCAACAACTCGGCCATGGCATCCGCCGTGGTGGCAGCCTGCTGCAACTGCTCGGCCCCCACACCCACCACCTGCAACGGCTCAGGGTGAGCGCGGCCCAGAATCGCAATATCATTCAAATCCTGAATCATATCGGCGTGGCCCGTACCCTCAGCGATCTGCGCCACCCGCTTCAACAACACCTCATCATGGCGATAGGCATAGCGCATAGTGCGCAACATTTGATCACGCAACCCATAGGCCGCAGGCGCATCCTGATCCGGCTGCACCCACTGGTACAGGTTCTCTGCCTCTTGAATGTAGTGTTTGATAGGAAGGTTAGGCTTTTTGATGCTATCCGTGCTGATGGCCTCAATGGCCGCCAGCTTGGCAGCATAATCCGTGCTACTCATTATGTAAGTCCTTTTGGTTTATGGATTTAGAAAAAACACCCCGGCGCGGGAGGATGGAAACGCAGCCGGGGCCGGAACGGGGCTCCGACTATAGAGACGGGCGGCGCGTAAAAAAGCCGGGGATTGTAAAGTATTTGATGCATCTTTAAGCAGTCTTTATACTGACAGACATCTATTGGGGTAATGAGACCAGATGTTTCTGTCGGAAAAGCGTGGCTCATTATCACAAACCGTTATTGCAATCCTGACCCCTTACAAATTGATAGAACAGTAGACACATTTTTATACGCGGGCACTTTACTTAAATATTGTTCGGAAATAAGGGTGCTCAGTACGCATGAACAAAGTAAATTCTGGGGATAAGTTTACTGAGTTCGTTAGATCCGGAGATAGGCAACCTAGAGATGGTTATGATGGTGATATCTGGGGATATGTGTATTTGGTACATAGATATAAATGTTATACGAAATATGTAAGTCAAGAGGAACTTGGTAGGCGATGAAAAGAATTAATAATCCGTTAACTATAATTGCTATCTTCGCTGGCTTAGCAGAAATCGCATGCTCCGTTGCACTTGTAGCTCTCGATAAAGAAATACAGATAATCTTCGTATGGTTTGTAATGGGCTTCCCAACAGTTCTTGTGATTTTATTCTTCTGGGTTCTTTGGTGGAAACCCACCAGTTTATATGCACCGAGCGATTATTCTAATGAAGACAACTTCCTAGATGCGATAGGTGTGACGATAAAGCTGAAGGAAACTATAGATTCGTTAAAAACAGGTCTTGAGTCTCTAGAAGCTCAAGTGGAATCTCAAGAGCGTGCAGTTGCAATTGACAATGAGTTAGATAAGAAAATAGATTCATTTAAAGAAAAGCTAGATACATCTTGGGCTGAGGTTGATAAGTTTCAAAAAGATCTGGAGGGAGTAAAGACGAGATCTTATATAAAATTCGGCCTAACAGATGAATTAAAGAATGAAATCAAAGCAGCAGCCAAAAAAGAGAATAAATCTATTGGGCAGCTTATTGTTGAAGAGTTTGAAAAGCGCAAGAAGGGTGATGGCCACGTATAACAATCCAATGCACGCGGAGCCAGCTACGTTGCGCAATTATTTGTGGTGTCGCTTCGCTCCTTTATACCACAAAAATCGCTCCACTCCGCTGGCCCGGTGATTGGGGCGTTATGCGCAGTAACTGAAATCGACGGTAAAGATAGAAATAAATTTGTTATTACTGATAAATGAGATGAATAATGGATAGAGTAGATTACCAAACGATAGTTATTCAGGATTTAATAAACCTGCATAATGCGGACGAGCTTGATTTGAGTCCGTGGTACCAGCGTCGCTCCGTTTGGAGTAGCTCTCAAAAATCATACTTGATAAATACGCTTCTTGAGAGAAAGCCAATTCCTGCAATTTACGTTCGACACTCACTCGATATCGAAAAGTCAAAAAGCATTAAGGAGGTGGTAGACGGCCAACAAAGGTGTAGATCAATTATATCCTATGCATTAGATGAGTTTTCATCAAAGCATCCTGGCCATGATAAAAAAGTAAAATTTTCTCAGCTTAAAAGAGACGAGCGACAAAAATACCTGCTCACATCTATTCCTGTGGGATACCTGCTAGGTGCGTCCGATGCTGATGTTATAGATATATTTGGCCGTATTAACTCAATAAGTAAATCTCTGAATGCCCAAGAGAAGAGGAATGCTGCATATAGTGGGGAAATGAAACAGCTATGCCTTCAGCAGTCAGCATCCAGAATCAATTTCTGGAGGAGTTATGGGGTTTTTAGCGCTAATGATCTAGCTAGAATGAATGAAACCCAATTTATATCCGATATCGTATATAACTTTATTAATGGTCTATCAGATTACAGCTCTTCAAAATTGGATAAGCTCTACAAAGAATATGATGAAAACTTTCCGGATGCGGACAAAGTGGCCAATCGGTTGGATAAGTGCTTTGACCTACTAGCAAGCCTTCCCCCGGAAAGACTGAAAGATACTATCTTTAATCGTGCTCCTGTTTTGTTTTCACTGATTTTGATAATTGATGATAAAAAACCTTCTTTGAAGAAGTTGGAGGAGGTCGTTCTGGAAATAGATGAAAGGTATAACTCAGAAGAGAATAAGACTGAAGAAGATAGAAAGTTCATCGACGCGTGTAAGTCCACGACTCAACGAATATCTCAAAGAAAAAAGCGTGATGAATATATTCGAAGCTTCTTCTGAATTATGCCGACACCAAAGCTTTCAATAACTATTAGAAACGCTTCGCAAGCGATTACAAAGCTTGAACGATATCGAAATAATTCGTCATCTCTAGAAGCAAAGTATCAGCAATTTATAGCTGAAATGATAATGCTTAGGCTCTTTTCTGTTCTCGAAGATTCAGTTTCTGAAATTGCGTACAAACTGGCTTCCGGTGCTAAGTATTTAAATGGATGTGGTCCAAACTTAAGTATTCAAGCAGGTTCAATGTCAGGATCAAGAGGGCTTTTTTTAAGTCATGGTAGAACACGACCTATACAGAATCTTAAATGGACTAAGGCACGATTTATTCGTGAAAGTGTCCAGCATGTAATATCCCCTACGGACCCATTTATTGCCTCAGCCCAAAGAAATGGCGCTACAATTGATGAAATGAGGAAAATACGAAACGTTTTAGCTCATAACACAAAGTCAGCAAAATCTGATTACAAAACGGTCGTCAGGTTGGCATATGGAGCAAACGTCAAAATAACTCCAGGCGCGTTTCTCAGCACTACTAGGCGCAATCCTGTATGTAAACTTAATCAGTATCTGGCCTCCACAAAAATAATTTTGACTGACATGGTGGGTGGGGTATGAACCGCATAACAAAAGCAAGAACGCGGACAAACCTACGCTACGCTTCGGCTTGCCGGTGTTGCTGGCGTTATGCAAAATCAGGATCGGTAGGCGCGTCTAGAAACTGATATTAAAATCCAGAGCATAAATTTAAATTGGTACAAGAAGACCTATGATGGATGAAGACGAAGAGCTAGAAATACTACTGGATATCAAGTCGGATCTAAATTCGTGAGTAGATTGGTTTCAAGTTACTATCTTAAAGTGCCATGCATGCTCTGCAGTTCCCGAAGACTTATCCAGTTTGATATTCAAAGGTAGGTTCGAAGTAGAGTCCGAGCCAACATGGTGGTTTGCAAATGTTCGCTTGGCTACCAATTATGACGTTGAGTTAGGCGAGGCAGAACGGTTTTGCGATCTTATGGCTGCGACAATGGTTGGCATTGCATATTGTCCATTTTGTGGAGAATCACTCAAGTAAGTTATGGTCGTCAATAATGATCGTAACATTGCTGAGACGTATATGCATAACAAGCGCATCAACCATCGTTCCGGCCTTCGGCCTGCACTGGACGGCGCTACGCGGCAAAAAATGGTGTGCTCGCTAGCGCTCACTGTAACACCATTTTTTTACCACGCAGCGCCGCCGGTTATGCGAGCGTTAGCTGCGATTGAGGTTTCGAAGTAATGTTCAAGGGTAAGGAAGCGATTCTTCTTGATATGAATAGTACATTCATGTTTGGAGAAGATAGATTTGGGGATAATGAAGATTACTCAGAATATTACAGATCTATTGGCGGTGGTTTGCCAAATGATGTTGTAAATAGAATTATCAATAGCGCTTATGATTACTTAGCGGTTAGATACCCGTCTGAAGACTACAGGCACAGTTTTCCATCACTACGAACCGCAATTGAGGAAAGCTCTGAAATGAGTATTCCATCAAATGAAAAAGAAAAAGTCATTCAGACATTTGCATACTACGAGCATGGGTACATTCCACAATCGTATGTTCAGGCTTTAATCGCATTGAAAAGAAGATTTAAGTTAGCACTTGTTATAGATATTTGGGCGCCAAAACAAATGTGGGTTGATACCTTTGAGCGCCTTGGGATTTGGACGCTGTTTTCGGCCTATTCGTTTTCATCCGATCACGGAATGGTGAAACCGTCTCCAAAGCCATTTGAAATGGTGGTGAATAAACTTGGGCTGCCTAAGAAGAAGTGTTTGGTCGTTGGTGACTCCGTTCGGCGTGACTTAGGTGGTTCTCTTAAAGCATCGATAGATTGCGTTTTAGTTGGTGGTGAGCAAAGCGATTTAGCAGTTGGGGAATTTCGTACTCTTCTGGAGTTTCAAGAAAATGTGTCATCATCCATCAGCTAACAATTTGGTGCAGTGGAACCTGTTACGCTCCGCAAATTTTATGGTATCGCTACGCTCTTTTTACCATAAAATTAGCTCCACTACACTGGTCCACTGACCAAGGCGTTAAGCGAAATCAGTAATGAAGCAATCGTCGAGAATAATGTACATAGAGAATAAAGGTGATGATGGACTGATTGGCTCTGCGAGAATTGGTCGAGTGACGTTCTCCAAGTCAGGGAAGTCGCTCCATTATGCAGGGCACACATTTCAGACTCTTAAGGGAACTGGATTTAAGTCAAATTACTTTGATGTCGAGACCGGAGACCACTATTGGATATCAGGATGCCGAAAAGACGGGCGGGATGCGCTCTATAGCACCACAGCGGAAATTGACGAAGATGTCCTTGAAGAGTACTGGTTGTGTATTCGAGAGTTGCCTCAGAATATCTCTGTTAGTTCTATTAAAGTTCTGAGCAAGTACTGAGGTCTCAGGGAGTGCCAAAAATTAAGTCTATATCTGAGGCTGCAGCAGGAAAGCTAATTTCTGCTATACAGAAAGAATGGGGCTCAGAGCTTGGCGAGCCAGTGGCAGATGAGAGCGAGTATGTGATGGGGTTGGCTCATGAGCTGTTGCAAGCAAGAACGGCGAAAGTTATGAAAGGCATATTAGACGGTAAGTCTATCCGTGAGTATCTGGGTGTTGATTGGGTTGATAGTCATGCCTCCGTACTTGGTTTCATAGAGCAGCTAGAGCTAGCTATGGCAAATGAAAGCGCTTAACAAAGGCATGCACAGGAAGCCAACTACGCGCCGCCAATTGTGGTGCGCTCTGCGCACTTTACCACAATTGGCTCTGCTCCGTTGTCTCCTGTGATGCAGGCGTTAGCAAAATAATTTAGCATCAGAGTAGCGAGTGAATACGAGTAACCAGATAAAAACATTGCTATTGGTAGCAGCACTAGTATTTCTTGTGGTTGTTGGCCTATACGTTTATCAGTTTGGGAGAAACGGACTATCGACAGATCCAGGGGATTGGGCTAGTTTCGGTTCCTATATTGGTGGTGCGCTAGGCCCATTCGTTGCTGTTCTAGGTCTGTATGGTGCGTGGATAACGATACAGCAGCAACGGAAAATTCAGCGAGATACTAATGCGTATAATCTAATCGCCATTTTGCAAAAATATGAATTCGAAATTGACGAAATGCTGCGCAATCAAAAACTAAGTGTCCAAGCTCCTAATTTGGATGATGATATAGATACCGATTTGTATGAGATTCTTACAAATATGCAGTACTGGAATATCGCTCAATCAGTAGTATTACCTCCGGATACAGCGAGTTTAAAAAAAGACTCCAATAATTGCTTAGCAATCGATGACTATCGAGTGCAACACATATTATGTTTCTCAAAGGCAACTGGACACTTAAAGGTACTAAGAGGATTAGTTGCCGAGCACGGAGCATTGTCTGGCAATAACTCAATGGAAGACTACTATCATACAAAGTATGACGGGATGATTAAAAATCTTTCCAGAAGCCAGTATCCAATAGATGTATGGAGCAAAAGTGTATAGGCGCATTAGTTCGAAACTTTTGGGTTTTTCGAGTATGCCCATTGCTAACAAGTGACTGTGGTGTCAATAGCCCCAATTAAATCTCAGTGCGCCCATAACTCATTCTGTTTAACCATTGAATTTAATATGGTGATGAACTTTCTCATCACAGCGGTTAACGCAACTTTTTTGTGCTTACCCTGCTTAACCAGATGGCGATAGAAGCCGCCTAAAATTGGATTGCATTGGATCGCACTTAAGGTCGCCATAAAGAGCGTTGTTCTCACTGTATGACGACCGCCCTTAATACGCCGTTTACCTTTGAGATTGCCGCTATCACGATTCATCGGCGCTAAGCCAGCCAGGGCTGAAATCTGTTTATTCGAGAGTTCACCCAGCTCTGGCAGATCGGCAAGCAATGTGTAAACGAGGGTATCGCCCACACCAGGCATGCTGAGAAGAATCTCTTTTCGTTGGGACCATTCTTCT
>CEVA01089389.1_pt1 | contig 16441 bp, 11 predicted proteins | sample 361521 | NCBI WGS metagenome assembly CEVA01 (sample SAMEA2622823, study PRJEB7988) | marine metagenome | isolation source: saline water (ENVO:00002010), including
GGCAATGTCTTTCTCGATCCCGCCAGTCTTTTGCCCGGTGCCAAAATGGCGATGGCGTACAATCGATTCTCCTTCAGCGCCCGCACCATCGACCAGACGCTGGCCACTGAGTATGACGCTTATGAAATGTACCGGCTGCTTTACTCGGCCAGCCGCGATGCCGCTGTGCGCGATGCTCAACCCGAGGGCAGCGGCGAGGACACCGGCCAAGTGCAGACCCTCATGTCCATTTATGCCAAGCCCAAGGCGGAAGGCTTTGGCGGCCGGGCCGTCACTCGTCACGTGAAGCCGGTGGGATTTCGTGGCCGCGTCCACTACTCGTACTGGGCGCAGGACGGACCCGCGCCCCTGATGTATGTTCTGCCTGGACTCGGGGGACACCGTTTGGGCACACGGGCGTTGGCTGTTGCCGAGATGGCTTATGCCGAGGGTTATCAGGTCGTTTGTGTCAGCAACAATTTCAACTGGGAATTTGTGACCAGTGCGCCCGAGGGCTACCTTCCCGGTTATACTCCGCGCGACATCGATCTCTTGGGCAAGGTTCATGCCGCCATCGAAGCCGACCTCGGCGCGGACAGTATTAAAAGCACATCCCTCATCGGCTTTTCCATGGGCGGCTGGTACACTCTAAACCTTGCCGCCGGTGCTCCCGATGCCCACGCCCATGCGGTGGCCATCAACCCGCCGCTGGATCTCATCCACGGCATGGAAGTCCTTGACCGGTTGTACCGCGCGCCGCTGGCTGGCGACGCGGATCCCCAAGCGATTCGCCAATCCGCGCTCGTGAAGGTGTTCCTCAATCAACAAACTGAGGCTGAGACTGGCCAACAAATGCCCTTCACGGACAAGGAGGCCAGTTACCTTATCGGGCTCAGCTACCGGCTGACCCTGCGGCAAGCCATCCTCTCGGGGAAATATCACGAATCCCTGTGGCCATTGGTTCCCCGCGCCAAGCTTTACAAGAAAATCAACGAGCTTAGTTATGCCGACTACCACGCCAAGCTGCTCGGGCCCAGCCTTGCCGGGGAGGGAGTCACCACCGCCGCCTTGGCGGCAGCCAGCGATTTGCGGAACCAAAGTGACGCTCTTGCTCAAGCTGGCAACCTACACCTGTTCCTCACCAGCAATGATTTCCTGCTGACGCCGGAGCACCTGACATGGCTCCGGAACCATTTCCCCAACCGACACACGTACCAGGAGAACGGCGGCCACATGGGGCACCTGTGGAAGCAGGACGTGCGGGATCAAATCCGCGCTCGAATTAAAATTCTCCAAACTGCGGAGTAACGCGCCGCGTTCTTCTAAACGTCCTTGCGCAAAACCGCGCCGAAAAACCCGTCCGTGCCGTTCCGGTGTGGCCAAAGGCGCAAAAAACCTTGGTCCCCATCAAGCCGCTCCACCGTGAAGCCCGGGCATTCCTTTAACACCCAATCCACCTGACGCTCGTTTTCATCCATAAAAACAGAGCAAGTTATGTAAACCAAACGACCCCCCGGTTTCACGCACGGAGCAGCCGCGGCAAGAATAGCCCGCTGTCTGGCTACGGCAATTTGCAGGTCGTCGGCCGAAGTGCGCCATTTCAAATCCGGGCTGCGTCGCCAAGTGCCTGAGCCCGAGCAGGGTGCATCCACCAACACCCAGTCCGCCGTTCCGTGGTGTTTTGCCACAAAAGGATCACGCCGCGATTTCAATTTTCGCATGCGCACCATGGTTACTCCCGCGCGCTTCAGGCGGCCCTCCATTTGCGTCAGTCTCGGTCGATCCACATCCCACGCCAAGATTTCTCCCTCATTGCCCATTGCCGCCGCCAATGCCAGCGTTTTTCCACCCGCGCCTGCACAAAAATCCACCACCCGCTCGCCGGCCCGCGCCCTGACCAGTTGCGCGGCCAACTGTGACCCTTCGTCCTGTATCTCCACCCAACCCTCCCGAAATGCGCGGGTCTCCCGCAGGGGCCCTCGCCCCATGAGTCGAATCCCCATACCGTTATGCTCCATCGCCTCAGCCTCCAGCCCCTTGGCCCGCAAATTTTCCAGCACCAAATCACGGGATGATTTTAAAACATTCACCCGCAAATCGACCGGTGCCACCGTGTTCAAACCGGCCAATCCCGTCGACAGATCATCCCCCAAGACTTCATCCAAGGCTGGCAACATCCAGTCTGGGACTTCTCCGCGCACCGCTGTTGGCATGTCCGCATGCAGCAAATTCAGCCCGGTATGTTCGCCGACCCAGGCCCGTTCCCACGGTGCCAACGGAGTCGCGCCGTACTTGGTTCCATCAAACAGAACGTCCACCTCGGCCTCACCCAGTTCATCCAGAAAAACCGCGTGCCCCAACGCCAATCCCCGCGGAGAGGCCTTGCGCTTCGCCCTTTTCAGCCACCACTCCAAAGTTGCCCCGTGCCGCAAGACCCCATAAACCACTCGGGCAATTTCCGTGCGATCCTTTGAACCTATGAACCGCCGCCCCCGGAAATAACGCTGCAACACTCCATCCGCCGCCACTCGTTCCCCTCGGCCCCACAAAACATCCAGCCGCTCCAGAAGCTCAATCGAAGAAGCCATGCGTGCACTTGGTTTCATTTGGTCAAGAAACAGGAACGAACGGGCCGATTCGCTCCAGCCGGGCGGAAGCCTATCGGGAGAACGGAATCACTCCAAGCCAAACTCAGGGTCAGTTTAAATTCATGAAGAATCTCGAAACCAAACTGAACTCGGAAAATTCAATTTCGTGATTTGGGTTTGCACGGTAGGTTTCTCACAGTGATTCGAATGTTGAATTTGGTGATCGGGGGCGTGGCTGCCTGTTGGATGGGTTGCGGTCCAATGGAGACCGTGCCTGACATAAGGTCAGCTTCTGCGGCCGGTGATAAAATCGCGGAGGCCGAGGAAAATGCCAGTCCTCCGATTGTGCGGGCGGCAAGAAGGCAGATTGAGGAAACCACGATTTATGACCCTGCCTATGTGCGCTTGAAATATCCTGGCGGCGACGTGCCCCGGGAACGCGGGGTATGCACGGATGTTGTCATCCGGGCACTACGTGAAGGGGCGGGGATGGATTTGCAGAAACTGGTGCATGAAGATATGAATCGTGCCTTTAATCAGTATCCTGCGATTTGGGGATTAAAGAAACCCGATCCCAACATTGATCACCGGCGAGTTCCCAACCTGATCGCCTTTTTCAAAAGGCAAGGGTTCATGGTAGATGGAGGCAAAGACAAGGCGAACTATCTTCCGGGAGACGTGGTAACCTGTCTGGTTGGCAACCGGCCGCACATCATGATCGTAAGCGACAAGACAGCGGAAGACGGTACTCCGCAGATTATCCACAACATAGGCTCTGGGGTCAAGGAAGAGGCTGTGCTTTTGTCCTTTAAATTAACGGGACATTTTCGAGTAAAGGGGAGTGGATTTAACGGGCCTTGAATTTGTGAACAAAGGAGTGGCCGATGGCTTGGGATGGATTTTTTGAAAGATGATAACTTTTTTACGAATATCGCTGCTGGTATGTTTTGCATTATGGGCCGAAGCAAAGCAGGCCAAACCTGCTTTTTATCACGATTGATGACCTTAATGACTGGGTTGGTTGTATGGACGGGCATCCGCAAGTTCGCACGCCGAACATCGATCGCTTGTTTAAACGAGGTGCCTTGTTTCTCGATGCGCATTGTCAGGGGCCCATCTGTGGGCCGGCTAGGGCGTCTTTAATGTCCGGTTATTATCCACACACCACCGGCTGTTTGCCAACAGCCCACTGCTAAGCCAATGGAGAAGGATGAAACCTTCTTCCACGGACAAATGGTCTCGCAATATTTCGCCAATCACGGATACCGGACTCTGGCGGCGGGAAAGACCACCCACGGATATCGCGCCCCAAAGGCTTTTGATGAATACGGCGGCAAGTTCGCCGGATCGGGTCAGCAAACATAGCCTATGGGAGGAATCAACCCGAGCGCCTTTGGTTGTCGTTTCCGCCAAGTCGCAGGGGGAAATTTTTGGTAAACCGAACTAAGTCTGCACAAAACCCGTCGGCCTGATCGATCTCTATCCCAGAATACTCGAGCTGTGCGGCTTACCGGCCAAGAAGAGTAACCACGGGGACAGCCTTGTTCCTCAGCTCAAGAACCTCTCCGCAAATTGGCGATTCACCGCGCTAACCACCTATGCGCGCGGCAACCATACCCTGAGAACCGAACATTACCGCTATCTCCGCTTTGAAGGCGGATCTGAGGAACTCTGCGATCACAACGCGAATCCCAACGAGTGGAGCAACCTAGCCGCTTCGCCCAAGCACGCCCAATTGATTCTACAACTGCGCAGGGAACTGCCTGCCAAGGAGGCACCTTATCATCCAGCCGTTCGCGGCGGAGCAGTTAACGCTTGGTTCGCAGAACACCTCCGCCGCAAGGGCCTTCAGTGAGCTGCATGTTTTCCCGTTAAGCCAGAATTGTAACATTTCATATATTGACAAGGATCTCATGAACCGTTACACCGCCCGTCCAGCAGTCGTGCAGAGCCGCATAACATTGCCCATGAGAGTCACTGCCAGCCTTTTGGCAGCAGTGTTTGGGCTGCAGTGGATTCTCTTGCATCTGGTGGCACTTGGCATTTCCATTCTTTCCCCTGACTTTAGTAAAGCGGACTCACCCTCATCTTCCTTTGGGTTAATGGAAAGTCACAAAGATTGTCAGGTTTGTATTGTCTTGAAAGAGCAAAACCAGAACGATGATGGCTCGCCGTCAAACATCTCGGTGGAGCTAGTCAAGATAGAAGCAATATCGCGACGTGGTGACGCGTTTCTTGGTGTCAAGAATCTGCATGTGGCTTACATTCTCGACCCCGACTCTTTTAATGCTCCACCCTATCCCTTTTCTTCAAAAAAGCCGCCTAAATACGCGGCTTAATTTCTGTTACATTATTCTGTTTTAGTGGCGGATTCCGCCATTGGTTTTGGTGCCCACTTTTGGAGCATTCCAAGCCTTAAATTAAACTCTAACCTATTTATTGATATTAGACATGAAAACTAGTTTGAAAAACAAATCGGCTTTTACCCTTATTGAACTGTTAGTGGTAATTGCCATCATCGGCATTCTTGCCGCCATGCTCTTGCCGGCCTTGGCAAAGGCAAAAGTCAAGGCTGCACGGGTGAAGTGCGTGAACAACCTCAAGACGATAGCTCAGGCTGCCAACATGCAGGATATTTTGCCGTGGAACAGACCTCCAAACGGCGTTGCCAATGCCTATGGTGCCGGGAAAAGTGTAAATTGTTTGAACATTGAAACGATATGGAAACCCTTCGGAGGAGACATGGGCACGCCCAAGGTTTTAATGTCTCCCTGCGATCCAGAGGTTGTGATGCATCAACAAGGAGTGCAGGCTGAAGGCTTTGATTGGGCTGACGCAGAGGCAGCCATGCAAAGTTATGCCGTGTTCTTGGGTGCATCTACGAGCCGACCCAATAACATTATTGCGAGCACAAGGAACATTGATGCTCACAGTGAGGTGTCCCCGTGGAAATGGAATTGGGGGACAGCAACGCCAAATGCAAAGTATGGCGTCACTCTTTGGGAGGACGGCGATGTAGAAGCAGGCGGCTTCCGCGGTGCAGATGAAATTGGAGGGCATCAAGAAGAGCACCACGAGGAAGAGGGCGAAGAGCACCACGAGGAAGAGCACGAAGAGCACCACGAGGAAGAGCACGAAGAGCATCATGGAGCAGGTCCAGGGTTGATGAAGATTACAATGGCGATGCTGAATAAGAACCAAGGCCAAATTGCTCTTATTGATGGTTCGGCCAGAATATCCAATGACGCTGATTTGGCGGGTAGCTTGGATAAGATGATGAAATCGGTGGGCGGAAACACAAGGTTCACAGCACCTTTTGCGACGCGACCATGGCTTGAAGAAGATGATCACGATCACGACCACGACCATTAAAGAACGGCAAATGGATGGTTAGAGGATTCTGATCATGACACAGACTAAAGTCATGGATGCAACTGCGTACAGTTGCATCCATGGCTGAGCGTCTGGGACATGCCTGAACCCAACAAGATTAATTCTAGAATCTCTAAGATCCACAATACCATAGAGAAACAGATGGGGGGATGAGAATCAGAACCCATTTATTAGGCTTGAGAGATATACTCTCCACCCTTTTTCGAAATCACCATGAAACCAGCAGATTTTGTCAGGATGGCAGGATGTAAGAGGACAAATATGAATAGGTTGATTTTTAGCCGCGATATGCCTTAAGGCGTGTGCTTCTCCTTATATTACCAGCGTCTACTGCAATTCGCGATTTTGATGTAATTGCTCCAAACAGGCATCTTAATGAAACTGTAGCCCTTTGGATTACAGTGGATTGTTGCCAGTTTCTGATCACCTAATCACGCATCAAATAGTTTGCAATCCTGCTGCATCACGCTCCAATGCCTCCGTGCGCACGCTGTTAACTCTCATCTTCGCCGTTTCGCTTCTGGCCGATGAACCGTGGCCACAGTTCCGAGGCCCACGAGGGAACGGTCACTCGGCGGCTGATGGTCTGCCGCTCGAATGGACGGAGACGAAAAATGTCGTGTGGAAAACGGCGATTCATGACCGCGGGTTTTCCTCGCCAGTCATTTGGGGCAAACAGGTTTGGCTGACCACGGCCACGGAGGACGGCAAAAAACTTTTTGCCGTTTGTGTGGACAAGGATACGGGCAAGGTGCTGCATGATCTGCATCTGTTTGATGTCGCCAAACCGCAGCGGATCACGCGTGACAATACGTACGCTTCGCCCACGCCGGCCATCGAAAAGGGGCGTGTGTTTTTGCACTTTGGCACCTACGGCACGGCGTGTGTGGATACCACCACCGGCAAGGTGCTTTGGCAGCGGCGCGATTTGAATTGCGACCACGAAGCCGGCGCCGGACCGGCCAGTTCGCCGATGCTTTTTGGGAACACGATGATCGTGCACGTCGACGGACGGGACGTGCAGTACATCGTTGCGCTGGACACCGCCACCGGCAAGACGGTGTGGAAGACGCCCCGCTCGCTCGATTACAGCAAGTTCCCCGTGCACCATCGCAAGGCGTACTGCATGCCGATGCTCGTGCCGCGCGGCACAGGCCAACAACTCATCAGCCCTGCCGGGCGTGGCCTGTACGCGTACGATCCGAAAACCGGCAAGGAGCTTTGGCACATGCGCCATCGCGGCTGGTCCGTGGCGCCCCGGCCGATCTTTGGGCACGGGCTCATCTTCGCCACCATCGACCGCGACAACCCTGAACTGTGGGCCATCCGCCCCGACGGCAAGGGTGACATCACCGATACCCACATTGCCTGGAGCGAAAAACGCGGCATGCCCGAGCGCAGTTCGCCGTTGCTGGTGGATGACCTGCTCTATTTTGTAAATCGCGGCGGCATCGCCACCTGCCTCGAGGCCAAGACCGGCAAGGAGGTTTGGAAGGAACGCCTCAAGGGTGCGTACTCCGCCTCACCGATTTACGCCAAAGGCCGCATTTATTTTTTCAACGAAACTGCTGTCGCCACAGTCCTGCGCCCGGGACGCAAGTTCGAGGTGATCGCCACCAGCGCCCTCGCTCCCCAACCCCTCCTCGCCACGCCGGCGGTGGATGACAATGCGTTCATCATTCGCACCGGCAGCCATTTGTATCGCGTCGAGAAGCGCTGAGAGAATTCGGGGCCTATGGCCCGTCATCGGTCCTGCCGGAACCGAAACTGCTTCGATAAAACGATCTGTTCGATGAACGTGTTTGTCTTGTAGCCGTCCTTTTTCGCCGCGCTGATGATTTGCTCCAATGCCACACGATCGTACGGCTGCAGCTTGCGGCCGAGGGCGTAGGCGAAAAGTTGGCGGGCGAAATTTTCGGCGATGTCGTCGCGGTACAGCTCGAGCAATAGCGTTTTCATTTCGCGGGGTGTCTTGAACGCCTTGCCATTGGGCATCACGCCGGAGGAAACAACCGGCGCTTTGTCGGGATACTGCGTGCGCCAATCGCCGAACTGCGCGAAGTTCTCGAGGCCCAAGCCCAGTGGATCAATCTCCTTGTGGCAGGCGTTGCACACCGCCTTGGAGACGTGCTGTTTCAGCAGCTCGGCCACGGTCGGGGTCCGCTTGATGTTCAACGCCTCACGGGCTTCTTCGATGGACGGCACATCCTCGGGCGCCTCCATCTCCTTGCCGATCAACGTGTTCAGTACCCACACCCCGCGCCGGATGGGGCTGGTGCGCGTCTTCGACGCCGTCACGCGCATGATCGCCGCGCTGGTGATGATGCCGCCCTCGCGATCGCCTTTGCGCTCGACGAGGATCGGCGGATCATAGCGCACCTTGCGATTGCGGCTCTTGCTTTGGCGCGGGCCGAAAATGTCCGCGTGCTGCCGGTTCATTGAAGCAGGATTAACCTTGGTGTAGCCGTGGTTTTTGGGCCGCAACGCCGTCGCCCGTTTGTAAAGCCAGTCGCTCTGCACCAGTTCCAGCACGCTGCGGTTCGAGCGGATCAGTTCGTCGATGAAAAACAAAACTTCGTCGTAAGCCTCGCGGTTCCAGCGTTCATCGCGCAGATACTCGTTATTCGCCACCAACTCGCTGAAGCCGAGCCATTGGCCGGCAAAATTTTCGGCCAGGGAAATACGCTTGGGCGAATTCAGCATGCGCGCAATTTGCGACTTGAGAATCTCCTCCTTGAGCAGGCTGCCGTCCCTTCCGAGTTTCAGCAGCTCGGCATCCGGCGGGCTCGACCACAGGAAATAGGCCAAACGCGTGGCGAGTTCCCGGCCGGTGATGGGATACGGCGTGTCTTGGGCTTTGCTGCGTTCAAAACGGAAAAGGAATTCCGGCGACACCAGAATCATTTCGAACGCGTGCATCAGGCTCACGCGACTATCTTTTGAGGTCCGCCGATGTCTTTGAAACTGGCGAAGGTATCCGGAGGCGTAATCCCCCAGCCGATCGGCGTTGCCGCGGTGGGCGCGCAGGATGAATTTTGAAAGGAGCTTTTTGATTTCCGCCTCGCCAAGATTCGCGGGAATGGTCGCCTGTCCCAAAACCGCCTTCATCGCCTGCGGATCCTTGCTGAATTTTGCCAGCGCATGATTCGCCACGTTGGCCAGTTCCTTCAGCGGCGGGCGAAGTTTCCCCAAGCGATGTGCGTCGTTGTTGAAGCCGGATTCGCCGGGGATATCCGAGGGCACGATGGTGGCGATTTTCGAAACCTCAATGCGCCCGGTGATGGTGTCGCGATAGGGCGCCTTGAGGCGGATCGCCAGCACGTCCTCGAGCGTGTTTTCAAATTCATAGCGCGTCAGCCGCCGCAATGGCGTGGGGCCAATGTGCGCTTTGCCGTCGCGCAACACAAACGACTGACGAAACCAATCCGTGATCGCCTGCTTTTCGGCGGGCGCCAGCGGCTTTTTGTTTTCCGGCGGCATCTCGCCGTGGGCCACCATCTTCTCGAGCCGAATCCACAGCTTGGTGTGTTTCCCGTAGGAAGCATTGGCCGGGTCCAGCAGCGGGGTCAGATTGATGCCGCCTTTTTTGGTGTCGGCGTCGTGGCACGCGAGGCACCGATCCTCGATCACCTCAATCGCCGCGGCAAAGTCAGCAGCCTTCGCCGGCGGCAACCCCGCGAAGATCAAAGTGAGCCAAAGAAAGGGGCGGCGAAGGGTCATGGTCGGCTATTCCGCCTTCGCTGATTTGAGGGAAACGACCACCTTTTTCCCGCCGGCTTCCTTGAATTGGCCGGTCACGGTCACCACTTTGCCGACGTTGCGATCGAAGCGCAGCCGATGGTTGTTCATGAACGGCACCTGAATCCGCAGGTCGCTCTTGTCGGAAAGACGCAGCAGATAATATTCCTGCTCGCCCTCAATCTCGATGCGCAGCAACCCCTTGGCGGTGAGCGATTGCCCTTCCACCTTCGCAATCTTCCACGTGCCGTCATCCGGATTGCGCGGTGCGAAATTGGCCTTGCCGGTGATGCCCGGCAGCAACCCGGTGGAATCGCCAATGCTCTCCGCCGGCGCGCCCATGAGCTTCATCAGCGTGAGCAACAGGTTGCCAAACGGCCGCGCCTCGGGATACCGCACATGCCGGCCGAGGTCCACCTGCCCGCCACCGCCGCCGGCGAGGATCACCGGCAGATCGGTCAGCGAATGGTAATCGCCGTGCTTGATGCCCGAACCCCAGAGTATCAGCGAGTTGTCGAACACCGTGCCCGCACCGTCCGGCAGCGTCTTCATCTTTTCGATCAGATAACGCAACTGCGCGGTGTGCCACATGTTGATGCTGTCGTACGCCGGCAGTACCTTCTTGTTGCGGACGTGATGCGACACATAATGAAACTCCGAGTTCACGCCCATGAAATCGTAATGGATGCGGCTGTTCGTGTTGGCCAGCATGCAAGAGGCCACGCGCGTGGAGTCGGTCCAAAACGCCAGCGCAATCAGATCCATCATCGCTTTCACCCGCTCACCGAGGTTACCCACCTCGAGCGTTGGATCCAGCTGCGCCAGCTTGGGATCCGCCGCTGCCGCCTGACCATTGGCCCGCGCCCGCTCGATGCCCTTTTCCACGTCGCGCAATGAATCAAAATAGTGCTGCAACACCTGCTGATCCTGCGAACTGGCCTTGCGCAGCAGCGAAGAGGAGGCGTCTCTCACGCCATCCAGCACGCTGGCCAGTTCCGTTTGCCGGGCGGCCATGGCGGCGTTTTTGAAAATCAAATCAAACGCCGACCGCGGATCATGCTGGCCGCGCAGCGGCTGATGCGTTTTGTCGTACGACAAAATGTTCAACCACGGATGCGCCTTCCACACGTTGTCAGCGGTGAGTTGCACCGACTTGATCGGCGTCCGGCCGCCGACCCGATCGGCGATGCGTTGGTCGAATGAGTATCGGTTTTTATCGCGATGCCGTGCGGCGCTCATGAAGGTGCCCGGCGCATCCATGTGATCGGACGAGCCCTGATTCTCCAGATTGCCCAGCACCAAAATATCCTTCTGCACCGGCGCCAATGGTCGCAGGATTTTGGACAGCTCGAATTGCGTTTCCGTGCCGCCGACAATATCCCACGAGTGCGGATTCACCCCGCAACCCTTGTACAGCACACACAACCGCACCGGCGAAGCTTTCGACGCCTTGGCCTTCGCCTGGCTCACCGCCGGGGCCATGATCTCCAAAAACGGCAGTGCCAACGACACGCCCGCTCCTCTCAGGAACGTGCGTCGCGGGATTTGATATGTGCTGCGATTCATCGGTGCATTTACTTTTTGCCCATCATCTCCTTGAGCGTGGGCACCACTGCGGCGGCCCAAATTTCGTGGCCTTTCGTGCTGGGGTGCGTCGTGTCCGGCATCATCTCCTTGGACAGGTGCCCCTTGTCATCGAGAAACTTCGGGCCGATGTCCCGATAAGTGACATTGGGAATGTCCTTGAGCAGCTTGGGCAAATAAGAATTGAGCTCAATGATCTCCTTTCGATGCGGATGCGTCAGCTCGCGGCGGCGGGGAAAAACGCCGAGCACCAAAATCTTCATCTCCGGATACATCTCGTTGAGCTTCTTCGCAATCGCCTGCACGCCGTCGGCGGCCTGCCGCGGATGATCACTACCCCAGCAAATGTTGTTCGTGCCAATCATCAATGAAGCCGCCTTCGGAGCCGTCTTTAATTTCGGCAAATGCTCCAGCCGCCAGAGCACATGATTCGTGCGGTCGCCGCCGAAGCCGAGATTCAGCGCGTTCAACGGTGCAAAATGCTTTTGCCAAACCGCCTCGCCCGGGCCGCCCTTGTCGAAGTTGTGCGTGATCGAGTCGCCGACCATCAACAGCTCCACCTTGGTGTCCTTCTTCGGATCATTCGCCGCCTCGATGATGGCCATCTTCTCCGCATGCCGCGTGATCCACCACGAGGACAGCCGCACCTGCGCCGAGATCGACGGATGCGGTTTTCCCGCCGCGCACACCGGCAGCACCGTGGCCATTCCAAGCACGAAAGAGATGATGCATTTCATACGCCGCCGACTATATCGGCAATTAACGTGGACGCAAGAACAGCGCGCGCGATTCGACCGGCCGCACTTGACGATCATGGCGCTGCTTTTTACCGTTCCCGTTCCCGCACACATTCAACCGGAGAAAGACATGACCATGAATCGGACACTCAAATTTTTCATTGCCACTCTAATGACGACCGGCGCCGCCGTCTTTGCGGAAAGCCCGCCGACGGTGAAAGGGCACGATGCCTTCATCAAGAGTCTGCGCGAGATCAAGGGCCACACCAGCAAACCCCGCACGCTCAGCCCGGTGGTGTCGCGGTTCAAGGGTTGGTTCATCGACGTCACCGAAAAAGCCAAGCCCGGCAAATTGAATGGCACCGATGTGGTGGACGGCATTTCACTGGCCAACAAACAGCAAGCCACTTCGGCTTGGGAATTTGTGCTCACCGAGCGCGGCCATCTCGTCCGGGCTGCCGGCGGCAAATACAAAGGCTGGGTGATCGTGATCGATGACCGCGCCAAGACGCGCCCCGAAGGCCCTAATCTCACCGTGACCCCCGCCCTGCGCTTGGCGAAAAAGCCGACCGCCAACAGTCACTGGAAATTGACGCTCACCAGGCGAGGCCTCGTGCTCGAAGCCACCTCCGGTAAATACAAGGGCTGGTTCTGGGACTTCGGCGGCAACGACCCTTCCCACAAGGAATCCGGCCGTGACGTCGCCGTCAACGTCCTCCTCGCCGAACGTGTGGTCGCCGGATCCTACTTCGCCGTCAAGCCGGCCAAAAAATGATCCGTACCTTCTTCGACCTTTTTGGATTCCCACGCTCGAAGCCGTTGCTGGCAGTGGCTTTGATGAGTGTATTGTTCGGTCCTTCACCCGCCGTCGCTGACATGAGCGACTGGAAACACTCGGGTTTGATGTACATCGTCACCACGCCCGCGGGGGCGAACCTGCCGGCATCGGCGCTGGAGAAAAACTTCCCGCTGCTGGTTCGGCTGCACGGGGAATTTTTCGACTTCAGCCAGGCCAAGCCCCGGGGCGAGGACGTCCGCTTCACCGCCAATGGCAAGCCGCTGTCACACCAGATCGAACGCTGGGACGCCGCTGGGGGCCATGCCGACATCTGGGTGCGGATTCCGACCATCAAGGGCAACGATCAGCAGGCGATCCGGATGCATTGGGGCAATGCCCGGGCGACCGGCGCCAGCAACGGCGAGCGCGTGTTCCGGACCACGGAAGGGTTCGCCGGTGTCTGGCATTTGGGCGACCACCTCGAAGACGCCACGGCCAACAATCTGGACGGCTTCGACCGGCCCGACAAGCCAACCACCAACACTGCCGGCATCATCGGTGACGCCCAGGAGTTTGGGATTAACAAAATTCTCGTTATCCGCCCGCCCGGCGCGAAGCGCGATCGGCGGGTGACCTGCATGCCTTCGGGCAACGCGGACCGGACGATGTCGGCTTGGGTCCATCCCACCAGTTTCGAGGGCCGCAACTGGGCGCAGGCGTCGATTGGCGGATGGGGTGAGCCGGAACGCGGACAGAAGCCGGGCATGGGCTTGTCTTATTTCACCATGACCGGGAGAGGCCAGCCCCGCTTCCATCTCTACGGCTTCGATCCCCGCTGCGCCAGCCCGCTGCCCCGTGACGAATGGCGGCATGTCGCGCTCAGTGTTTCTCAGGACATGGTTCGCTTTTACGTGGATGGAGTTCTGAACCGGACGATCAACAACAACGGCGAAGCGGTGACCCAGCTCGGCACTTTGAGAACGCCCGAGTCAACGCCCGTTGATCTGGGCGATCATGGCAACGGGCGCGGACCGTTCAATGGCGCGCTCGACGAGGTGCGGTTCGAATCCGTGGCCCGTTCGGACCACTGGCTGAAGCTCTGTTTCGAAAACCAGAAACCGCTGCAGTCGCTGGTGGGGCCGCTGGTCCAGAACGGCGATGCCTTCTCGGTTTCACAAGCAAGACTGACCCTGAAGGAGGGGGCGTCAATCGCACTGTCGGCAAAAGCCGGTGGAGCCCAAAAAGTCTATTGGGTTTTGCAGGATGGCGACCAAGAGCAGATCCTCGCCGTCGATCGTTTCAACTACGTCTTTCACGCGGGCCGGGTGGCCAAAAACAAAACGGTCTCCCTGCAGTTCAAGGCGTTGTTCGCATCCGGCGTAAAAACCAAAACCATCCCGGTTGCCATTCAAGAGAGCATCCCGAATCCGGTTTACACACTCGACGTCCCCAAAAACTGGAACGGCAGGGACGAGCTGGTGATCGCGCCTTCCATCAGCAACTTGGCCGAGATGAAGTCGAAAGGCGCCAGTGACCTGAACTACTCATGGACGGTTTCGGGCATGGCCACGATCAGCAAAGCCGAGGCGGGGAAGCTGGTGTTGAAGCGGGCGCAGAACAGCGGCGCCCTGACCGTCAAACTCGCCCTCGACAATGGCGGGGCCACCGTATCGCGTTCCGTCGGCCTCACCGTTTCCGAGCCGAAACAGGATGCATGGGTGAAACGCATTCCGGCCGCCGAGGAGAAGCCGGTGGACCACCAGTTCTATGCGCGCGACGGGAACGGGCAGGGGACCCTTCACTACAGGGGCACGCTTAAGGAAACGGCCGATACCGTGTTCCTGAGGCTTTATGCCGACGACAAGCTGATCGACACGCAACGGCAGACGATTTGCCAGGGCATGAAATACGCTTTTTCAGCAAAACTAAAAGCGGGGCTCATCACCTATCGCACCGAGCTTGGCATCGTGCGGGCCGGCCGCGAGACCATTCTGCACAAGGCCGATGATCTGGCCTGCGGTGACGTCTATATCATTCAGGGCCAGTCCAATGCCGAAGCCTGGACGGACGACCGGGTTGTCCATCCGTACCGGAGCCCATGGCTGCGCAGCTTTGGCACCCCGAGCACGAACAAGGATCGGGCCCGGGACGCGGTCTGGGGCAACGCCCTGTCGTTCAACGGCGGCCCAAACCATCACCATTTTCAGATTGGCTACTGGGGCGTTGAGCTGGGCAAGCTGCTCATCGAGAAGCACAAGCTTCCCATCTGCATCATCAATGGCGCGCAGGGTGGAACCCGGGTCGACCAGCATCAGCGCAACGAGGCGGACCCGACGGACGTGACCACCATCTACGGCAGGCTGTTGTGGCGAATGCAGCAGGCCAAGCTGACGCACGGAGTTCGCGCCGTGCTCTGGCATCAGGGAGAAAACGACCAGGGCGAGTCAGGCGCGACCGGCACTTTCGGCTGGGTGAATTATCAGGATTTGTTCATCCGCATGACGGCCGCCTGGAAGCACGACTACCCGAACATCAAGCACTATTACATCCACCAGATCTGGCCGGGGGCCTGCGGCAGCCGGTCGGTGGAGAACGACCGGTTGCGCGAGCAGCAGCGCCGATTGCCCGAGCGGTTCTCCAACATGAGCATCATGTCCACCCTCGGCATCCGGCCGGGCGGCGGCTGCCATCATCCGCCGGAAGGCTATGCGGCAATGGCCCGGCAACTGTTCCCGCTGGTGAACAAACACAACTACGGCGCGAAACCAAAAACCTCCGTCACCCCGCCGAATATCCGGAGCGTTTCGTACGCCAATGCCGGAAAAGATGAAATCAAACTGGTCTTCGACCAAAACGTAAAATGGGACGAGCAAATCGCCGGACGGTTTTATCTCGATAACGACCCCGCTAAGCTCACCGCCGTTGGCGGCGCCGGAAAAATCATCACCTTGAAACTGGCCGAACCCTCGACGGCCAAGACCCTCACCTACGTCCGGGGCGGCAAATGGAAGCAGGACCAAGCCATCATCCGAGGCTCAAACAACATCGCCGCACTGACCTTCTGTGAAGTCCCCATTCAGCCTGCGAATTGCCAAAACGATTAAGCTGGAGCGGGTGATGGGAATCGAACCCAACGAACATCAAATCCCCTGTTTTCAGGGGAATTACAGCTCTTCACACTGATCACTCAGAAAATCCTGAGAGACCCAATTCTCCCAATGTTCTCCCTATGTTTAGAGTGTTGTTGGTGTGTGGGATTCTTCGTTTCAGTGAATCTCTGTGTTTCTCGGGGGAATTCTGGAGCACTGTGGAATTGAAGTGATGATCCTCTGAACTTCTCTGAATCAGGATGGTGGGGTAGCTCTCTCTCGAGCAATGAAAGGAAAAATCAACATCCAATGATATCCATGGCACCCATATACATTCTGTTTGCCTTTACCTCAACGGCGATGAGCCAAGCTGCCGTGTCACAAGCACCCCAGCTGGATGCCTTCGCGCAGAAATTGTTGGGAGTATCTGATACACAGACGGCCGTTTGGACGAAAGGCGCAAGACAGGGTTTGATTGAAGTGGCACCGGTGAATTTGCCGGTGAATCCTCCAGGCGACTGCAACCATTACGGCTGGCCGGTGGCAACGATGACC
>CEVA01233142.1_pt1 | contig 16429 bp, 8 predicted proteins | sample 361521 | NCBI WGS metagenome assembly CEVA01 (sample SAMEA2622823, study PRJEB7988) | marine metagenome | isolation source: saline water (ENVO:00002010), including
CCTCTCCCTGACCTCCAAAGCTATGATGGCTTCCCGTATCGTGGGCCTGCTTACATCGTACATCTCTGCAAGCTCCCGCTCCGGGGGTAAACGGCTCCCTGCCGAGTAAACGCCTTGATCGATTAATCGCTCAATTTTATCAACAATATTCCAGAATAGTCGCCGGGAAGTCATACATAAATACCTGTTTTGTAAATTTTGGTCATACCACTTTTATCTTTTTACCAAAATATCATACAATTGGTAATCGCTTATCGCACAGGCCTGATGAAGGAATTTATCTTCGGTTTTGCATTCTGGTAACGCTGAGCTGATGAGCTTCAAGTTTTATTGGTTGACCATTTTTATTGTATTGGTTTGACGTTTTATTTTCAATTAATTAATGCTTTGTTAACGCGGTGTGGAGTTTTGCATGAAATTGCTGATTCAGGCTACAATCACGGGTGAGAGTAAAGATAAATGTTGGTTAAGGGCAGGTTAATGAAAAAACGGCGCCGTTTTTGGACTGTAGTGGAAAAACTCGAAGAGTTAATCGATGAGGGTGTATATCCCGCGGGAAGTCGTTTACCTCCGGAGCGGGAGCTTGCAGAGATGTACGATGTAAGCAGACCCACGATACGGGAAGCCATCATAGCTTTGGAGGTCAGGGAGAGGGTAGAAGTAAAGACCAGCTCCGGGGTCTACGTTACGCAAACCCAGCGAGCAGAGCAGGGCGCTAAAACCATCAGTGCCTTTGAACTCACCCAGGCCCGCGCCCTGGTAGAAGGCGAGGCGGCTGCGCTCGCTGCGGCCACCATCAAGCGAGATGAATTAGATGATTTACATCAGACTCTGGTAGATATGCGTTCATCTGATATGGCGGAAGCCGCCGATCAGCGTTTTCATGAAATCATTGCTCACGCTACGCGCAACAATGCCATTGAAATGTCGATAAAAAACCTATGGGATATTCGCCGTAACAATCCGGGAGTTAATGCCGCTTATGCTGATGTGTGTTCGCTAAGTATTGAAGATCGGTTAAACGAGCATACTGCCATTTATGAAGCAATAGCCAAACGTGATACTTCGGCAGCACGCAAAGCAATGCATAGTCATTTTAACCGCTTAATCAATGCTTTATTTGCAGCCAGTGAAGCGCGTGCTCTGGAAGAGATCAAACGCAAAACCGACGAAACTCGCGGCCTGTATTCAATAAACCATCTTACCCAGTAATTTACAACGCCACCGGCAGTGCTGATAATGTTTAAGGTGTGAATTATTCAAAGCATAAAAAAGGCAAGTCATTATGACTTGCCTTTGTTTTTGCGTTTGACTTTCACTTAGAATCTATAGCTGGCACCGAAGGTAATCCGGCGGTCCGTCAGACCCTGGAAGCAAAGCAACGCACCTTCGTTCACACATGATTGGGTCACATCTGATTTCGTCAGGTTGATAGCTTCAACACCTAGGTTCAGCTTGTCGTTTACATCGTAGCTAACGCTGGCATTTAACTGTCCGCGGTCATGTGTGACCACAGGGAAACCAAGCGTACTGTTACGTGTTGCCCCCCCTGCAGTATCATCGGTACGGAAGGCTTCACGCCAGGTATAGCGTAGTCTGGCAGACAGGCCAAATTTCTCATAGAAAACGGTAACGTTGTACGCATTTTCAGAGAAGTCCAGCAAGCCCTGAACTGCTTCAACCGTGACAAACTGGCTGTCATCATAAACACCGTTAATGGCGTTAAAGATGTCAGTACCGCGCGTTGCTGAGGAGTCGGTGGCGTCGCCGCCGTCAAAGTCCTGGATGGTATAATTAGCCAGAATACCGAAACCCGATGCCCAGCCTAATTTGTCTTCAAAGCCGGATAAGTCGTACTGAACGGCGAACTCCAGACCTTGTTGAGTAGTGCTGCCTGCGTCGTTGATGGTAGTCTCGATAGGGACACAAAGACCATTCCCCGGGGTATCTGACAACACATTACGATCCGGAATTGGGTTATAAATACCGCCACCTTCACAAGGTGCAGTAATATCACGGTAGCCGTTGGCATCTACTGCTACATCCTCTAACTGAGTAACAAACAGATTCGTCCGTTTTTTGTGGAAGTAACCTACGCTTACCACTGCCGCTGGTGCAAAATACCATTCTGCCGCAATATCAAAGGAAACCACTTCTTCAGGCTCTAAACTTGGGTTACCAATTTGCACCGCATTGTTAGGACCAGTACCAAATTCGACTGAAGTTGATAAGGCATCAAAGTTAGGACGTCGAATATCCTTACCCCAACCCAGGCGGACCAGGACATCATCGGCAGGATTCGCAACGATATTCAGGCGTGGTAAAAAGAAGCTGTAATCACCTTTGGTGGTTACCTGAGTCACTACGTCACTGCCTTCAGCAACGGTATTGCCCAGTGATTCGATGTCAGTTTGTACGTAGCGTGCACCAAAATTACCGCGGAAAATACCATACTCAAAGTTAGCCTGTGCATATAACGCGTGGGTTTTCTCTTCGATATCAAAAAACGCAGTGGTACTGGCGGATGGGTCCGACAAAGTGCGTGCCCCGGGCTGAGATGCCAGCGCATCCTGCAATGTAGAGAGTACGCGGTCTGGGTCATTAAAAGACAGGTCCGGATCAATTAGCAGGAAGTTACGGAAAGCCAGTTCACGACCGTCAGCCGAGCCAAAATTGCTTGGTCCAGGTACCAGCAGATCGGCAAACAATGAGCCATTAGGGCTGTCAGACATTCTGCTCAGACCAATGCTTGAGCCAATGTCATTAAAGGTGCTGGCAGTTTGGTTATAGCGATAACCAAAATCAACCGACATCAGGTAGTCATTGTCAAAGAAATAAGTAAAGTCGGTTCTGAATGCATCTTCTGAGTTTTCTGTGGTGTCTCGACCCACAGTAACAGCATCCAGTACAACATTGTTAGGATTTAACAAATCATCGACGGTGGGAGCCATCGGTGAGTCAAAGTTGATACCGAATGTCAGTGCACCACCGGTCAGGTCATACATAAACGGCACACTGTTATCATTACTGGTACCATCTAAAGGTGCATTGGGATTAATGAAGTTTAATGTGGTACTAAGGTTTGGGTTGGTAGTATCTGACGACGACGTGGAAATTTCCACGCTGGCAAACAGATGCTCACCCTGCCACTCACCACCTAAGCGGAATATTTCGCTTTTTGTTAATCTGGCCCCGGTATCGCTGGAGAAGCGCAGGTTTGGATCATCATCATCCACGGTCAAATCAGGCTCAATAAAGCCTCTCACAGCTACTGGGATACTGCCTAAATCTACGCCATCCAGACTACCAAAGTCGACGTCTTCAAATTCCGTGGGGACGTTGTAATCACGAACTGCGCTAACACCAGAACCTTGCACCCTTGAGCTGTCCTGGCGACGCTCCTGGTCATTAATTACAGCATCAAAGAAGAACTTGGTATTGTCATTGGGCGCCCACTCAAACGTGGCTGCCAGGTTTTTCGTTTCATATTCATAGTTCTCTAGTTCCTGATTTAGAAACTGAATGCCTACAAAGTCAAAGGCCTGGGCTGCAGGGCGGTCAGCCGGATCCTGCAAATTCCCGCCTCGTACAACATCTGCGTTAACATTTTCTACCAGGCCACCATCACGGTCTACACGAGGCCGAAATGACGTTGCTTCCTGCTCGGTATAACTACCACTCAGCACGAAACCAAATTTACCGGAACTGGTTTCCCAGTTTTTACCAAAAGCGCCAGATATCCGCGGCTGAATGCCATCAGTGGTCAGGCTGCTGTCTTCGCCCTGCACGCGAATGTTACCCAGGGTTTCGGTGAGCTCCAGTGGACGAATGGTGCGCAGATTAACAGTACCACCAACGGACCCTTCGATGGTTTTGGCTTCAGGTGACTTGGTTACCTCTACAGCGGCGATAATGGATGCATTCACATCTTCAAAATTAATGCCGCCCCGGCCAGAGCCTGAACCAACGGTAGAAACACCATTGATTTCTGTACGGTTTGCATTGGTACCACGAATCTGAACGCCGGTACCCACCCCGGCTGTCCGGGTAATTTGAATACCGGTGACGTTTTCTAATACTTCTGCCAGGTTCTGATCGGGTAGCTTACCAATATCAACAGCCTGGATGACTTCAATGAGGTTATCCGATGAGCGTTTCTCTGCCAGAGCATTGGTCAATGACTGGCGAATACCTGAAACCTGAATGATTTCGACATCATCTGTTGTTTCAGCTTGGTTTGTTGCGGATTCCTGAGCGTTTACTGCAGTAGATATATTAAAGGCAGTCGCTGAGAGAACCGCTAAGGAAATTTTAGATAATTTGTGCCCCATGATTTTTTCCTGTGTCTTTCAGTGTCATAGCAATTATGCCGAGTCTCTCTGTGCCGTCTAAATTTAAACTTCACAAAGAATTTACTTAATATTTACAGCTAAAATAGGAAAGGTCAACCTTTTGGTAAGATAAATTGGTTTTTATTTGAACATTGTGGTTATTACCAATATAAGCTGTATTTATATATAAACTACAGGATAAGCGAAAAGCTGCAGGGTAAGTTTATAAAAAACAGTAGGTTAAGTATTTATCTTGGCGTCAGGTTATAACAATTCATAGATTACTGGTTGGAGCTGCACAGGGGGGGCGGGGGCATGGAGAAGTTCAAAATTTTGTTAGCATTAATGTTATTGGTTGACCAAAACGGGTCTATTGGTTAATGTTTTGTGAGATTTGTTCGGCGATAATGTAATACCGCATGCAACAAAGTGCTGACTAAGTAACGGAGATAAATATGACTGGCGTTATCAAATTTACCAGTAATCGAGTATGGCGTACCTATCCTGGTGGTAAGTTGCTGGATGCCATAGAAAACAATGATAAGCCACAGGACAGTCATTTTCCGGAGGACTGGATAGGCTCAACAGTGCAGGCCAATAATGTGGGACGGGAGCATGTTGCTGAAGGGTTGACCATGGTTATTAACGATGCTGGTGAGCAAGTTTCATTTAAAGAGCTGTTACTTAGTGATCCAGATTATTATCTTGGCGAATTCCAGGGGCAGACCAGGCAGATTGACGATATTCCGTTGGTGAAGTACCTGGATAGTGCTACACGCCTGCATTTTCAGGTTCACCCTAGCAGTGAGTTTGCTCAGCAAAGGTTGGGCTCGCCGCGCGGCAAAACAGAAGCCTATGTGATACTGGCGGTGCGTGATGACGTTGAAGTGCCCTATATTTATGCTGGGTTTCAGCACCCGCCGAGCCGGGAGCAACTGCGCAATTGGATAGAGGGTCAGGATATTCCGTCAATTGAGGCGTGCTTTGAACGGATCCCGGTCAAACCGGGAGATGTGTTTCTGCTGCCGGGTGGCCGGCCGCATGCATTGGGTGAAGGCTTGCTGATGCTGGAAATAATGGAGCCGTCAGATTTAGCCGTTCGATTCGAGTTTGAACGCTGTGGCTATGTTATACCGGAAGCAGCACGATTTATGAACCGTGACATCGAAACTGCGCTTGATGTGTTTGATTTCTCTGCGGTGACGGGCGAAAAAATTAATCAGGAGTTTCGGTGTCAACCCAAACAGATTATCCAATGCGATGGAAATACGCTTGATTGCTTAATTGGCCCTCAACATACCAGGTGCTTTACGGTTAAACGCGCTTTGGTTAACACGTTGTTCAGCAGACAAGAGCGCGAATGTTTTTTTGGTATCGTTACTGAAGGTGAGGGCGCCATTAAGCTAGCCGACCAGGTAATCCCACTCGAGCAATGGGACCGGTTTTTTTGCCCCGCCGGAGAGTCGCATTTTGAATACCTGACCGAGACCGGAATGACTGTTTTAGAGTGCTACCCCGGTGGCGCAGACATAACGGATTAAACCCCAGGGATATCATTATGCTCAATACATCAGGCAATGTCGTAAAGCGACTGCAGCAGGGATTAGCGGTATTCTTACCGGGTATATTTCTACTTGGTTTTAATATCGGTACAGGTAGTGTAACTGCGATGGCAAAAGCGGGCGCTGATTATGGTATGACACTGCTGTGGACCCTGGTTGCGTCCTGCTTTTGCACGTTTTTCATGATCAACTTATACGGACGCTATACCCTGGTTACCGGTGAAACGGCGCTGCAAGCTTTTAAAAAGCATATTCATCCCGGGGTAGGGATCTTTTTTCTTATTGCACTGGGCGTTGGTGTCTGTGGCAGTGTCATGGGAGTCATGGGCATAGTGGCAGATATTTGTCATCAATGGTCCTTGAGCTGGCTTGACGGCGGCATTCACCCGGTTTGGTTTGCACTGTTTTTTATCAGCCTGGTGTATGTCATTTTCTGGCGCGGTAACACACATTTTTTTGAACGCTTCCTGGCATTGGTTGTAGCGTTAATGTCAGCGTGTTTTTTACTGAATTTCTTTTTGTTTATGCCACAACCCTCGGTATTGGTGGCGGGACTGATCCCAAGTTTACCCGATGAGGTTGTCGGCAGTGGTGAATCGCCGTTGTTGGTGGCGGCATCCATGGTAGGGACTACCGTATTCTCCGGCTTATTTATCATTCGTACGACTTTGGTTAAAGAAGCGGGCTGGACAATCGGCCAATACAAAGAGCAGCGTAACGATGCGTTATTTTCCGTGGTATTAATGTTTGTTATTAGCGCATCCATTATGGCCGCTGCTGCAGGAACTCTGCATATTGCGGGTTTACAAATGACCAGCGCCGCGCAAATGCTGGGGTTGCTTGAGCCATTGGCCGGTCAGTTCGCGGTGTCGGTCTTCGCGGCCGGACTGATTGCTGCCGGTGTGTCGTCACAATTCCCCAATGTACTCATGCTGCCCTGGCTAATTTGCGATTATTGCGGTCGCAAACGCGATATGACGCTACCCAGGTATCGCATAATTGTGTTCATTATATCGCTGCTGGGGTTAGTGGTGCCGGTATTTAATGCCAAACCCATTGTTGTGATGATCTTATCACAGGCCTTCAATGCGGTGATCCTGCCGTTGACTGTCGGTTGCCTAATATACCTGTCTAATAAAAGATCGTTGGTGAAATCCTATCGCATCAGCGGAGTTCAGAATGTGGTATTAGTGGCGATCCTGTTGTTTTCGTTGTTCACCGCCTACATCGGGCTTTCCGGAGTGTGGCAAACCATTACTTCACTTTAATTAAGCGGTAAAAAAGGTTCTGTATGTTTGTAACTACCTCTGGTTTTCATGGCAAATCATTGCTATTGGTCATTTTCGTGACGTTGACTCTCAGCGCATGTGGCGGGGGCGGCAATAATAGCAAGCAGCCTGAACCGTTCGCTCCCGAGCCGGAAACGCCGGTATCAAATACCTGTGTTAATGAGGTTTATTCTATTAGTCAGGTAAGTAGCACTGCTATAAGTCATTCTGCTTATACGGCCGTTAAAGCCGCTGATGGGGATACGGCTGGTGAGTCTCGTTGGCAAAGTGATAGTGGCAACGGCGATATTACATTTGATCTTGGTGAGCCGGTACTGCTCGGTTCAGTAACCATAAAATGGTATCTGGGTGATAGTCAGGAATATGCTTTTGATCTCGCAATCTCTGCTGATGGCGAGCAATGGGAACTGGTAGCAGAAAATCAACAATCCAGTGGCAAACACAGTGGTTTTGAGCTGGTCTCGTTTGGCAGCGCATCAGCCCGCTACATCCGAGTCACCATTAACGGTACCAGTACAACAATACCAGCAGGGATTGTTGAGCTTCAGGCCCATCGCTGTAACGATGCGACTGGCAATTTTACCGAAACCTTCCCCAACGAACTGGGTATTGATTTATTAGACTGGTACCTGAGTATTCCTACCGATGAAGATGGTAACGGTAGATCAGATACCATTTCAGAGACAGAACTTGCTGATGGATATACTAACTCTGAGTATTTTTATGCATCAGATGATGGCGGAATTGTCATGCGGTCGCCAAGTTATGGGTTCAAAACCTCAACCAATACGAATTATGTGCGGGTGGAACTAAGAGAAATGCTACGTCGCGGCGACCGTGATATTCGTACTCAGGGGGTTAATAAAAACAACTGGGTTTTCGGTAGCGCCTCGGCAGATAATCAATTACAGGCTGGCGGTGTGGACGGTGACTTACACGTTACGCTGGCAGTTAATAATGTCACCACGACCGGTGAGAACTACCAGATTGGACGTGTGGTGATCGGCCAGATACATGCCAATGACGATGAGCCTGTTCGGTTGTATTACCGTAAATTGCCCGGCAATCAACGCGGATCAATATATTTTGCTCACGAAAGCCGGCAAACAGACGCAACGGGCGACAATATAGAAACCTATGTCGAAATGCTTGGTTCCCGCAGTAACAATGCTCCAGAACCCGACGATGGCATAGCCTTAGATGAAGTGTTTAGTTATCACATCAGCGTGAACATGAACCTGTTAACCGTAACCTTGTCCAGAGAAGGTAAAGCCGACGTGGTAGCCAATTACGATATGAGCACTAGTCTGTACGATGCAGATGACCAGTATCACTATTTCAAAGTGGGTGTTTATCACTTAAACAACAGCAGCGATCCGGCCGAATACGCCCAGGCAACATTCTATGAAATTCGTAACAGTCATACCGGTTACGCTGCCAGTGAATAGCGATTAAGCCGCCTTATTGGAAAGCCATATTGATGGCCTTCCGGTAAGGATTAGTGCTTCATTCCGGACGTGAGGGTTATCGGGTCAAGAATTTTCGTTCACGACGATAACTTTGCGATGGGGGAACGGAATTTCTATATTGGCTTTATCGAGCGCCTTTTTTATCTGTTCCGGAATAGAATACAACACGTCGAAATAGTGCTCGCCATAGCAGAATGGCCGAACAATAAAATCTACAGAACTATCGTTAAGGGTTGCTACTTCAACGAATGGAGCCGGATCGTTGAGAATATGGGGGTGTGCAGAAAGTACCTCGCCTATTACCTGACGTGCCGCATCAATATTTTCGTTATACGCAATGCCAAAGGTCATATCCACCCCGCGAATTTCGTGCGTTGAGTGGTTGACTATTTGCTCTCCCCAAATCTGCCCGTTTGGGATAATGATTTCCTGATTGTCAAAGGTTTGAAGGATTGTTGTGAAAAGGTCGATTTCTGTCACCTTACCAAATTTTCCGGCAGCATCGACAAAGTCATTGACCTTATAGGGGCGAAAGATAAGCAACATCACCCCGGCCGCCAGATTAGTTAAGGTACCTTGTAAAGCTAAGCCGATAGCCAGGCCGGCAGCGCCCAGTAAGGCGATGATTGATGCGGTCTGTACGCCAAACCGGTTCAATACGGCAATACCGACAAAGGCCAGAATGGTATATCTGGCTACGCTACCAAAAAACTTGAACAAGGTATCATCTAATTGAGGATAGTGGTTTGCTATAGCGACAATCGCTTTATATACCTTACCTGCAATCCACAGACCGGTAATTAGTATCAACAGGGCCAGTAAAATATTGGTAGCCCAGGCTAAAGCAGCCGGCAGGTACTGGTTAATGTCGAGTGACGCAATAAACTCTTCCATGGGTATATTCTCCTATATTGAACGCAATCATTGGAAGTACGATGGGACCATACCTTTATAGTGCAGACAGTCTATGATGAATATTACTAATTAGTATGAGAGCCAGATTGCCAGCGACTGTTAGTGGTGTTTTTACATCAATTTATACAATATTGACTGTACTTGGTTGAAGTCCACCTGAATGGCAAACATCTGCCTTGACCAAATAGTGCAAACTGATGGGCGAAGGCTTGCTGCCAAGAGCGACAATAGCAATTTAGATGGTCTTTATGGAAATCAAAAAAAACGGGCCGAAGCCCGTTTAAATAACACAGGGTAACTATTTATTAGTATTTGAATGTAACGCCAGCGAACAGACGAGGGCCGTAGTCGTTCACTTCACCGAGGTTACCCTGCACATAAAAGTCCTGCGATTTAGGGGCGCTGAACAGGTTAATAGCGGAAACGCGTACTTTGATATTGCTGTTAACTTTATAGGACGCGCGCGCTTCCCAAACACCTACCTCATCAACATAGCGCAGACGAGTACCATTGCTGGTGTAAGGCTGGAAATACTCGCTACGGTACTTATAGATAAGCGCAGTATCGAAGTCGCCCACCTGGTAATACACCTGGCCACTAAACACGTGCTCAGAGAAACCAGGTACTGAGCCGGGTGGAATGATACCGTCCTGCAGTTGCGTGGTATTGCCATCCAGGTCGGTTACGAAGGTATCGCCATAATTACTATCTTCAAACTCGTAATCAGTATCTGCATAGTTGTAGCCAAATTTAACCCCCACACCGATATCCCAGCGGTAAGCTACAGAGGCTTCAATACCGTACAGGTTGCTGGTGTCATCGGTGGTTACCGAGTTAGTAATGGGTAAGTTAAATGACTGGCCTTCTATTTCATAGGGTTCAAGCACGGTACGCTGCTGGAAACCACCCTGGAACTGCTTATGGTATAAACTCAGAGCGAAAATAGAGTCTTCATTCGGATACCATTCAATGGCCAAATCATAGTTCCAGGACATCAAAGGCTGGGTGTTGGGGTTACCTGAGCCATTAACACCAACAATCAGATCTGCAAGCGTGGTTGGCGCCACCTCATCGTCGGTCTGAAATTCGCGATTGAAGCCTAAATCTGCCGGATCGACCCGCGACATGCCGCGATAGATACCAGCCCGAAGTAAGATATCATCACTGTAATCAACAACCAGGTTAAAGCTTGGCAGTATCTCGGTGTAGCCACCGCCACCCACGGTGCGCTCAAGGTCGTCACCGGGTACCAGACGTAGCTCACCAAGCTCGGTGGTTTCAATGGTAAATGAGTTTCTGAAACCTACTGATGTCACCTCAGTATCTACCACTCTGATACCAAAGTTACCGCGAATAAACTTATCGAACATTTCGGTATCATAGTTTGCCATCAGGTACATGGCATAGGTTTTCTCAGTGACATCGATGGTGCCCTGACTCTCGTATTCTACCTCAGGATAGCTTACGCTGCCGCCGCGTGAAGCACTGACAGCCTCGGCAAAACACAGGTTGTCATAGGTTGCCCAGGAGGATCCTGTTCCGCTACTTATAACATTGCCGTCTGCATCAACATTAGTAATGATATTGCCGTCTGAGACATTATCCAGAAAATCACTTTCCGGGAAGTCAATCTGGCAGCTGTTAAGGATATCCAGCGCGTTTGCTACGCTGGTGTCCAGCGTATACTCATCCCGGGAGCCATTGCCATTGGTACCGCCATATTGCACAAAGGTCATTTCAGAGGCCCGAACGCCGCCTTCGATACTGGTAAACACATCACTGTCGAGAATGTAATCAAAGTCTAACCGCACAGAAGACACTTCGTTTTCCCGCGAGTTTTCTCTGTCTAAACGTGAGCGCAGGCTGTCAGTAAAGTTACTGATATCCGTTACGTCCAGGTTTGTGGTTGTAAAGTGTGGAATATTGTCGCCCATATCCCAGCTAAAGAAATGACGGTCTGGTGTGCGTGCACGGTTAGAGATTTGTAGCTCTTCACGTTTGGTTTGTGAGTAAGCTAAATCAAGCTCTACTGTGAGCAAATCGCTGTAGTGGTGCTCTATGTTAATTCCGCCACCGCGATAGTTCTCTTCGCGAGAAAACTGCTCGCCCGACGATTCAATGCGGTCCTGACCTTCCCAGTGTAAGATTCCGCCCACGTCATTGGTCACCAGCGTGGGGCCGGTCAGGCCTGGAATGGCTCGCTTTTGTAAGAAAATAAGGTCGTGCCGTGCCTCTCGTTGAACCCGGTCAGATACCTGAGCGTCGAGATTGATATCCCAGTCGGCTGACGGTTGATACTGAACCGCCAGGAATAACGCATCCCGTTCATCTGAGGTTTCATTCTGGCGGAAGCTTCGGCTACTGCCGGTCCATGCGTAGGGTACGCCGTCGCTGTATGCGCGGCCGGTTTCCGGGTCAATCTCCGGATCGTAGCCCTGATTGGAACCACCTGTGATGCGGTCTTCACAGTCACCCGCCGAGCTGCGGTAGAAGCCTTCGTTGGTATTAGTAGGATCGTTCAGGCATGCCCACAAAGACGAACCGGTTGGGCTTGAACTGCGTGACTCCGCTTCAGGTTGTGTGATGTCCTGACGCTGACCACCAAAGGATATACCCAGGTTTTGTCCGCCGGCGAGCTCAAACTGGTCAACATAGCTGAATGTACCCCGGTAGCCCAAGTCGCTTTGCAGCGAGTTATCAACGTTCGCTTCTTCAGGATTGTAGTTAAGTTTTACCTCGCCCTGAAAGCGTTGTTTACCGTAATCAAGCGGTTGCAACGTTTCCAGTGAGATAACACCGGCTACGCCGCCTTCTATCATCGAGGCATCCTGGGTTTTATAAATTGCCACTTTCTTAATCAGTTCGCTGGGGAACTGAGAGAAGTTAACCGAGCGATCGCCACTACCATTGGTGGCTTCGCGGCCGTTGATGTGGGTGGCACTCAAAAACGGGCCCAAACCACGGATGGTAATTTCTGTTGCGCCACCATTTTCACGGTGAGATGCGGCGCCGGTAATGGATTCCAGTGCTTCACCAATAGACAACGCGGGCAGGTCGCCAATATCTTCGGCAGACAGACCGTCTACTACTGTAGTGGCTTCACGTTTAATGGATATCTGGTCCTGAATGGTGCGCCGGCTTCCGACTACATCAATGACTTCTACGACCTCTTCGTCTGCGCCTTCCTGGGTTTCCTGTGCCTGAACAGTAAAGGCACAAGAGCTGGCCATGCCGGCAATAATAGCTGTTCTTACCCACTTAGAGACAGGGTGAAGGTTAAATTGAGTGTGTTCTTCTCGCAACGACATTAGATTTTCTCCATTTTTTTACTGTGCACTTCAGGCAGCGCGTCGTCATAATTAAATTCGTTTACAGGCGATAAGTGCATGGTGTTATTCATCCTGAGCCACCCAGGTAGAACCCACTCCGACTTCGGTAGACTGAATGTAGTGCAAGCCTTTTGCCCCCGCCACTGATTGAGCGCCGTTAGGATCTGTTTCAGTTAAAGAGTTGGTGGCAGTTACGAATTCCGGGATCTCTTTACCATTGGCCGCTGGGTCCTGGTCGATAGCACCATCTGAGTCGAACTCACCGTTACCATTAATGTTTCTGATATCTACCCAGTCGTCATCTTCTACATCCCCTGAAGCATAGCTGTCGCTGAAGCCAAAGTTGTTGGAGAAGAACGACTCGGTGTGATTGATCAGGTCACAATCGTATTCAAAAGAATGGTCACTGCTGCTGGCATCAAACGGTAAGAACAGTCCCTGAGCCATGGCATCGTCATTTAAGCCATTGGCAATGAGGTTGGCATCAAAGTTAATGACAAAGAAGTTCTTGGTCAGGCTATACAACTCAGGCGCATTAGCGGCTGTCAGTTCATCGCAGTCACCAACCGGGGCTTTTGAGCCAATCTCAGTACTAAATACAATGGGCTGTATGCTGTTTAACACGGTATTATTGGCAACCGTGAGGGTAAGATCGCCTGTTCCGTCGAGGATTGCCTGATTCCCATTATTGGGTACCCCACCGTCTGCCTGAGAAAATGGGTTGGCAGTAAATACAATACCGCCGGCTTCTTTGTTGGTGGAGCGAATACCGGCAATATAGTTATTGCTAACCGTGTGGCCCAGAGGGGTAATGAGTACGCCGCTTGGACGGTCACTTGAGTCTGCAATATCCGTAGTGCGAACAACAATATTGTTGGTTACGGTGTTAAACCCACCGTCTTCCAGCGAAATACCGCCATTTGCATTAATGATGGTATTGCCGTGAATCGTTGCCCCGGAGGTTTGTACCCGCATCAGGCGACGGCCGGTTACGAAGTTTTCCACGCGATTATAACGAATCACAAAATTGGCATCGTCGGCGGCATCAGAACCGGTTGTACTACCAACATTTAACAGCAGTAAACTGGAGTCATCGTAGTTAGGGTTATTGCTGTTGGCAAACAGGTTGTACTGGATAACGTGATCCGCAGAGGAAGAGGCCAGTTTAATCACCGAGCCTTTTTCGGCGTTGTCCCGGCCGGTAAAGGTATTTCGTTCGATCAGGGCGCCATTGCCTTTGAGCATCAACCAGTGGTAAGTCGATAAGTTGAGCGTGTCTTCTTCGCCATCAAACGTATTGTGTGAGAATACGAAGTTGTCACCTTCTGAGTAGATTACCGCTTGCTCTTCTGTTTCGCAGAATTCGGCGGATTTAGTGTCCACATCTTTAAAGGTTAAACCGGTAATCATTGCGCCATCAACCGTGCTGGCTACATGGATACAAGTTTCGCCGGTAATGACGGGAGATTGGCCTTCAACGGCTCGCAACGTCACTGCACTGGTTAACAAAATTGGATCTGGATCCGTGTAGATATTGGTGTTCAGACCAACTACATCACCGTCGGCTAAGCCACCGTTGATTGCTGCTGACAAACCGGCTGCATCAGAGACGACCTGCGAGTAAACAACCGTATCCAGTGCATCAGTTACGGTAGCCGAGAAATTATCATTATCGGTGTAGGTTGCGCTGACAGAGATAATCGCACCAGCCTGGTTAACAGGGGTAAAAGTTGCCGCGTTGCTATTAGCAATCGCTACACCATCAGCAAACCAGGTGTAGACAACATTGCTGTCGGTGACGCCATTATTGTCGGTCAGGACAGCGGTTAATTCCGCATTGGCCATATAGGGTGCTGTACCCGCTATTTCGATGCTGCCCGGTTCGTCAACCGCTACGTTAGAGACCGCAATGGTGGGTTCAGAAATGTTTGTTTCTGCAAAGCCATTGTCATCAGTGTACTCTACCTGCACAGTGATTACCGTGCCAACCAGCGACGCATCAACAATGTAACTGCTTTGCGTAGCACCAGTAATGGCTACATCGTCGGCAAACCACTGGTAACTGATTGAGCCGGTTGCGCCGTCCTGATCACTGACATCTGCTGTGAGTGTATTGCCAACGGTTGGCGTGCCGGAAATTGCCACACTGCCAACCTGGTTAATGCGTCCGACAGTTTCTGTCGCGTCAGAAGTTACCGACTCGGCGAAACCACGGTCATCTTCAAATGCAGCATTAACGGTGATAACGGTGCCGAATTGCGCTTCTTCAAGTAATAGGGTGCTTTGGTTTGCATCGGCTATCACTTCACCGTCGGCGTACCAGGTATAAGCGATGACGGCATTAGCAATACCGTTGTCGTCAGACACCGTCGCGGTTAATTCTTCACCTACAAAGGCTTCACCAGCAATAGTGACCGCTGCCGGAAACGCAATCGCAGAAACCGGTGATGTTGCCTCAGTGATATGGGATTCATTGATTCCGCCATCATCAGTGTAAAGGGCCTGTACCGTAATAGGTGAACCAATTTGGTCGTCTGTTAACGTAAAGTTATCACTCTGTGCATCGGCAATAGCTGTACCGTCGGCATACCAAATATAAGTGATTGCGCCTGAAATACCATCAGGATCAGTGACTGTTACATTTAATGTCTCCCCCGAAGTTGGCGTGCCAGAGAGCGATATACTACCCCGTGTATTAGGGTTGTTGTTCGAGTCAGTGTCGCAACCCGTAAGGGCTGCTGCAACGATGCAAAGCGCAAGGTAATTTAACTTCATGATGGCAAAACTCTCCCAGTTATCTCTGTGTCCAGTATTTGTATTGTATTACCAATAATATGTGTTTGTATTTCTATTGTTAACCTTTTGGTAAAGTATAAACATAATAATTGGTCTATTTCTACTACTATAGTTACATTTTTTTCACAAATTTATGTGATTGCATCTGGTTGGGTGATAATTTTTTGTTACCAATTTTGATTATTGGTAATAGCATAGGGTGAGGCAATGCCTGTGAACGCAAGTCCACAGGCTGTTCGGGCTGGAGAAAGTTAGTGAGTGTTGCTTAGGTGATAGAAGGTTGCTTGTGCGTAGTCGCGGGGCTCTCCACCATTATTCTGGTTATACACCCCGGCTTTGAAATACATGTATTGGTTATTCTTGAAATAGCCGCTTTCAGACATGTCCAGTGAGCGGGAAATGTTGGGTTTGTCCTGGCGGATGACAGTGACGTGTAACACATTATCTGCCACGGTAATTTTGTAGCTAAACTTTTCATTTAAAGCAATTCCCTCACTGGGATTGGCGAGGGTGTGTGAGCGCGAGCCAATCAGATTGGTCCAAATATCATCTCCGCCATTGATTTCGTGGGCAAAGTAAATAGAGCCTTTGTCATTATCCGGTAGCTTTCGGTAATACAGGCGGATAGGTTCATCGTCTGTGGCGTGTATCTGACCAATAATGACCCGGCCAACTTTTTTGATGTCGCCAGTGGTGGATACCCGGTTAACCGCTAAAGTGGCTTCCAGGCTTCCCTCT
>CEVA01215818.1_pt1 | contig 16410 bp, 14 predicted proteins | sample 361521 | NCBI WGS metagenome assembly CEVA01 (sample SAMEA2622823, study PRJEB7988) | marine metagenome | isolation source: saline water (ENVO:00002010), including
CATCCGGTCAGATCCTGGTCGATCTTGCGGCGGCGGCGATCACGAACGGCGAGATCCTGCTTGCCATCAAGGACGGCCGTTCGATCCCGGACGGCCTGGCGGTGGGGGCCGATGGTCGCACGACGACGGACCCGGAGGCGGCAAGGACGGGTGGCGCGTTGCCGTTCGGTGGGCACAAGGGCTATGCGCTGGCTGTAATGATCCAGATGTTCACGGGTGTGATGATGGGCGGGCCCCCCGTTCCTGAGCCAGGCCAGGACTACGGGCTTTTCGTGATGGCCATCGATCCTCAGATTTTCCTGGACAAGGCCGAATTCGACACCGCAGTGGTGGCGCTCGTGGATCGAGTGAAGTCGAGCCGCAGAGCCGATGGGGTTGCGGAGATCCTGATCCCCGGTGAACGCGCTTATCGAGAGAGGGTGCTGCGCCAGGAGGAGGGTCTGGACATCGACGACGATGTGATGGCTCAGATCCAACAGCTTTGAAGGATCCGCGCCTCGTTCTCTTCGATATCGACGGGACTCTTCTTCGGACGGATGGTGTGGGCACTGTCTGTATCGTGCAAGCCCTCGAAGAGGTATTCAAAATCTCGATCGACACGGAGGGCTATCAAACCAGCAGGAAGACGGATACACAGATCTGCCTCGAGCTGATGCGTCAGGCTGGTCGTTCGGACGACGAAGTGCTGAATTCGTTGGACGCGATGAGGTTGCTGTACTTGCCCCTTCTCGCGAAAGAGATCGCCGAAGCAGGGATCGAAGTGTTCCCCGGTGTACGTGAGCTGTTGGATCGCCTTTCGGGATGCGAGAACATTCTGGTCGGTTTGCTGACAGGGAACATCGAACGTGGAGCGCGGATGAAGGTCGAAGCGACCGGGTTGGGCGATTACTTCAGCTTCCGGGCCTATGGTGACACGGCGGTCGAGCGGAAGGAGCTTCCACAGCGGGCCGTGAATAAGGCCTTGGTAGAAACGGGGCGGACTTATGGGGGAAAAGAAATCGTGATTCTGGGGGATACGCCAAACGACGTGGAATGTGGACGAAGCCTTGGTGTGACGTCCATAGCTGTGGCGACGGGTAGCTACACGCGCGAGGAGCTGTCGAAACACGACCCCGATCATCTGTTCGAGGATTTTGGCGATACCGAGGCCGTCTTGTCGGCAATCCTGGGAGAAGGACAGCTGTGACGCAGACCTCCACCGGTTTGGTTCTCCAGAGGGCGCGGGCGGTCATCGACATCCTGCACACGATCAGCAGCGAGCAGTCGCCTGAGACGACCGTCGTTCGGATTCACGACGTGCTGACTGAGATGATTCCGTGCGACCGATTCACGTTCGGGCTTCAGGTCTGGGGCCATCGCTACCGTGTCGAAGAGGGCCGGGTCGAATGGACCCGGGTCTGCAGATCGTACACGAGAAATACAGTGAGCCCGCGCCCGATGGCGAAGTGGTCGCTTCGACGGGCCGATCGGCCAGCCTCTGGGTGATCCAGAACCGTCAGCCTCTGCTTCGGAAAAACATCTCCGGGGAGCTGCGATTCGAACCCGACGATCGTCGAGTTGCGGAGGGTATGCTGTCGGATCTGATCGTTCCTATCGTGGTGGGTGACGGCGTGGCTGGTAACTTCAACTTCACGAGTCGCGCACCCGACATCTATACGGAAGAGCATTTGGAAACGGCCGTCGCAGTGGCCGATGGTGTTGCGGCAGCCGCTCGGCTGTTCGAAATCCAACGGTCTAAAGACTCTCTGGAGGAGCAAGTCACCGCCCGGGCTTCGGAACTGGAGCAGGCGAACCTGAAGTTGAAAGAAGAAATCGCTCAGCGGGCTCAAGTTGAGGAGGAACTTGGGGACAACGAGCGTCTGTTGAGGTCGACGATCGAGGCCACAGGAGATGGCATACTCGTCGTGGGTGCGAACGACCGTGTGATCCTGTGCAATGACCGGTTCAAAACGCTGTGGCAGCTCCCCGATCATCTCTTCGGGTCGGACAGCGAAAAAATGCTAACGTTCGTGAAGCCTCAGATGAAGGATCCTGAAGCCTTCGAGAGGAGATTGTAAGAGATCTACCGCACGGACTAGGAGTTCGTCCACCGACTCGATTTCAAAGATGGGCGTGTGTCCGAACGGTGCTCGTGGCCGCTCTTGCGCGAAGGGAAGCCGGTTGGCAGGGTCTGGAGTTTCCGCGACGTCACGAAACGCGAACAGACACAGCTGGAATTGGTCCGTCTCGAACGACTGCGCGCTCTGGGCGAACTGTCCGCGGGAATCAGTCACAATCTGAACAACATCCTCATGGGGATTCTGGGCCCGACTCAGATCCTGGAAGAGGCAATCGAAGACGAAGGGATGCTTCGACACCTCGATATCGTCTCGCGCGCATCCCGACGGGCGAGAGACCTTGTTCAGCGCTTGCACCTTTACGTGCGAGGTCTGAAGGATGAGGCGGTGACACCGGTTGACGTGAACCCCATCGTCGAAGAAGCACTCCTCACGACTCGTCCACGGTGGCGGGACGAACCCGAAGCCCGGGGCGAAGCGAGTCGGGTGGTCAAGCGGCTGTCGACGGTGCCCGCGGTTGCGGCCACGGTTGGCGGCCTACACGACGCGATTGTGAATCTGATTCTCAACGCGGCCGATGCGATGCCTCTTGCAGGAACGTTGACGATATGTTCAGACGAAATCGATGGGGGGCGATTGACGAGTGAGGACACCGGAGTGGGGATGAATCCGGAGACCGCATCACGCGTGTTCGAACCGTTCTTTACGACGAAGAAGGATGTGGGAAGCGGTCTGGGGCTGTCGACTGTCTACGGCACGATTACGGGGTTCGGCAGTCGGGTTCACGCCGATAGTGAGGAAGGCAAGGGCACGACCTTTACGATCTGGATGCCGGGGACAAGGGCACCCGTAAAACGGGCGGAGCGGACGGACGATCGACTGGAGACACGGGGCGGTCGGGTGCTCGTGGTGGACGATGATCAGGATGTGAGAGCATCACTCTTGAGTCTGTTGCGAGACGGGCACGAAGTTGACACGGCGTCAGACGGAGTAAGTGCCCTGACCGCACTCAGGGAATACCGCTACGACGCTCTGATGATCGATCTCGGTCTGCCTGGAAACCCGGGGGACGCGATCGTGGGAGAGTTCAAAGTCCTCGATCCTACCGTGGCCACGATTCTGATTACAGCCTGGAATCTGCAGGAGGAAGACGAGCGTTTAAGGTTGTTCGACTTCCATCTGTCCAAGCCGTTCTTCGACTTGGACAAGGTCTACAACACCGTGGCTCGTGCCGTGGACCTGACAGAATCCAGGAGACAGTGAAACGGGAAAGCGCTTGACCGTGTCTATGGGGGTAACTACTTTGAGCCCCTCGTTCAAGCAAGGGTAGAGGCGCGGGCCCACATCAGTAACCGACGCTGAGGGCAGAATCTGGCGTCAGGCCAAAGGGTGAACCCGCCGAAGTTCGATTTCGTTCTGCCACGGTATCGAGCTGGTCCAGTGGATAAGATCCTCTGGGCTGTCACGACGGGAAGTCCCGCGTGGAGCGCTCTCTTGTGTTCGGGCGCGTTTCTGACGCTCCCTTATCCATAGAGCGGCCACAGCCGGCGATCCTTCTCCGAAGGATGCCGGTTTTTCATTTCAGGTGAGGAGTACGCGATGTTCAAAGGATGCTATACCGCATTGATCACGCCCTTCGACGCCGACGGCCGTGTGGATGAGGCGGGGCTTGAGAAACTCATCGCTTTTCAGGTGGAGCAGGGGGTCAGTGGGGTTCTGGCGGTGGGTACGACCGGTGAGAGCCCGACGTTGACCTGGGAAGAGCACAACACAGTGACCGAGCGGATCTGCGAGCAGGTCAACGGCCGGGGGCTCTCGATTGCGGGTACGGGAAGCAACTCGACGGACGAGACACTCAAGGCAACGGAACACGCCGCTCACGCGGGAGCGGAGGCTGCGCTTCTGGTCGACCCGTACTATAACGGACCGAGCTCGCTCGAGATCCGGAAGGAATACGTGGAGCCGGTTGCCAAAGCCTTTCCGAACATCCAGATGATCCCTTATGTGATCCCCGGTCGAAGCGGCACGCAACTCCTGCCCGAGGATCTTGGGATTCTGCATCAGGAGTATCCGAACGTCCAAACGGTTAAAGAGGCTACCGGTAGTTTGGACAATATGGCGCGGACCCGAACGTGCTGTGGGGAGGGCTTTGCGATTCTGTCCGGGGACGACGACAAGACGTTCGATATGATGACGGACGACCGGATACGGTCGTCCGGGGTCATCTCCGTAATGTCCAATGTCGCGCCGGGCGCGATCCAGAAGATGGCCACGGTCTTGCTGGAGGAGGATCGGGACGAGGCTCAACAGTTGTGTGACGCAATGGGTCCGCTGTTCGGGATGGTGGGCGTGGCGTCCGAGGAAGAGACGCCGTTCGGGTCGACGGTCGTCAAGGCGCGCAACCCGCTGCCGGTCAAATCGATGATGAACATTCTAGGGATGCCCGCAGGGCCGTGTCGGCGACCTCTGGGCAAGATGAATCGTGCCGGACTCGAGGTCGTTCTCGACAATGCACGGGCGGTTCACGAGAAGGATCCGTCGATCTTCGCACCGATCGAGTCGTTCTTCGGGGTAGACATCTCCGCGCGGCTGGCCGACCCCTCCGTTCTCGAAGGGCTGGCCTATTCATGAGCACGAACGCGATGACTCGAGTGGCAATCGTCGGGATCGGCGGCCGGATGTGCGGCAGGATCGCGCATCTGACCCAGGCCTCGGACGATCTGGATCTAGTTGGCGGTGTCGAGGCTCAGGGCCATCCGGTTGTTGGGCGGGATGTGGGTGAACTGTCGGGTTCGGCGCACACAGGCCACCAAGTCGTGGACAACCTGGAAAACATCGTCGGCACGACGGATGTCGTGGTCGCGTTTACGGCGCCCCCTGACCCAACGCTGGCGGCGGCAGAAATCTGTTCGGGTGCGGGCAAGCCGATGGTGGTGGGTACGACGGGGCTGAGCGACGCGCAGCTGGAGACGTTCAGAAACACGTGCTCGAACATTCCGTGCGTGTTCGCCCCCAATTACAGCGTCGGGGTGACGGTGCTGACGCGGCTCGTCGAGGAAGCGGCCCGGATTCTGGGCGCTGAGTACGATGCGGAGATTGTCGAGGCCCACCATCGATACAAGACGGACGCCCCCAGCGGTACCGCGCTGGCACTTGCCGAGGCGACGGCACGCGGGTTCGAGCGCGACCTGTCGAAAGTGGGCGTCTACGGGCGGCACGGAGATACCGGCGCCAGGACGGCGGCGGAAATCGGGGTTCACGCAATGCGGGCGGGCGACATCGTGGGCGAGCATACGGTGATGTTCGGCGGCATCGGGGAGACCGTCCAGCTCGCACACCGCGCCCAGAGCCGGGATACCTTCGCCACGGGTGTTCTGCGGTCGATCCGCTACATCACGGGGGCCGATGCGGGGATGTACGATATGTTCGACGTTCTCGGCATCGCGTAACTTGGCGCCGCGGGGGACGATGGCTATATTGGGCCGCTTGGTAAAAGTCACGCGCTACGGGCGTCGATGGTGATGATTTCAGCAACGATGGAGGCATAAGAAATGAGTCGGATTACAAACGGCGTCGCGGAGGCCTTGAAGGACGGGCAGAGTCTGGCCGTGGCGGACCGCGTCCTGATCGATCCGGAACCCGGGACCCTGGCTGGTAAAGTGGATGAACTCGTCGGCGCCGTAACGGGGAACGGGTCTTCCGCTGACGAAGTCTGCCGCACACTCGTCCGGCTGGGGATGAATTTCGTCGGGCGCGATGCCGAGATCGTCGGCTACAGCGCCGATGAGGCCGAAGCTGCCCTGTCCAAGGTCCAAGAGACGATCAGCGGCCTTTCGGGTGACGAGGCGTCGGCGATGGGTGGGGTGGTCGAGGAATTCCTGGTCGACATGAAATCCGTCAATCTGGCCGACAGCCTGTCGGGCCTGTTGGCCGAGAGGATCGAAGGCGCGATCGACAGCGGGAACCCTGGTGGATCCTTCCTGTCGGAGCTGAAGACGCAGATCCGCAGCGGCGTCTACTGGCAGATGATCGGAGAGGACTACTGCAAGTTCGGAAACGACTTTGCGCGGGGGCTCGAGTACCTGCGTCATTACGGATTCTGCCAGGTGTCGACGAACCCGGTGCTCGCAGCGAAGGCGTTCGATGAGGACCCGGGGCTGACGGAGGAACTCAAGAAGGAAATCGCCGAACACGACGACTGGAAGGCGAACCCGGAGGGGCACGCCGATGAAATTGCGATGGCGGCGACGCTGATCGCCCTCTGGCCGAATCTCTCGATTTTCCGACCCCTCGCCCTGCACACGGAGCTCAAGGACTATATGGTGAGCTTCCAGCTGAACCCGAACATCGCGGAGCAGGCGGACGAGAGCATTGAAGACGCTCGAAACGCGTTCAAGGTCGCCGGGAATTTCCTCGGCGACTACGACAAGCTGCTCGGATTGGGCGACCGGTCCGGCGCGCTCGCGCCCAACCTCGTATTCAAGGTTGCAGCGAGCCACGAAGCCGCAAGAAAGATCACGACGGTACTCAACGGCGACGGCATCGGCTCGAACAACACGGTGGTCTACACCGTGGCCCAGGAAGTTCAACTGATACTCGATGCTTTCGAGGGGAAGGCGGCGGCCGCCAAATCAGGTAAGGATGTCGTTCGCACATACGAAACGAATATGGGCGGACGATTCTCGAGTCATTTGAGAGAGGTCGAGGCCGAGCGCATTTTCATGGACCTGGCCCAGAAGGCGGGAGAGGCGAAGGCTCACGAAATGCTCGACGCCCTCGCGGCCGATCTGGGGGTTGACGCGGTCACGGGCGAATCCGTGGCCAGCCGGGCCGAACAGATCTGCGTGTTCAAGCAGATGAAGTCGATCGCTCATCCCATCGTTATCGAAGCGGCCGTAGCGGCAGGACGTTCGGCCGAGTCGGTGGAAGTGCTCGAAGATGACCTGAAGAAGTCGGGTAACCTGGTGGCGCGACGCGTCAACTGGGTGTTCTATGCGCCCGAGAATCGACCCCGGTGGATCAGCTGGCTGCAGAAGACGTACGATGTCGATGAAGCCCAGGCTACGTGGATTCTGAACTCGATGGACGTCCTGCCGGCGTCGAAGCGCATTCCCGACGATACCCTGCAGGCGCTCGGTGCCAATATGTGCCACACAGAGTTCCCGAATCATCAGCGGGCAGTCCAGTTGACGTCCGAAGAAGACGGCTTCGACCTTCCATCCCTTCGAGAGTCGATTTTGGATACGTACGATCCGGGTGTCTCCCAGAGGCTCTATGAACTGCCCGACTATCAGCGGGGCTTCGATCTGACGCCGGAACTTAAGGCGGTAATCGAGGAGGTTGGGGTCGATTTAGGTGGCTGGCAGACGCGCGGAATGGAACCAGGCGACTGGCCTGGCTTCGGATCGGTGCAGAAGACGAGTGGAGAATTCCGGGCGGCCTACGACGAGTTCGCGGCGAAGTGCGTGGATGTGGCGAAAGAAGTGGCCGGGTAAGCCCCCCGGGACAAGAGATCTGAGCAGGCGGCTCGTCCTCGGACGGGCCGCCTGCTTGCGTACGGGCAGCGACTCAGATGGCGGCCGCCTGACTCGTCTCGATCCTGATCTCTCCGGAGAGGGTGCGGTGGACGGGGCACCGATCGGCGATTTCGAGCAGACGTGTCTTCTGGTCTTTGGAAAGCGGGCCTTCGAAGGCGATGGTCTTTCGAATGACGTCGACCCGGCCCTCTTTGGTTTTGCAGTCCTCACAGTCTTCTGCGTGGATACGGCCGTGTCTGAGGTGGACGGTCACTCCCTCCAAAGGCCACTTCTTCCGATCGGCATACATTCGCAGGGTCATTCCGGTGCAGCTTCCGAGCGACGTCAGCAGATAGTCGTAGGGGTCTGTGCCGCCGACGTCGACTGGCTCGTCGGCGACCAGTCCGTGATTGCCGGCACGGATGTCGGTCTTGTAACCTTCGGCCCCTGTGTGGACGACGACTTCGTCTTCGTGGTGGTCGGCGGGAGAGGCGGGCGTCGGGGTGTCGATATACTTCTGCGCCCACGCTGCGATGACGTGTCCAGTGTATCGTGCGTCGGGTTCGGCGGACAGCAGGTGATCGGCCTGGTCGAGGGAAACGAAGCTCTTGGGATGACGCGCGGCCGTATACAGCGCGGACGCGTTCTCGATTCCGACGGTGTTGTCGATGGGGCTGTGGAAGATGAGGAGCGCTCTCTTGAGCCGAGAGACGGTATCGGTGAGTGCCTGGTCCTGGAGGTCGTCGAGGAACTGCTTCTTGATTCGGAACGGCCGGCCCGCCAGCTTGACGACCGCTTCACCTGCGGACTCGATTTTCTCGCGGGAGCTTTCCAGAAGATGGGTAACGTGGGCCGGGTCCCCAGGTGCGCCGATCGTGGCGACGGCACGAGCGGTCGGGATCGATGCGGCCGCTTGAAGAACGGCAGCCCCTCCGAGGGAGTGACCGATCAGAATCGTGGGTGCGTGGTGATGGGCTCCGAGCCAATCCGCGGCGTTGACGAGGTCGGACACGCTGGACGAGAAGTTGGTGTCTGCGAAATCGCTTTCGCCCAGGCTGGTGAAGTCAAAGCGCAGCACGGCGATGCCTTCACGGGTGAGCGCGTCGCTGATGTGACTGATGGCCCTGATGTTCTTTGTGCAGGTGAAACAGTGTGCGAAGAGCGCGAATGCGAACGCTTCACTGTCGGCGGGCAGATCCAGGCGGGCGCTGAGCTCGAGTCCTTCGCTGTTGGTGATTCGGGTCCGTTGTCTGGGCAAAGGTTCCTGAGCTCTGTAGGGTGAAGTCCACGGCGATGGGGTCGTGGTCCGACAGCTTTCCGTGGTCCCGCAGGACATCGTAGAGCACTGCGGGACCGCCCTGGACGGCGCTCAGGTCTTTACCCGCGAACCAGTCGAGTTTGAGTGCGCATTTACCGTCGTGGTTGCGGAGAGCCCATTTGATCCAGGCGAAGCACCACTGCGGCAGCCAGTCTGCCATTCCCGAGTTCTGCGCAAGGTCCACGATGTCGTAGGTGAGAGTGCATCCGCCAGGCACATTCAGGTTTCGAAAGTCGAATCCGCGTCGTTCGAGGGTCCTGAAAAGGGCACGTTCGAAGTAGCGTTCCGGGTAGGGGTAGTGGTAGGTCAGGACGTGGCCGACCCCCATCGCGACACGGCGGTAGAATCCGAGGATCGAGTAGACCGCACGACGGGAATTGCCCGTCGAGGTGTTCCAGTCACCGCCGATCAGCGTCGGCAGGTCCGGCTCGGTGCCCTCGAGGTGATCGAGGATGATCTTCATCTGCCGGTGTCTGTGACGCTGCGAAGAATGGGCATCGAGGTGGACGCTCACCGCCCGAAAGGGGCCGGCGGGATGATCGATCGTCGCCACGACGGCGCGCTGGCTGCCCAGACGCTTTTCCCTGCCCCGCAGCTTGTCCTTGCCGTTCGGTAGCACGATGCTGTGGGCATCCTGAATGGGGTGCGGGGAAAAGATGGCATTCCCGTGCAGGGCTTCGCGGTTATCGCCCGACGCTTCCACCTCGAGCCCGCTGCCTTTCATCAGGTTGATGTAGCTGGGCGCGAACGCGTAGTTGAGGTTGGCACGGGTGGCGATCTCTCTCGGAATGTCCAGGTTCCCGGACCGTGCCATTCCGATGTCGAGTTCGGTGAGGAGAAGGACGTCGCTCGACCGAAACCGGGTGTGCTGCGTGAGGACTTCGACGAGACCTTCGAGTTTTCGACCGCGTTCCAGGTTCCACGCCACCGCGGACACCTCGGTCCGGCCGTCCGGAGCGGTTCTGGAAAACCGGCCCTCCGCGATTCCGTCCAACACCCGGTCGATCTCTTCCTGAAGCCTGGCGTAGAGGTCGGACCCCAGGAATGCGCCGATCGTGGGATACGTCCCGATCTGATCGAAATGGCCGTTCAGATCGTGCGAGAGGGGGTGGGGTGTGTCTTGTTCGAGAGGATCTGACATAGGGGTAAGGATCGAGTGAGGACGGCGAACGGATCACTAAAGTTAAACGGGTAGGAGAGATCGTCAACCGGCCCTGCCGCGAGGAGGCGGTGTTGGCTACATTACGGAGTGTCCGTTCCCTGGATACGAAAAACAATGACCGAATCCCGCACCATTCTCCATCTGGATCTCGACGCCTTCTTCTGTGCCGTGGAAGTCATCCGGGATCCATCCCTCGAGGGCCAGCCCTTCGCCGTAGGGGGCACTCCCGAAGACCGGGGTGTCGTCGCCTCCTGCTCCTATGCGGCGAGAAAATTCGGGGTGCGCTCGGCGATGCCGATGGGGCAGGCGCTGCGACTGTGCCCGGGGCTCAAGGTGGTGAGCCACCACGGGGGATATGGATCCTACTCGAAGAAGGTGATGGTGCTACTGGACGCCGTGACACCCTACGTCGAGCAGATCTCGATCGACGAGTGCTTCATCGACGTGACCGACATCGACGCACCCGCGAACACGGTGGCCAGGCGAATCCAGCGCCGAATTCAGGATGAGCTTCGCCTGCCGTCGTCCCTGGGAGGTGCGACAAGCAAGCTGGTCGCAAAGATCGCAACGAATGTGGGCAAAGACCGTGCACAGACCGATGGGTGGCCCAACGCGGTCCTGATTGTACCACCGGGCGAGGAGCGCGCGTTCCTGGCGCCGTTGCCGGTCCGCGCAATGTGGGGTGTCGGGCCTAAAATGGCTGAGCGGCTGGAAGCGCAGGGGATCCGCACGCTGGCCGACCTGCAGTGCCTGGGGGACGATGCCCTGGTGGCGAGATTCGGGTCCACCGGGCGAAAATTTCACGCACACGCGTGCGGCATCGACGAGAGAGGTGTGGAGCCGGGAGGCGAAGCGGCCAAGTCGATCAGCCACGAGACGACGTTTGCCGAAGACCTCCACGAAGCAGGTCGGCTTCACGCGGTCCTCCTTCGGCTGAGCCAACTCGTCGGGCGTTCCCTCAGGGACGGTGGCTTGACCTGCCGAACGGTGACGATCAAACTGCGATGGTCGGACTTCAAGACGATTACCCGACGGGTGACGTTCCGAGACGGGACGGATCTGGATCACGACCTCTATCGTGCAGCGAAAAGATTGTTCGACAACGCGTGGCAGCCGGGCCAGCGTGTCCGCCTGCTGGGCGTGGGGGCTAGCCAGCTGTCGGACGGTGGACAGCAGCTCTCGCTGTGGCAATCGGGTGACGATCGCGACCATCGAATTCAGGCGGCGCTGGACACGCTGCGGGACCGGTTCGGGGGCGGAAAGACAAGGTGGGGGCAGGAACTCAACCAGCGCGGTTTCGTGGCCGAGGAAGACGACGATGCCTGGTGGGAGGCCGATGCTTAACATCCTCAGGATGAACCTGGCCTCTCACACCCCGCAGAAGGCCGACGCGAAAGGCCGTCAGGCCTCGGTCGCCGCGGTTGTGTGTGGCGAGGATGGGCTCGACCTGCTGTTCATCCATCGGACGGCGCACGAGGGGGACCCTTGGTCCGGACACCTGGCCTTTCCGGGCGGCAGGACGGAGCCGGGCGACGCGGGTCTGAAGATGACGGCGGAACGGGAGACGCGAGAGGAACTCGGTCTGGATTTGACCGAAGCGCGATGTCTTGGGCAACTGGACGACCTGACGGGGGTGACGATCCCGGTGTGCGTGTCGGCTTTTGTTTACGAGCTCGACGCGAAGCCACTTCTCGATCCAAATGACGAGGTGGACGACGCGTTCTGGTTTCCGCTGGAAGATCTGGCCGATTCGGGCCGGCGGGTGACGGGGACGTTTCTGGTCGACGGATGCGAGCGCGAGTACCCGGGGATCGACTTTCGACTCGAGTCGAAGCCCATCCTGTGGGGACTGACGTTTCGGTTCTGTCAGCAGATGGTTGCCTTGGCGGGAATCTCGGGAGACGGGGAAGATCGGAACTCCGATTGACGATTAAGAAGCTCCGAATGGAGAAAGGGTTCCTTCCCCCATTTGGAAATCGGCAATTCTTGATCGTAAATCCACTTTTCTCTACTTCCCGAGGTTGGCTTTGTACTCAGTCAGACGGGATGCAACATCCGAATCGGTCAGCGCGATGATCTGGGCTGCGAGGACGGCCGCGTTCCGTGCGTTGTCGATTCCGACGCAGGCAACGGGGACGCCGGGAGGCATCTGAACGATGGCGTAAAGGGCGTCGAGTCCCTGAAGCGCGCCCGAAGCGCAGGGGACGCCGATGACTGGGAGAGTGGTATGCGCCGCGACGACCCCGGGCAAGGCAGCAGCCAATCCGGCCCCAGCGATGATGACCTTCAGGCCGCGTTCGGCCGCCCCACTCGAATAGGCGGCCGTTCTCTCGGGATTGCGATGGGCGGAGCATACGGTCACATCGTAGGGAATCCCGAGTTCATCCAGAATTGCGGCCGCTTTCTGCATCGTGGGATCGTCCGACTGACTTCCCATAATGATGCCGACGATTGGGTCTGCCATTGCGTAGTCCTCAGTAGTGGTTGTTGACTGTGGAATTCCTGTCGCTGCGGACGGAGTTCCCGTTAAGTCGCGGGCTGCACCTCAGCCTGCCTGTAAACGCCTGACCCTCGCAGGCGTATGATCCTCTTTGGTCTCGATCGACATAATCTTCAATGCGCGGTCCTCGACCGGAAGGTCGACGCGGACACCTCCCCGCCGATGCGACTCACGGAGGGCGATGGCGATCTCCAACGCGGCGCGTCCGTCGTGAATCGAGGCGCGTGGACGTCGATCCGTGTCGACGCTGCTGAGAAGGTCGCTGACGATGGTGATCCCCATTCCCTCGACGGTGGCCGGCAGGGGGATCGTTGCGTGAGCGGGCACTCCCCGTCCGCGAGGACCGCCGGGGGCAAGATGCATCCACTCGACTTCCTGACAACCCGCCAGGGTGCGGACCCGACCCTCTGTACCGATGACGTCCGTTTCCCAGTTGGCCACGCCGCAGGGTGTGGCCCGCAAAAAGCCTCGGATTCCGTTGTCGAAAGCCACGTAGCCGTTCCCGCTCAGGTCATCGTCGCCGGCAGCCTCTTCGTCCGACTCCATCTCACCAAAGACCCAGGTGGCGTTCCCGTTTCGCGCCAGGTATCGCATCGTGTCGATTGCGTGGCTGCCGTTGTGGGACAGCCCGCATTGGGCGTGAATGTTCACCTGGAGGACGTCGCCGAGTTCACGGTCGTCGACCATCCGACGGATTTCGGAAAAGTAGGGGTTGTAGCGGCGGGCAGTGTTGACGGCCACCTTGACGCCGAGGTCGTCGCAGACGTCGACCATTTCGTCGGCTTCGCTCAGACTCAGGGCGATCGGTTTCTCTGCCCAGATCGCGCGCGCACTCGAGCGAGCGACATCGAGGAGGATCTGATGCCGCACTCGGGCGGTCGTACAGATGCTGACGATGTCCGGCTTCTCCGCCTCCAGCATTTCCCGGTAGTCTTCGTAGAGATGATCGTCGGAAACGCCCCATCGTGCTCCGTAAATCGATCGTTGCTCTTCGTGCGGGTCGGCGCCGGCGACCAGCTCGGTGAGTGGCGAGGCGACGTAGGTGGGTGTGTGGCAGTAAGGTAGGAAGATCGGCCCGCCCTGTTCCATTTCGTCGTCGAACGTGCTTCCCATTCTGCCCAGGCCGATGACGGCTGCCTTGAGAGCCATTTGTTGCCTCTATGATGTAGTTGAAAGCCGATCCAGCGCTTGGAACCCGATGTCTCGGCGTGTGTATATATTCTCGAAGGAAATGGTGTCAACAGCGCGGTAGGCAAGGTCGATCGCGTCTGGAATGTCGTTCCCAACGGCGCTCACTGCGAGCACCCGGCCTCCCGCGGTGAGAAGTTGTCCGTCGCGCCGGTCCGTGCCCGCGTGGAAGACGATGACGTCTCCGAGCGCCTCGGCTTCGTCGATGGCATAGATGGGAAAGCCCTGCTCGTAGGAGGTCGGGTATCCGTCGGAGGCCATCACGACGCAACAGGCTGATCGATCTTCGGACTCTACCGTCAGTTCGCCGATGCGACCGTCGACACCTGCCTCGAGAATGTCGACGAGATCGGTCTTCATCAGGGGGAGGACGACTTGGGCTTCCGGGTCGCCGAGACGGCAGTTGAACTCGATGACCTGCGGTCCATTTTCCGTGACGATGATGCCCCCGTAGAGGATGCCTTTGAAAGGATGTCCCTCCGCAGCAAGAGCGTCGACCGTCGGCTTCATGATGGTGTCGTAGATTTCGCGTTCGAGATCGAGTGTGACGACGGGGGCGGGTGCGTAGGCTCCCATCCCGCCCGTGTTCGGGCCGGTCTCTCCTTCACCTATCCGCTTATGGTCCTGTGAGGAGACTGCGTAGACGAGGTCCTGGCCGTCCGTAAAGCCGAAGATGGACGCTTCCTCACCGTCGAGGTACTCCATCACGACAAGCTTTGCGCCGGCCTCTCCGAAGCTTGCGTTTACGAGAATTTCCTCCACGCCGACGATCGCCTGTTCGATCGTGTCGCAGACGATCACTCCCTTGCCGGCGGCGAGACCGGCCGCCTTCAGGACGATGGGCGCGCCCTGCTCGCGGATGTAGGGAATTGCCTCATCGGGGTCGGTGAAGGTCTTGAACCTGCCGGTGGGGATTCCGTAGCGATGCATCAGGTCGAGAGCGAAATCCTTGTCGGTCTCGATCCGGGCTGCTGCCGCGTTGGGGCCGAAGGTCTTGAATCCCTCTTGCTCGAAACGATCGACGATGCCGGCTTCGAGGGGATTCTCGGGTCCGATGACGACAAGATCCGCTTCAACTTCCTTCGCGAAGGCGATCTGGCCGTCGATATCCATCACGTCGATGTTGCGGCAGATCCCGTGGCGTTCCATTCCGGGGCTGCCCGGAGCGCAGTAGAGTTCGGTCAGCCTTGGGCTTTGCGCGATCTTCCATGCGATGGCGTCTTCGCGCCCCCCCTTCCCTACGAGCAGGATCTTCATTGCGTTCTCCGCTTTCCTCTCCCGAACGCGCCGCTAGGTCTCGAGCACGTCCTCCTGGATGTTTGCGATCAGCGTGCCGACGTCTTCACCCTTGATGATCTTTGCCATCGATCCTTTCTGGTCGAAGTCGAAAGCGTGAATCGGAAGACTGTTTTCCCTGGCCAGAATCACCGCGCTTTGATCCAGAGCGCCCAGGTCTCTGTGCACGACGGTACTGTAGTTGACCTCACGATACCGCTTGGCATCCGAATTTTTGTTGGGGTCATCCGTGTAGATTCCGTCGGTGCGGTGCTTTGCGAAGAGAATCGCGTCGGCTCGAACCTCGAGGGCCCGTTGGACCCCGGGGTAGTCTGTCGTGACGTAGGGGTTGCCGATTCCGCCACCAAAGATGACGATGTAGCCCTTTTCCAGGTGGTGAATCGCGCGCAGGCGAATGAAGGGTTCGGCGACGGCGTTGATGGGAATGGCCGTCATCACCCGGACCTCGGTGTCCGTTTTGGCGTTGAGGGCGCCTCGGAGCATCAGGGCGTTCACGATGGTGCCGAGCATCCCGATGTTGTGGGCCTCAGCCACTTCGATCCCCCACTGCTCGCCCCACGAACCCCTGAAGATGTTTCCACCCCCAATCACGATCCCGATCTGCGCACCGGTGTTGTGGACCTGGATGATTTCGTCGGCGATGTATTCAAGCGCAGCCGGATCGAAGCCGAACTCGTCGTTGCCCGAGACGGCTGCTCCGCTGAGTTTGAGCAGAACCCGCGAGTATCTCATTGGATGGATGTGATCTCCAGTTTGGTGCTGGATGACGCCGAGTTACGGGGAAGTGCAGGGGGAGGCTGACGGTCGTGAGGAACCGGTCGCGGCGGGGGACGGCAGGGGACCGGGGCTGTCTCAGGCCGGGCGTAACTTACTCCACCGTGGGATCGGAAGCAAAGGGTTTCGCACAGAAGACCCCCGTGATTGCTCCTTTCGCCCCGCATTCTCTGCTGGATACCGCACCTGCCGTGGACTGAATCCCCTGTTGACAACAAGAGCGATTTCGGTTCCTTTGCAACCCCCCGAGGTTGTCTCCACTCAATAGACCGTCGGAACACGCGTCCCGTTTCGAGTGGGCGCTTTTCGACCCATCTTTGCATCGATCGTGAGGTCTGGCTTCGTGAAGGTCCTGGTAACGGGTGTGTACGGTCTGATCGCCTGGGTAGCCTACAAACGGCTTTCGGACAGGGCGGACCTGGCGGTTTCCGGCCTCGCCCGAAGGAGGACGCCGTTGGAACGGGTGGCCGAGGACGAGTCGATCGAGATTCCGGAAGAACGCTTCTATCTCTCGGATTTGACCGACTACGACGGTGTGAGGGCCGCGGTCGAAGGACAAGAGGTGGTCGTACATATGGCGGCCGATCCCCGCCCTACCG